>Ga0268283_1000303_pt1 | contig 38628 bp, 34 predicted proteins | sample saktaG_13_FD_190140 | JGI IMG/M metagenome (GOLD analysis project Ga0268283, IMG submission 190140) | Saline water microbial communities from Sakinaw Lake, British Columbia, Canada - sak_2013_06_06_36m | ecosystem: Environmental > Aquatic > Non-marine Saline and Alkaline > Saline ...
GGCGTAAAGGGTCTCTTGGTGTTGGGTGCGGAGCTTGACAAGGATTGTGCAGATCCAGCGGCAGCGCAGGGTTTGAAGAAAACGAGTTTTGTGGTTAGCCTTTCTCCTTGGAACAGTCCAGCCCAAGAACGTTACGCTAACGCGATTTTGCCGATTGCTCCGTATGCAGAAACTTCTGGTACTTATGTCAACTTGGAAGGAAAGTGGCAAAGCTTTCAAGGTGCCGCCAATCCTCTAGGTGAGACTCGGCCTGGTTGGAAAGTCTTACGAGTTCTCGCTAATTTGCTTGATCTGGAAGGGTTTGACTATTTTTCCTCAGAACAAGTGCTTGCTGAGGCCGGTGATATTATCGGAGAAATCTCTCCGGACAATACGATCTCTGGAAAAACACCAAAGCATGTCATTCCTCCAAAAGGTTTAAGCCGAGTTGGAGAGACGCCTCCTTATGCCATGGATGCTTTGGTTCGTCGTTCCCCTGCACTCCAAGCCACTAAAGATGGTAAGGTGTCTGCTGTGGCTAGGATTCATTCCATTACTTTAGCTCGTTTGGGTCTAGGGGATGTCTCAGAAGTGGTCGTGCGCCAAGACGAAGTAGAGGCAGTTCTTCCCGTAGTGGTAGACGATCGGATGGCACTGGGTTGCGTGTCGATTACGTCTTCTTTGAATGAGACCGCGGTTTTAAGGTCTACCTTTGGTGTGTTGGAATTGAGTGCTCCTGAAGATCAGGTAGCGGTTTAAATTCTTTCATTTAGTGAGGATGTAAGGGATGTCCAATTTGATTTTAGTGATTTGGACCGTCATCAAGATCTTAATGGTGATGATTCCATTACTGACCTCTGTGGCGTGGCTCACTTTCGCTGAGCGCAAGATTATTGGTTATATGCAGGTTCGAATTGGGCCTAATCGTGTTGGTCCACGCGGATGGTTACAACCGATTGCGGATGCTGTAAAGCTAATGTTTAAGGAAATTATTCTCCCAACGGATGCCAATAAGATCTTGTTTTTGATTGCACCTGTGTTGGCTATTGCCTCTGCTTTAGCAGCTTGGGCGGTAGTTCCTTTTTCGGATACGTTTATTATTTCAAATTTGAATGCAGGTCTTCTGTATTTACTCGCGATCACCTCAATGGGTGTCTACGGAATTATCATTTCCGGCTGGGCATCTAATTCTAAATACGCTTTTCTAGGAGCCATACGTTCTGCGGCTCAGATGGTGGCTTATGAAATTGCCATGGGATTTGCTTTGGTAGGTGTTGTGATTGGTGCTGGTAGCTTGAATCTAGGAGATATTGTTCACGCACAAAGAGGAGGCATCCTCAACTGGTTTTTTGTGCCAATGTTTCCGTTATTTGTGATTTATTTTACATCGGCAGTTGCAGAAACCAACCGTGCTCCGTTTGACGTGGCAGAGGGAGAATCTGAAATTGTTGCTGGTTTTCACGTGGATTACTCTGGTATGGCCTTCGCTGTATTTTTCTTGGCAGAATACGCCAACATGATTCTTATTTCGGCGTTGGCTTCTTTAATGTTCTTAGGGGGTTGGTACTCTCCTTTTGAGGGTCTGCCAATACTTGGCGAACCGAGCATTTTTTGGCTCTTTTCCAAGATGTTCTTCTTTTTATTACTGTATCTTTGGTTTCGTGCTACGTTTCCGCGTTATCGATATGACCAAATCATGCGGCTTGGATGGAAAGTTTTTATCCCTATCACTATTGTTTGGTTGCTCTTGGTTGCAGTCTTTGTAGTAGAAGGATGGGCGTGGTGGAATGTGTAGTACAGAAAACACTTTGATACAGGTCTAGCCCATATGATGAAGACAGTCGCGCGTTACCTAAAGAGTTTGTTCTTGCTGGAGTTATTGGCAGGATTAGGTGTAACCGGAAGGTATTTATTCAAACGAAAGCTGACCGTCCAGTACCCAGAATCGCGGACTCCGTTATCACCACGGTTTCGTGGGTTGCATGCGTTGCGTCGTTATCCCAATGGTGAAGAGCGTTGTATTGCTTGCAAATTATGTGAGGCTGTTTGCCCGGCCATGGCCATTACCATTGAGTCCGAGCAAAGGTCTGATGGGACGAGACGCACCACGCGCTATGACATTGATTTATTTAAGTGCATTTATTGTGGTTTTTGTGAGGAATCTTGCCCAGTCGATTCTATTGTAGAAACTTCGGAATTTGAGTTGACCTTCGATCTATTTGGTGAACATATTATGACGAAGAAAGATTTGCTTACATTGGGTGATCGCTGCGAAGGAAAGATTGCAGCAGATCGAATGATAGATGCACCGTATCGCTAGCGCGACCTAATTCTACGACACTATACTGAAACCATGGAATCTATCCTATTCTACGTGTTTTCGACTATCCTGTTGGCATCTGCAACAGCAGTCATCACCGTGCGGAATTCAGTGCGGGCAGCATTATTCTTGGTACTCGCTTTTTTCACCAGTGCTGGGTTGTGGGTACTGCTAGAGGCAGAGTTTCTAGCGATTACTCTCGTACTGGTTTATGTTGGCGCGGTTATGGTGCTTTTCTTATTCGTGGTTATGATGATTGATGTAAATGTTTCTCCATTACGCGAAGGGTTTACAAAGTATTTACCTCTCGGTTTTGGAGTCGCGGTTTTAATGGCAGTAGAGATGTTCATGGTGCTCGGCCCTCGGAATTTTGGCATAGAGCATTTTTCTATCCCAGTTTCTCATCCAGTGGGATATAGCAATACGACCGAACTTGGGTTGTTACTTTACACAGAGTATGTGTATCCATTAGAGATTGCCTCTGTCATTTTATTGGTAGCTATTATTGCGGCCATTGCCTTGACTTTGCGTCGTCGTCCTAATGTCAGATATATAGACCCAGCAGAACAGGTAGTTGTGTCACGTAACGACCGAGTCCGTCTTGTGCAAATGCCTGCTTCGGAGCGAACGTAGTTCTCCCCCACGAGGTTTCTAAAATATGGTTTCTTTGTCACATTTCCTCGTTTTGGGTGCCATGCTCTTTTGTTTGAGTGTGGCGGGGATCTTTTTGAACAGAAAGAATATCATTATTTTGCTCATGTCGATTGAGCTAATGTTACTTGCGGTTAATATGAATTTCGTGGCGTTCTCGCATTATCTTGGGGATCCCGCGGGTCAGATTTTTGTATTTTTTATCCTTACTGTTGCTGCCGCCGAATCTGCTATTGGATTGGCGATTCTCGTGGTGCTGTTCCGTAATCTTCGGACCATCAATGTCGATGACTTGGATTCACTGAATGGATGACCCAGTCAATATGAAAAACGTCTACCTGGCCATTGTGCTTGCTCCTCTGCTGGGATCACTCGCAGCGGGTTTGTTCGGTTGGAAGATTGGGCGAAAGGCTTCGCATTGGGCAACTATTCTTGGCGTTGCCGTTTCTTGCCTTCTTTCTATCTTTGTATTCAAACATCTAGTCTTAGATGGTGCGCTTCCTTTTGACGAAACCATTTACACATGGATGGTGAGTGGGAGCGGTCTTCATTTAGAAGTAGGATTCAGGGTAGATGAGTTAACTTCCGTGATGTTGATTGTAGTGACCTTCGTATCACTCATGGTACATATCTACACCATTGGTTACATGCACGATGATCCTGGTTACACGCGATTCTTCAGTTACATTGCTTTGTTTACTTTTGCAATGCTGATGTTGGTGATGTCCAATAATTTCCTGCAGCTTTTCTTTGGTTGGGAAGCAGTCGGGCTCGTTTCTTACCTTTTGATTGGTTTTTGGTTCGAACGAGAGAGTGCCATTTACGCGAGCCTCAAGGCATTCTTAGTGAATCGAGTTGGTGATTTTGGATTCCTTCTAGGAATCGCGGCAGTCTATCAATATTTTGGAACCTTGCATTACGCTACTGTGTTCCAAAAAGTGCCAAGTGTCGTGGGGCAGACCTTGCACGTATTGCCAGGTGAGGATTGGTCTGTTCTGACATTGATTTGTATCCTACTATTTATCGGTGCCATGGGAAAATCTGCTCAAGCACCTTTACATGTTTGGCTTCCTGATTCTATGGAAGGCCCAACGCCCATTTCCGCATTGATTCACGCTGCCACTATGGTCACCGCAGGTATTTTCATGGTAGCTCGGATGTCTCCTCTATTTGAACATTCTGAAACAGCTCTCTCAGTAGTTTTGGTCATCGGCGCGGTGACTTCATTCTTCATGGGCTTGCTTGGGTTGGTTCAAAACGACATTAAGCGTGTTGTGGCTTACTCCACGTTGTCTCAGTTGGGGTACATGGTCGTTGCGTTAGGTGCTTCGGCCTACGCTGCGGGCGTATTTCACTTGATGACTCATGCTTTCTTCAAGGCTCTATTATTCTTAGGTGCTGGTTCTGTCATCATGGCGATGCACCACGATCAAGACATTCGGCACATGGGGGGGCTTAAAAAATACATGCCTCTTACCTATTGGACCGGGTTGATTGGATCGTTAGCGTTGATTGGGTTTCCCGGGTTCTCTGGTTTTTTCTCTAAGGACGCAATTATTTCCGCAGTCGAAGTGTCTAAGTTGCCTGGAGCAAACATAGCCTATGCTGCCGTTTTAGCAGGTGTATTTGTGACCGCGTTGTATAGTTTTAGAATGTTTTTCTTGGTGTTTCACGGAAAGGAACGCATGGATCATCATACGAAGGAACATTTGCATGAATCTCCAGCAGTGGTCACTTTGCCGTTAGTCGCTTTAGCCATTCCTTCTGTGATTGCGGGTGCTTTGTTTGCGGGGCCAATGCTTTTTGAACATCCAGGCCTTTTCGGGCATGCTATCTTCGTACTTCCAGAACACGATGTGTTAGGTGAAATGGCGCACCACTGGCATGGACCCCTCGCATTTGTGATACATGGATTGGCTAATCCGGTCTTTTGGCTTGCAATTTCAGGAGTCGCCGTCGCATATTGGTTATATCTGTTGCGTCCAACTTTGCCAGACCAAATATTGGAGAAGTTTGCCGGGGTCCACCACATCCTGTTAGAAAAATATGGGTTTGACCGATTCTATGAGTTCTTCTTTGCGGGTGGAGGTAGGAAATTTGGAAATTTCCTGTGGCAAACAGGAGATATTACCTTTATTGATGGTCTTTTAGTGAATGGTTCAGCGAAATCTGTGGCTTGGGTGTCTTCCGTTGCCCGGTACGTACAATCCGGTTTCCTCTACCACTACGCTTTTGCCATGATTTTGGGTTTACTCCTGGCCTTAGTTACCTTTAGCGTTTAGGATCCGACATGTCACTGCCCTTGTTGAGTCTAGTGATTTGGGTACCCATTCTGGGTGCTCTCGCGGTTCTTGGAATCGGTGACCAACATAAAGGGTTGGCGCGCCAGGTTGCCTTGGGTGTCGCGGTGCTTACTTTTGTCTTGAGTTTGCCGCTCTTTACTGGTTTTGATGCCTCCACACACGCAATGCAGTTTGCGGAGGATTTATCTTGGATCCCGAGTTTTGGGATTCGATATTCTCTGGGCGTAGATGGCATCTCTGTACCATTGGTTCTGTTAACTACGTTTTCGACCATCTTGGTAATTCTAGCGGGTTGGCAAGTAGTTCAGCGGCATGTTTCTCAGTACATGGCTGCCTTCTTGGTAATGGAAGGAGTCATGAATGGTGCTTTTTCCGCCATGGATGCCATGCTTTTTTACGTGTTCTGGGAAGGAATGCTTATCCCGATGTTTATCATCATCGGTGTTTGGGGTGGCCCTCGCCGAATCTACGCTACCGTAAAATTCTTCCTGTATACCTTCCTCGGTTCTGTGTTCATGTTGGTTGCTTTGATTTATCTAGGCAACGTCACTGGTAGTTTTAATCTCTTAAAGATGCAGTCATTAGATCATCTCAGCATGACAGCACAATATCTTGTGTTTGCAGCTTTCATGCTTGCTTTTGCAGTGAAAGTACCTATGTGGCCAGTGCATACTTGGCTTCCGGATGCACACGTGGAAGCCCCGACAGGTGGATCCGTTATTTTAGCTGCCATTATGCTTAAAATGGGCGGGTACGGTTTCTTGAGGTTCTCCCTTCCGATTGCTCCGGATGCCAGTCAAGCCCTAAGTGGTTTTGTTATTGCTCTTTCTCTGATCGCGGTTGTGTATATTGGATTTGTGGCGTTGGTTCAACAGGACATGAAAAAACTAATCGCCTACTCTTCCATTTCTCACATGGGCTTTGTAACCCTTGGCACTTTCGCTGCGTTCACTGCTCTTTCCATTAAAAATTCAGGTGCTGCAACTCTTGGGCTAGAAGGGGCAATGGTTCAGATGATCTCTCATGGATTCATCGCAGGTGCTATGTTCCTTTGCGTCGGTGTGCTTTACGATCGTATGCACTCTCGTCGAATCTCAGATTATGGTGGTGTAGCTCACAAAATGCCTGTCTTCGCTGCATTGATGGTTTTGTTTGGTATGGCCAATTCTGGTCTTCCTGGCACGTCGGGTTTCGTTGGTGAGTTTATGGTGATCTTGAGTGCCTTTCAAGCTAACCTCTGGTATGCGTTTTGGGCTTCTACTAGCCTTCTGTTGGGAGCAGCTTATACTCTATGGATGATTAAACGAGTTGTTTTCGGCCCGGTGGGCAATCACCATGTCGCTGAACTTTCAGATATTTCCCCACGAGAGTTTTTTATACTCGCGATGTTAGCGTTGTTTGTTTTACTCATTGGACTTTGGCCTGCTCCATTGCTTGACATGATGCGCGAATCCATTGCGCACCTTGTAGACCAAATTGGTCATTCCAAGCTCTAACCCTTGCGGAATTGTCATGACCTCCGAGATACTTAGACTCGCTGCTGCCGGCCCTGAAATACTGGTACTCGTAGGTGCCTGCGTCGTTCTCATGGCGGATGTTTTCAAACCCAAGGAGGAGTGGGATTCACTTGCCTATTGGCTCTCCTTAGGAGTTTTGGCCATGGCGGGTTGGATGACCTATTCAGGTTTTGGGGCTAACTTGGGACCTGCGCTCAACGGTCATTTCCTCAAGGACGTTGTTGGAGATTTTCTAAAATTATTTATTTATTTGTCCACTTTTATTACATTTGTATATTCTCGAGACTATTTAGAAAAACGTAACTTGTTTACGGGTGAATTTTTTGTCCTGGGGTTGTTTGCAGTCCTCGGAATGTTGGTAATGGTTTCCTCTGGGAACTTGCTCACCCTTTTCTTAGGACTAGAACTCTTGTCTTTGCCCATGTATGCCATGATTGCCTTAGACCGAGATTCGGCAACCGCGACTGAAGCAGCAATGAAGTATTTTGTGATGGGTGCCATTGCTTCTGGGATGCTGTTGTATGGTATGTCTATGTTGTACGGTGCCACTGGCAGTTTGGATCTCGTTAAAATTTCTGAAACTGCACAAAAGATCGTGGCAGGTACGACGAACTTAGATCCTGCGGTTTTGGTGTTCGGGACGATATTTGTAGTAGTGGGTGTTTCCTTTAAGTTTGGCGCAGTCCCATTTCATATGTGGGTTCCAGATGTGTACCACGGCGCGCCCACTGCCATGACCTTGTTTTTGGGTGCTGCCCCTAAACTCGCTGCGTTTGCTATGTTGATGCGCTTGCTCGTGGGAACCCTTGGGCCTTTATCTGGCCACTGGCAACAAATGCTTATGGTGCTATCGGTGTCGTCTTTAGCGGTTGGCAACGTTGTTGCTATTTCCCAAACCAACCTGAAGAGGATGCTTGCTTATTCGACTATTTCGCATGTTGGTTTTCTGTTCTTGGGATTGTTGGCAGGCACTCCAGAAGGCTACGGTGCTTCCCTGTTCTACATCGTTGTATATGTTCTGACTGCTTTGGGTAGTTTCGGAATGATCCTACTCCTTTCTAGGACGGGTTTTGAGGCGGATCGTGTCGAGGATTTCAAAGGTCTAAACGAGAAAAATCCATGGTTTGCTGCCATGATGGCAATCCTCATGTTCTCAATGGCTGGGGTGCCTCCGTTCGTTGGTTTCTGGGCAAAATGGCAGATGCTGCACGCAGTCGTGGGAGTTGGCCAGTTTTGGATTGCTTTGGTGGCGGTTTCTTTTTCTGTCATCGGAGCTTGGTATTATTTGAGAGTGATCTGGTACATGTATTTTGAGAAACCGAAAGACATGATACCGGTTACCCCCGCACTGGGCATGCATCTAGCCATGAGTGCTAACGGTTTATCCCTGCTTTACTTGGGATTCTTCCCAAGTGCTTTAATGACCTTGTGCCTGACGCTGTTAGCTCGATAGATCAAGAAAGGGGCCAGGAGGTTTTGGCTCCTCTAATACGCATTGAAGCTCAAATTGGGCAGGTGATGCGTGGTCAATCAGAAACTATCCGCAAGGTCTTATCTGCTTGGATTGCGGGCGCACATGTCCTGTTAGAAGACTTTCCTGGCACCGGTAAAACTACTCTTGCAAAAGCACTAGCTCGGAGTGTAGACGCTCGCTTCTCCAGAATCCAATTTACTCCGGATTTGCTACCAAGCGACATTGTTGGGGTTTCGATTTGGAACCAAGGAGATGGGAAGTTTTGCTTCCACGAAGGGCCTGTTTTTGCAAGCATCGTGCTCGCAGACGAGATTAACCGAGCTTCTCCCAGAACTCAGTCTGCACTTCTGGAAGCCATGGCAGAGTCTCAAGTGACTGTCGATGGGGTAAAACGTTGTTTGCCTCTCCCTTATTTCGTAATTGCTACTCAGAATCCAGTAGAGTCGCACGGCGTTTACCCACTGCCAGAAGCGCAATTAGACCGCTTTGGGATACGCCTCAGTTTAGGTTATGTGTCTAATGAAGAAGAGACGCAGATGCTCGAATACTCTGCATCCAGACATCCAGTAGAAGGTCTTACGCCGTGCGCATCACTCAAGGATATACGCGACGCGCGAGATGTTTCTAACAAAGTGGAAGTATCACGAGAAGTACGTAATTACATTGTGTCACTTGTAGCACGCACTCGCCACAAACCAGAAATACGAATGGGTGCAAGTCCACGGGCTTCGATCACGATTTTTCAAATCTCTCGTGCTCTTGCTTTTTTATCCGGTCGGAGTTTCGTGACACCAGACGATGTACAAGATATTTCAATGTACGTGCTACCACATCGTCTTGTTTTAGATCCACAAACCCATTATTCTGGTATCACTGCTACCGAACTGGTACGGAGGCTAGTTGCCGAGGTTCCAGTGCCTGTTTAACAAAGCATAGTAATCTGGAGAGGTACTCAAAGCGGTCATACTGGCACCGACTCGAAATCGGTTGGGGGCATCCGCCCCACGTGGGTTCGAATCCCACCCTCTCCGCCATTCCTAGTGAGTCTGGACAACTTCCCCTTGCTGGAGTTGATTGCGCAACGTCATCGCTACGCTTGAGGACTCAAAAGGTCCGATCCGCACTCTCCAACGTTGGGATACCCCTGAGATTTCCTCTACGTAAGCTGAATACCCCTTAGATACCAGCGCATTTTGTAAAAATTTAGCCCTGCGTTCGTTGTCCACGATGGCAATTTGAACTGCCCACGCCTCAGAAGTAGGCGTTTTTGGAACAGAAGGGACTTCTTGAATTGGCTGATGTTGGACTACGGGGGCGATTGGTGTGATCTCTGTTGTGATTCTAAGGGTTTCTGCAAACTTTCTTAGGGTTACTTCTTCTTGTTTGGCAGCAGAAGCGTGTTTTTCCTGAATCCGTTGTCGAACCTGATCTGCAAGAAACTGAAAACCTGTCCAGTTTTGACTTGCTTCTCCTTGTTCCGCAGGAGGCAAAGCCTTCCACTGCACTAAAAACGCTTCTACTGCAGCTGTGCTCCACTGTGATTGTTCTAAAAAATTTGCGATCAACACCCGCCCGGAAGATAAAGTGGATTCGACTATAGGCGTCGTGCGTGACCTAGCTGGAATCGAATTCTTTTCTTCTGGAGACTGCAAGAAAAAAGCGTAAAACACACCTATCTCTACCAAAAGCACTACACCCACAACTACTACAATACCTCTCCAACTTTTCCATGATTTTTGAGCAGACCAAGGCGACGTTTTTTCAGAAGGAGCCTGCTCTTCCCCAACCAGACTGTTTAAGAGTCTCTCACGATGAGCACGGTAAGTTACGTAATCCAATTTCCCCTGTGCATGTGCCCGGGCTAAAGCCCGAAGAGGGCGATCGCTCATCAATTCGTCGATGGCTCTTCTCCTTGCATATGTCCTGGCGTGTCTAAATGAGCAGTAGCCACAATGACGGTAATGTTATCCCTAGCTTTACGAGATAAAGCCAGGTTTACCAGAGAATTAACTGCTTCTCGATCCCCGCCGTTGGCAACATGATCACGGATTTCAATATCATTTAGTTCCTTATCAAGACCATCACTGCATAATAAGAAACGGTCTCCCGGAGAAACGAGTTCAATATCTGCGTCGAGAAACAAACCCTCTCGAGCACCGATTGCACGAGTGACAATGTTTGCATTTGGATGACGTCGTGCCTCGAGACGAGTCAACAAACCGTTCGTGACCATGTCTTCTACTTGGGTATGGTCTTGGGTAAGTTGAACTAATTTTCCACCTCGGTAGCGGTATAACCTGCAGTCGCCAGCCCAGAAATAGGCTAGAAAACCTCGATAAGCGAACATAACGACGACGGTTGAACCAATGACGCAATCCTGCCTAGTTGCCCTAGCGAGCTTTCGTAAATATAAATTAGTTTCTTGGAGCCGATCTTCAATTTCGTCAACGGAACGACTAAGTTGGGTAGGCGTAGAAAATTGTCCCAACGTTTTGACGATTTCGGCACTCGCCACTTCCCCAGTGTCATGACCACCCATGCCATCTGCGACCACCCATAACCCATGACTAAGCAGCTCTAAACATGCGTCCTCGTTTTTCTTACGCACTTTTCCGACTTCAGTGCGTGAGGCAGAGGTCCAAAATAGAGGTAATGGTTGTGGCACAGTGTTTGGAGGATTAGCATCGAAGAAGTTAGCCCCCATGATAAAAGTCAGTCTTTAGAAACGCAATAGTGGTTGCAAGCTCGACACTCTCTCCTTAAAATGTCGTGTATTCTTCTGAAAATTTAGAGTCAAGTTCAAACTGGAGTTTTTCATGGTTCACACGCTTCCCATTTTGCCTTATGCAAAAGATGCATTGGCACCCCATATGTCCGCTGAAACCCTAGAATACCATTACGGTAAACACCAACAGGCCTATGTTACCAACCTAAATAACCTAATTGCGGGTACTGATTTCGAGCAGATGACACTCGAAGAGCTTGTTCTAAAGTCAAGCGGTGGATTGTTCAACAATGCCGCACAAGTCTGGAACCATACTTTTTTTTGGAACTGCCTATCTCCTCAAGGAGGAGGTGCACCAAGTGGTGTCTTAGCAGAAGCCATTGACCAGACTTTTGGCTCTTTTACAGCCTTCAAAGAAGCATTTACTAAGACTGCAGTGACTACCTTTGGTTCAGGGTGGGGATGGCTCGTCAAGACCCAAGACGGTAAACTAGAATTACTGAGCACCAGCAATGCAGGCACGCCTGCGACTTCTGGCAAGAAGCCACTGCTTACCTGCGATGTTTGGGAACATGCTTACTACATTGATTACCGGAATCTTCGGCCCAAGTTTGTAGAAGCCTTTTGGAATTTAGTTAATTGGGATTTTGTGGCCGCTAATTTTAACGGCTGATTAAAAGTTTTTAATTTCAGTGGCGCAAAAAACCGGCATTTGATGCCGGTTTCTGAGGGTTTTGGCTCTTTCTAAAATCTTAACTATTTGTTGGGTACAAAAAGGTTTAATCCCTAAGTTATTTCTTTGGCACACAGACAATACGTCCATCTCGGTTTGCGGGGCGTGCGTCGCCAGAACAGTTTGGCTGTTGGTGATGTTTGTCTTGGTGTCCTGGACGGTCTTGATGAGATTGAAGGGGGTGGGGGCGTTCCTGCCAGTGTTTCTTACCGCCATCTCCCGAGTGCTTCCCATACTTACGAGAATTTTGACCGGATGGTATAGCATCTGGGAGTGTCTTAAAAAAACCTCCCCTTCTTCCTGAGCTTTTAGCTTCCCCTGTGCCTACCTGTTGCCTTCCTGTGGCTTCTGAATAGATTCTGCCCTCTTGTTCTCTACTAGCAACGCGCTCATCATCAAGTGCACATCCACTCAATAGAAAAATACACCCAAAGAAGATCTTCTTTTGCATTTTCAAATTTCCAACAAGTAATTTATGGGAAGTTAACAAAAAAAAAGGGAAACTGTAATTCGCACACACTAAAATTGCAAATTTTAAACCGATAATTGGCTTCCTAAGAATTGTAAACCGTCTTCTGTCTCGTCCTAAGGCTTGGTAGTATACTACGGAAGTGAGAGTTTTTAGGAACAGTGCTACTCGTAACAAGAGTTGCTGTTCTTATGAGTAGTTTTTTAAAACTGTCCAGAGAGGAATGCGCGTGAATCTGGTTCGTATCACATTGATTTTGATCGGGATTGGTATTTTAATAGGCATTTGGCGTTGGGAAGTACGACGACGTAGACCTTCCAGAAAGCCACCTCCGATCTCTGATTCCGCTTACATCGCCCAAGAGAATGAAGGTGAGCCTTTTTTAGATTTTTCCGGTTTAGATGGCATTAGTGCGACTCGGAATCCAGTGGAGGTAGCACCAGAATCTAAACCAACTACCAAACAAGTGGAAGGACGTGGGCGGCCTGCTGCAAGTGATGAGGAAAAATTACTGGTTATCCACCTCATTGCACCAGTAGATTCCCCTTATTTTGGGGTTGACCTGCTCACTGCTGCACAAGATGCCAAAATTGGGTACGGAGAGATGAATATCTTTCATCATCGCGTTAGGGCGCAGCGTCGGCCTGTGTTCAGTGTTGCTAATCTAGTCGAACCAGGTACTTTTAATCCACCTGCAATGGCAAGTTTCTTTACCCCCGGTCTTACCTTTTTCATGCGATTACCAGGACCCATTCCAGCATCCCAAGCGGTCGAACAAATGATTCAATCTGCCCAATACCTTGCTACGGAGCTCGGAGGAGAACTGCGAGATTCGCAACGTCGTCCTTTAGACGAAGAAGCGTTGAATCGTCTTCGAAAAATATTCGTAGAACAACCTCAAGAAGACAACAGTCTTCCTTTACCATCGTAGGGTCTGGGCATGCGTACCAATTTACCTATTACCTTGCAGGAACAAGAAGTTCGGGACGAAATGCAAATCGTCTCTAAAACTAACCTCGAAGGCTTTATCACCTATGCAAGCCCTGATTTTATAGAGATCAGTGGATTTTCCGAGCAGGAATTACTTGGTGCGCCACACAGCATCGTGCGCCACCCCGATATGCCTCCTGCTGCTTTCCAAGACTTGTGGGAGCACCTAAAACAGGGTAGACCTTGGAGCGGTATAGTTAAAAATCGCTGTAAAAATGGGGACTTTTATTGGGTAGAAGCCAATGCTACTCCTCTCCTAGAAAATGGGAGGATTACTGGCTACATCTCTGTACGGCACAAGGCAAGTCGTGCGCAAATTGAGCAAGCATCCTCTTTATACGAATTACTAAACAATGGAGAACAAATATCTCTTCATTCCTGGAAAACAGGCATTTCAACTTGGTGGTTAAGCATCGACGTTGCAAAACGCTTTGGGATGGCGATTGGTGGTCTTTTTATACTTGCTTTTTTTATTTTTTCAATTTTTTTGTTAGGAGTATTAAGTACTGCGACTTACTCAGAAATTAGAAACCTAATCCTCATTGGAGGTATGGGCATCTTAACTCTGCTTTTATTTTCTGTTTGGTCTTTCACGCGTTCTTTAACCGTGCCTCTCCGAAGAGCCAATGACGTTTTTGAGCAAATCGCGCAAGGGTATTACAAAAATGCCATCGATGCAGAGCGCAATGATGAAGTGGGGCATGTTCTGCAAGGTCTTAAGTCCATGCAGATTAAACTAGATTTTGAGTTTAACCACACACGACGAACAGCAGAAGAAAGTCAACGTATCCGCACTGCATTAGACAACGTCTCTACCAATGTGGTAATTGCAGACCGTTCTGGAATTATTTTATACGCAAATCCTTCCCTTATACGCACGCTGTCACAAGCCGAATCACAAATCAAAAAGGAAATGCCTCACTTCAATTACAAAAAATTAATTGGTGAAAATTTAGACCAGTTCCACAAGAACCCATCTTATCAACATAAGATCCTAGATCAGTTACGTACCACTCACCGAGCAACGGTTCACATCGGAGGACGGGAGTTTGATTTGATTTTTAATCCGGTGATGGATAGTAACGGAAAGCATTTAGGAAATGTCGTGGAGTGGAACGATACGACTGCATTGCGACAAGTGCAAAAAAAGGTAGAAGGCGCAGTCCGAAATGCTCGTGCTGGAAACATTTCAGAACGGCTTGATCTCACGGGAGAAGAAGGATTTTTCCAAGAATTGGGCAATGGCATAAACCATTTGTTAGAAACGGTGACGGCTGCGGTAGGAGATATAGATGCTGCTCTTATGCGAATTTCGCACGGGGATTTAACTGATGCAGTTTCTAATGATCTGCAGGGTGTGTTTGGTGCTATCCGAGACAATGCCAATGGTACAATGGCGAGTCTTGCTAGATTGGTAGGAAGAATTAAGACTGCCGCAGATTCGATCGCCTCTGCCGCCAAAGAAATTTCAATAGGACACGGAGATCTATCAAAACGAACAGAACAACAAGCCGCGTTTTTAGAGGAAACTGGTAACACCTTAGAAAGGCTAACCTCCACCGTACATCAAAATGCCGAAAATGCCAACCAAGCAGATCAGATGACCCGAGGTGCCTGCAAGGTTGCCGAACGTGGCAAAGACCTCGTCAATGCGGTAGTGCAAACGATGGAAGGACTTCAAGAAAGTTCGAGTCGAATCTCAGAGATTACTTCCGTCATTGATGGCATTGCTTTCCAAACTAATTTGTTAGCACTAAATGCTGCTGTCGAAGCTGCTCGGGCTGGGGAACAAGGACGGGGTTTTGCAGTTGTGGCAGGTGAGGTACGTAGTCTAGCAGCGCGAAGTGCATCCGCAGCACGAGAGATTAAAACACTCATCGAAGATTCAACAAGTAAGGTTCAAACTGGAAGCGAACAGGTTGCCCAAGCAGGACGTACCATGAATCAAGTGGTCTCGTCGATCCAGCGTGCTGCTACTCTCATGACCGAAATCAGTGGTGCTTCTTCTGAACAAAGAAAAGGTATCGAATATATCCACCAGTCAATACAGCGAATGGATGATGGTATTCAGCAGAATGCAACTCTCGTCGAAGAGGCCACTGCAGCGGCAGAATCAATGAAGGGATTGGCAGCGCAGTTAATTACCGAAGTAGCAGTTTTCCGACTTCCAAGTACGAAGATGTCTGCTGTTCTAGCTCAAAATTCCGTTCGTGGTGCGACCGCTGCACGTGTTTTATCTGCACCCTCGAGTGTAAAACTTCCGACTCCAAAGAGTTTAGAGGGTCCTCTGGATTTTACTTCTGCTAGAGCTATGCACTTGGCTTGGCGTGAAAAATTAAGAGCTTTTTTAGAAGGGAAGACAAACTTAACTGATGAGCAAATCGGCTCACATCGTGAATGCAAATTAGGGCAATGGTTATATGGCCATGGTCTAGCTAGATACAAAGACGTACCAGAAATGAAAACCCTGGAAGATCGGCATTCAGCAATGCACGATTCTATTCGCAAGGTGGTTATTCTCAAAAAAGGCGGAGACGTAAGTGGTGCTGAATCGGAATATGCTAAATTGATGCGTCTTTCCAATGAGTTAGTTGCGTTACTCCGACGTTTAGAACAGATGTTTTCCGCACCTGCGACAAAATCTCATGTTCCTGAGAAAAATCAATTGGTTGTACCCACTAAGAATGGGCACCCTTTAGATGAATGGAAAGAATTTTGAAGTATCTTGACCATTTCTAAGAGTCAGTGTAGTTTCCTTTGCACTTAAGAAGGAGTTCAAATTTCTGTGAGTAAGAGCTTGCGTAGGTTGCGGTTCCTCTGTATCGCTTGTTTGAGTGTAGTCGGTTCCTCTGCCCACGCGGTCGCCTTGACTCCAGAACAACAAGCACTCTTGAATCAGCTATCCCCTGAGCAGAAGGCGATGGCGATGCAATTGATGCAGCAGGCCGGGGGAGTTATTCCGCCGCCGACTGTTTCACCACAGCCGGAATTGACCCCTCCTGCTAACAGGACACCTACCACGCCAGGACAAACTCCTGCCCAAGGACAGGCCCCAACTACGCCAGGTCAATGTACTACTGTGACGGGACAGACATACACCGTTCCGCCAGGACAGGCATGTCCTGCTGCGCCAGGGCAGTACCCAACTACGCCAGGACAGACATGCACTGCGACGACGGGACAAACGTACACCATCCAGCCAGGACAAACATGCCCTACTACTTCAGGGCAATCCCCGACTGCTGCGCCAGGGCAGACATGTACTAACGCGATGGGACAAACATATATCACCCCGCCAGGACAGACATGTCCTATTACTTTAGGGCAACCCATTCCAGGTCAGCCAACTGGACAAGTACCAACGCAACCGGCTTTACCTACTCCCCCGACGCCACCTACTTATCCCTTTACTCAACAAACCGTTGAACAAAAAGACCAATCTGCAGTAGAACAATTAAAACGGTTTGGATACGATTTATTTACTGCAACTCCAAGTACGTTTACGCCAATCACGGATATTCCTATACCTATCGATTACGTCATCGGGCCTGGGGATACGATTCAAGTCCAGATCTTTGGCAAGGACAATGTAAGTTATAGCCTCCTCGTATCTCGCGAGGGTTCTATCAATTTTCCTGGCATTGGGCCTGTTGAAGTTACCGGTATGAAGTTTTCTGAGGTTAAGGCCAGCCTAATAGAACGCATTACCCATCAAATGATTGGGGATAGAGCTGACATCACGATGGGTACTCTCCGTTCTATTCGAGTTTTAGTTTTAGGGGAGACGCTGCAACCAGGTTCCTACACAGTAAGTGCCCTTTCTACGTTGACCAACGTACTTTTGACGAGTGGCGGCATCAAACCGATAGGCTCTTTGAGAAATATCCAACTTAAGCGTGGTAGTCAGACGGTGGCTACCTTGGATCTCTATGACCTACTGCTCAAGGGTGACACGAACAGTGATCTTCGGTTGTTACAAGGTGATGTTATTTTTGTCCCACCGGTTGGTCCGACTGTGGGTATAGGAGGAGCAGTACGTAGACCTGCGATTTATGAATTAAAAAAGGAAAAATCAATTTCTGACATGCTGAATCTTGCAGGAGGTGTTTTACCTATTGCATATCTTCGTGGTAGTCAATTGGAACGTATTCACGAAGGCCAAGATCGCACAATACTCAATGTAGATTTACGCACTCCCGCCGCGCAGAAATTGCCCGTGCAAGATGGTGATGTGATACGTGTCCTTTCAGCTTTGGATCGATTTGATACTATTGTTACCTTAAAAGGCCACGTCTATCGCCCTGGTCAGTTTCAGTGGCACTCGGGTATGCGGCTGACAGAGATTATTAAATCTGTCAAAGACTTACTTCCGAGACCCGACACCCGCTATGTCCTGATACGTCGCGAAATGTTGCCAGATCGGCACATTGAAATTTTATCAGTAGATTTAGATCAAGCACTGGCGCAAACAAAATCTTCGCAGAATCTCACGCTGTCTCCTTTAGATGAAATTAGTGTATTTGGGTTGGACGAAGATCGAGTAGCTGTTCTCGGACCGCTCATAGACCAACTACGACAACAAACTAGGGTAGACAAACCAGAACCTGTCGTCAGCATCGCCGGACAAGTGCGTTATCCAGGGAATTATCCATTCACGAGAGAAATGCGACTGGCTGATTTAGTGCAGGCAGCAGTAGGCGTACTTCCAAACAGTGAACTAGGGTTTGCATTGATACGTCGTGAAGAAAAACAAGGACAGCGTATTGATGCTTTTTCGGTAAACATAGGAGCGGCTCTTTCAGATCCTAGATCTAGTCAGAACATCGTCTTAAAACCAAGAGATGCAGTTCAAATTCTAAAAATTGGTGAAAATCGAGCTCCAGCACTTCAGGAAACTATTGCGAGACTTGAATTACAGGGAGGCCCAGCAGATCCTGCCCAAGTAGTGATAGTGGCAGGACAAGTCCGATCTCCAGGTGAGTATCCGTTAACTCGTGGTATGCGCCTTGTAGAAGCCTTAAAGGCTGCTGGTGGTGTGTTGCCTGGATCCGATTTAGATTTTGCAGTAGTTCGTCGTGAAACGGATCGTGGCCAAAAGATTGAAGTTTTATCTGCTCGTCCAAGGGATGCCTTCACAACACCAGGAGGCCCCGCAGATTTGCCGCTAAAACCCAGAGACCAACTCTACGTATTCAATTTGAATGAAGATCGGCAACTGATCCTAGATCCAATGTTGACAGATCTGCGTCGTCAAGCAGTGAGTAGTGAACAAGCACGGATCGTGGAAATATCTGGGGCCGTCCGAAAACCTGGAACTTATCCCTTGAGCCCAGGAATGCGTGTCAGTGATCTCATTCGGGCTTCTGGAAGTTTAAGTGATGGTGCCTACACATTAACTGCAGAGATTACCCGTTACGAAGTAGTTAATGCACAGTCTCGGGAAACGGATCATCTAGCAGTAGATCTTGCTGCCATTTATGGTGACGATAAAATGTCTGATCTATTGCTTAAACCCTATGATCGATTGAAAATTCGTCCCGTGCCTAACTGGGGAGTGCAAGAAACGGTAGAAGTAGCAGGTGAAGTACGCTTTCCAGGAATATTTTCTATTAGTGTGGGGGAAACCTTGAGTAGTCTCTTGCGTCGTGCAGGAGGGCTAACTGCGCACGCATTTCCCATGGGAACCGTGTTTATGCGGGAAGATCTCAGGATACGGGAACAGAAACAAATTGATGACTTAGCAAACCGAATGGAAATGGACTTGGCTTCATCACAGTTAACACAAACTCAATCCGATTTTACCCCTGGAAGCAGTAATAACGCGCAGCAGTCTGTTGTCATTGGTCGACAACTAGTACAACAACTGCGTACAACCAAAGCGGTTGGACGTTTGGTAATAGATTTACCGTCACTGCTGGCGGGTCGAGAAATCGCAGCGTTGAGTGAGGAACGCTATAACGAAATGGACATCGTCTTGAAGAATGGCGACCGATTAGTCATTCCGCGTGATACACAAGAAGTTACCATCATCGGTGAAGTATACTACCCAACCTCGCATGTCTTCCGTAGGGAAGAGGACAAAGAAGACTACATTAATAGGAGTGGAGGTCTTACGCCAAAAGCAGATTCAAAGCGTATTTATGTTGTCCAAGCAAATGGAAACGTATCAACAAATGCTAACAGAGGCGTTTTTGGCTGGTTTAATGAACAAGAAATTCATCCAGGGGATACTATAGTGGTTCCATTAGATTCTGAACGTCTTCAGCCACTTGCTTTCTGGAGCGAAGTTAGTAAGGTGGTTTACCAGATTGCGTTGTCCGCAGCAGCCTTTAGGGTAGTAGGTGCATTCTAAATGAGTACTCACGTAGATGCACAAACAGTCAATTCTTTACGCACAGACATACCATTATTTGTACTTGTGCGTATGCTTCTTCCAGAGAAGCGTTTTATTCTGTCTTTCACGGCAATTTGTACTATCATTTCCCTGTCGGTTGCTTTTTTACTTCCGGCAATCTATCGATCAGAGGTGCTCGTTGACGCGGCTCAAATTGGACAGCAGGGAGGAGGGCAATCCACCTTGGCTAGCTTAGCAGGTAGTTTGACTGGTGGCCTTGCAAGCAGTCTCGGTATGGGTATGAACAGTGGCCCCGCTCTTCAAGACGCGATTGCCACAATCAAATCTAGGGTATTCACTGATAAATTTATTAAAGACAATGGATTATTTCCGATTTTATTTGCTAGCATTTGGGATAAAGATCAGCAGAGATGGATCGAAAAATCTTGGAAGTTTTGGAAAAAGATTCCTCCTTCGAACAGAGACGCTTTTGAAGCATTTGACAAAATCCGAGACGCACAAATAGACGATAAGACTGGGTTAATCGTAGTTAGTATAGAGTGGACGGATCCTGAGCTCGCTTCAGCTTGGGCCAACGCACTCGTAAAACAGGTAAACCAGTATATGCGTGCCGATGCCGTGCTAAAAACAAAACGTAATCTCAAATATCTCGAAGATTATTTACGTCAAACTACTCAAGTAGAAATTCAAAGGGCTTTGTCTGCACTCATGGAGACCGAACTACAGAAATCAATGTCGGCCAACGTGAATGAAGAATATTCGTTTGTTGTAATCGATCCTGCCGTCATTCCAGAAAAACGTGCTAAGCCTTATCGGTTGCTATTAACCTTGGTGGGTTTCTTATTTGGATTTATGATTAGCGTTCTCTGGAAGATAATTAAAGTCTTTTGGACGAGATCAGAAGGACCCACTACCGAAGCGCCTAAGTTAGTTTTGATTAATTAGTTTTTTGGAAAAAATTATGAGTATCCAAATTAAATACATTTTAGATTGGGTAATTGCGTTTTTCTTGATTGTATTTTTTGCACCTCTTGGTTTGCTGATAGCATTAGCGATCAAGTTAGATGACGGAGGACCTGTATTTTTCCGTCAAACTCGTTCAGGATATTTAGGACAATATTTTAGAGTTTGGAAATTTCGGACGATGATCGTGGATGCCGATCGGCTTTTAGGACCTGATGGGTTACCTATGAGTAATCGCGTAACTCGGGTGGGTCGCTTTCTTAGGTTGACCAGTTTAGACGAAATACCACAAATCATGAATGTACTCTTTGGAGAAATGTCTCTTGTAGGACCACGACCAATTTTGCCTAGCATGGCAGATCGACTAGATTCTATTCAGAAAAGGCGTTTTTTCATGCGACCAGGTATCACCGGTTTAGCTCAGATCAAAGGACGGAATAGTATTCTTGTATCTCGCCGTATTGCTTATGATGTGGAGTATGTAGATCAGTTTTCGCTTTTGTTGGATATCAAAATTCTTTTCCAAACAATATTGGTTGTTTTTACTTCTTCGGGTGTAGCTGTAGATCGTCTTCCAGGAAATGATGATCTTCCGAAGGATTCGAAATCTATACTTGGAGAAAAAAAGGCATGAATTCACTCCAGTACCCGGATACTTTATGCTGGAAAGATTTGGATGTCGCTTCAGAACAATACGGAAATTCCTTCTATCTTGCAGATATAAAACGTTTTTCCTCGAATATAGTTCGGTTTCTTAAAGCATTTCAAAGCTATTATCCAAGAACTTCTATTGCTTATTCTTATAAAACCAATTACCTCCCAGCTTTTATAAGAGGTGCTGATAAGTTAGGTGCCTTTTCAGAGGTGGTGTCTCGCTACGAATACGATTTTGCAAAGGGGCTAGGAATTGACTCAAAAAGAATTATTTTTAATGGTCCGATTAAATCCTCTAAAGATTTACAATTTGCGCTTGAACAAGGGTCTAGGGTTCAATTAGATTCTTTATTCGAAGTGGAATCGTTGTTGAAAATTTCGTTTATCAAACCTGTTTCTATTGGTTTGCGTTGCCATTTGGGAGAGAACACTCCGGGATCCCGATTTGGAATTGTATTAGATTCTCCAGAAGGGAAAGAAGCAGTCCGAGCACTTCAGTCTATTCCTTTTCTTCAGATTTCTTCCTTACATGCACATCATTCGGCTAATCGATCCACGTCGGTTTATCAGGATCGAGCGCGCTCATTAATTGAAATACATAAAGGTGTATTAGACAGGCAGCCACTGGATTTGATAGACCTTGGAGGCGGATTTGCCTCCGAAATGGATCCAAAACTTATAGAACAAATGAAATATGCTCCACCTTCCTATGAACAGTATGCTGAAGCGGTGGGTTCAATCTTTTATAAACAATATGGGGAAACGGGTCCTAATTTGGTACTGGAACCCGGTATTGGTATTTTGTCGAATACGTTGGCTTTTGTAACACGCGTGCAGGTGTTGAAAGAACTTCAAAACACTAAATTTGCGGTATTAGATGGTTCTGTTTTTAACGTCAAACCACTTCGTCATTCTATCAATCTGCCGGTTGAAATTTTTGAACAACCCAATACAAAGAGATTTGAAGGTTCTTGGGACTTCGTAGGTCATACTTGCATGGAACGTGCTGTGGATCTATTGCATCAAGGGTACGTTTCTGCAATAGCCGTTGGAGATTTTATAGTTTTTAAAAATATTGGTGCTTATACCACAGTGCTTAACGCTCCCTTTATTCGTGGTACTCCGCCGATTCTTGAATATTTTGACGGTCGACTTGGCCAGCTTTTGCGTCGTGGATCCACGGCATCTGATTTACTAGAGAGTTATCGAAAATTATGAACCTATTATTTTCTTGTATTGGAAAACGTGGCTACATTGCGAGTTATTTTCGTGAAGCGTTATCTCCAGTCGATAAAATCTTTGGTACTGGGAACACACCTTGGACACCAGGTTTCGCTGCGTGTGATGCCAATTTCATATTGCCTGATATTGGATCTGAAAGATACGTAGATTCAGTATTAAATTTATGCCATACGGAAAAAGTTGACGCCTTGTTTTCTTTTAATGACAATGACGTTTACGAGTTGACTCGTCGTCGTTCTGAGTTTTCTGAAATCGGAGTGCGGTTGTTAATTCCGAAAGAAGCTTCTGCCGAAGTTGCTTTCGATAAATACAAAACTTTTACATTTTTACGAGATGCAGGTATACGTACACCCCGCACTACAATTACTATTCCAGAATCAGAACCTTTTGGCTTCCCAGTAGTGGTGAAACCAAGAAGAGGTTCAGGAAGTCGGGATACTTTTATTGCACGTTCTCCGGAACAGGTGAAATTATTTTTTCACTATGCGCCTGATATGATTATTCAAGAATATATCAAAGGCTCAGAGTTTGATATTGAGTTATGTGGTGATTTGGATGGAAATCCGATTGGTTTTTCCACTTGGATTAAACACCAATCTCGACAAGGTGAAACGGAACGGGCTGAAACTTTTCATGACTCTGAAGTATTTGATTTTGGTCTTAGTTTGGGTCGTTTAATGCAAGTTCCAGGCCCAATGGACATAGATCTAATCAAAAGAGATGGCGAGATTTTCGTTTTGGAGTTTAATCCAAGATTTGGGGGAGGATACCCAGTCTCTCAACTCGCAGGCGCAGATTTTCCAAGATTGTTAGTGGACGTCATTCGAAACGGAAAGGCAGAACCTTATTTTGGATATCGGTCTGGAGTAATGATGATGAAACAACTTTATCCATTTGGAGGTTTTTCGGAAGAAGTAAGGCAAAAAGCACTGAAGGTAATCTCCCATGTCTAATCGAACGTCATTGTTCAAACCGAATCCCCAATTAGATATTCTTCTAAAAGAAATAAATTCCGTTTTAGAACAAACTGAATCTAAAAGATTTACCGGGGGTTTGATTCCGAGCCTTCCAGTTATTTTTGTTGTCGGTGCACCTAGGACAGGTACGACATTAGCTCTTCAGTGGCTTGCTTCTACTGGAGTTTTCTCATATCCCACCAATTTACTCTCTCGGTTCTTTCGATCACCGTATTTAGGTGCCCGGATTCAACAGATCCTAACAGATCCTGATTTTGATTTTGCAGGTGAGCTAACAGGGGCAGGTATTTCTGGTAAATCCTGGGCTTCTACTGCTGGTAAAACGGTTGGTCCTCTCGAACCGCATGAATTTTCGTATTTTTGGCGTAGGTTTTACCCAGTAGGGCAAGCGCGTCCTCTTACGAAAGATGAAATTTCAAAATCAGATGCTCCTGGTTTTGCAAACGGCATTGCTCTAATTCAACAAGCACTGCAAAAACCTTTTGCGGCAAAAGGTATTATCCTTCAGTACAATCTTGCACATCTTGCAGAATTACTGCCGACTTCTATTTTTATACGAACTACTCGCGATTCGTTCTTGACGGTATATTCTCTTCTCCACGCACGGCGTAAAGTATTTGGCTCGGTAGATTCTTGGTTTTCAGTAGAACCCCCGGGCACTTCTTGGCTTAGAACACAAGATCCCTATGTGCAAGTGGCTGGGCAAGTGATGTTTACGAATTATGCACTAGAGAAACAATGTGCTCAGCTGCCGCAAGAAAGAGTACTAACTCTTGATTACGAGGCATTTTGTAAATCACCAGAAGTTTTGTACAAAAAGTTGCTAAATTGTATGCGGGCTGTTGGTTTCGAATCTTCTAAAGAATATTCAGGACTGGCTTCGTTTGTTGCGTCAGATAAAAGTCGTGCTACTGAATCTGAACAGCAACAAATCTCAGATGCGATTGAATTCGTGACATTATCACGCGACTTGATTTTTTCTACGCCAGCATAGGAAAAATTAGCAAATGGACTTCCCCACTTGGCCAAGTTACACCGAAGAAGAGATTGAAGCTGTCCAAAAAATTCTACAATCTGGTCGAGTCAATTATTGGACAGGCAGTGTTGGAAAAGAATTTGAAAAAGAGTTCGCTCAATACACTGGTACTCTTCACGCGATTGCAGTTTCCAATGGTTCTGTTGCATTGGCGGCATCCCTTCATGCGCTGAATATTGGACAAGGTGCAGAAGTCATCGTGACGCCTAGGACTTTTGTAGCTTCTGCCAGCGAAATTGTACTCGCTGGAGCAAAACCCGTCTTCGCAGATGTAGATATAGATTCACAAAATATTACCCCTAAAACCATCGAACCACTGATTACATCCAAGACTCGCGCCATTCTGACCGTACATTTAGCAGGCTGGCCTTGCGATATGTTGGGCATTACAGAGATCGCAAAGCATTATGATCTTTGTGTTATTGAGGATTGCGCTCAATCTCACGGAGCCTCTATTCATGGTCGAAAGGTAGGTTCTTGGGGGGATGTCGCTGCCTTCTCTTTTTGCCAAGACAAGATTATTACCACTGGCGGAGAGGGGGGCATGTTGACGACCAGTAATCCTGAATTGTGGAAATTGCTCTGGTCCATGAAAGACCACGGAAAAGGATATGACATAACTCATTCAAAAAATCAGGGAACACATTTTCGATGGTTGCATCAAACATTCGGTACTAATTGGCGGTTGACCGAAATGCAATCTGCCATTGGTAGAATTCAAACCAAAAGACTTAACGAGTGGGTACGTCTTCGAAAAAGGAATGCAGAAACGCTTCTTTCTAAGTTAGAAAATGAGTCTACAGTACGGGTTGTTCGTCCTGATAACTCAATGGAACATGCCTATTATAAATGCTACGTATTCGTCCGACCAGAAACATTAAAAAGTGGATGGGACCGAGATCGTATTTTGAGTGAATTGATAACGCTCGGCATTCCTTGCGGCACTGGATCTTGTCCAGAAGTTTATCGAGAATCTGCCTTTTTGAATTATCCTTCTCGCCCAAAAGATCCTCTACCCATCGCGAAACAACTCGGTGAGACAAGCATAATGTTTCAAGTGCATCCTACTTTAACTCAAGAGCATATGGTATTCATTGGGGATTCAGTTTGTTCCGTTTTAGCAAAAGCCAAAAGATAGTCTAAAAATGCTCGAATTCCGTTTTCTATTTTTATTTTTCCCTTGGATGATTGCTGTTGCCGATCCGGGGTCTCTTTTGCTCGCCGCTAAAAGGATTGAAGCAAAATCCGTTGACTTGATAGAAGCAACGGGTTTTTTAGATGGGCCATCCGTGCCTACTAATCTTCCGGAAAATGGAATTTATCCAAAGGGTTTAAGGATGCACATCGGTGCCTATGCTGCAATGGAAAACCCAAGCATCAATGTTCCAGGTAAAACAAATTTAGAGAGGCTCGTCGAGGGGGGTTTCACAGTCGCAGGTCCCTATTATGGTTGGGATCCCGCTAAGCACCTCGTCACGCTCAGAGCAGCATCAAAACTTGGGTTACGACTTGCTATTCAACTTACGGAACCACCTTCAATACGAAAGCAAAATATTGATGTTCGCGACCGTCCTGCTTTGATGAGAGATTTGTCGGATGCTGAAGTACGGCAATATTTTAGAGATTGGATGTCGACTTTTTTAAACAATCCAGAAATTGAACCTTACGTATCTTCCTGGGCAGCTGGTCCAGAAGAGCTACATCCATCCAGTCGAGAAGAAGTGCACTTTTTGGAAGTTTTAGCAGATGCAGTACACTCCATAGATTCAAAACGACGCCCAATTTTTGAATATCAGCCTAACAACCGAAGTTCAACTGGACTCGAAAAAATTAGTGCTCCTTTAGATTTTGTTTTTATGGGTGCGTACACAAGTGCGATTGGATGGTCAGAAACTCGGGGTGCTAGGATCAATTGGGCTATGGAACAAATCCTCGGAGCCGCACTAGCGGGCGGCCAAGTTCCAATGGTCGGGTTACGTCTTTCGAAAGATTTGCCCGGATTTAAGGCAGACGATTTGCGAGCAAGCAAAGAGTTGTCCAGTCGTCTCCATGCTTTATTACGCCACGATACTTGGTTAGCTTTAGCGCGTGGAGCAAAGGCAATTCAGATTTGGTCAATGTGGGAAAAACGTCTTAATTTGTCGACGCATCGAGAGCAATTTGACGCATATGCCTCTGTGGCTTTGGAGTTAACAGGAAAAGACGACTTACAAACCCCACTTCTATTTGGTGATAAACGAACGGATCTTTCCATTGAGATCCTTAGTGGCCCAACGAAAATTCGCGCGCATGCTGAAGATCTAGGAGACACAGACGAATCTTATAAAGGAATGTCTGACGGGAGTTGGTCGAGCATTACATTAGGTAACTTCTCTTTACGAGGGTCTCGGACACTAGTGGTTGTAAATTCTGCGTCAGAACCTGTGCAGGCTGCGATTGTCGGTATTCCCGGCACGAGTATAAAATGTACAGATATTTCTGGAAGTGAAGCTCACACCGAAGGACTAAAGCAAAAGCGGATTTTATTGAATATGCCCGCTTTTGGTGTTTGGATTGGGCGTCTCACCAAACAATAGTTACAACCTCAACGGCATAATCACGTAGCGGCAGGAACGACTTTCAGCGCATTGTAATAGCGCGCTGTTTTCGGAAGTGGTCATTCCAATCTTGACCTGTTCTTCTTCAATTCCGCTTAAAGCATCCAAGATGTATTCCACATTAAATCCAATCTCCATAGCGTTTCCCTCGTAATCGACACTCATTTCTTCTTCTGCTTCTTCCTGCTCCTGGTTTACTACTTTGATACGAAGTTTACCTTCTTCAATTTGGATCCGAACGCCTCGCACTTTTTCATTCGAAATGATGGAAGCCCTTTGTAATGCACGGCGAAGTTCATCACGGTCCGCAATGACGACACTAGTGCTTCTCACAGGGAGTACACGCTGATACTCTGGAAACTTGCCGTCCACCAGTTTAGAAGTAAAAGTTACCTCTGGGAGGATAACTTGAATATGGTTGGTTCCAACGATTACTTCTGCAAAAGTTTCTGAATCCTGCAAAAGTCTCAACAGTTCCATTACTCCTTTTCGGGGAATAACGATTTGAGTATTTGGGAACGATTCTAATCCTTCCAATCCTTCTTTTTCACATACCGCTAGCCGATGCCCATCTGTTGCGCAAACACGAAGTTTGCCGCGGTCTACTTCTAGTAATACGCCCATCAAAACATAGCGCACATCGTTGGAAGCCATCGCAAAATGAGTTCTGGAGATAAGTCCTCTCAAAACTGATTGAGGTATTTGAAACTGTTTTCCTTCCTTTACGCTTTCAACATTCGGATATTCTTCTGCGGGAAGAGTTACTAATGTGTAACGGCTCCTGCCAGCGCGCAACACAACACGTTGTCCTTCTACTGCGAAGTCTAAATCCGCGTCTTCAGGCAATGCCTTCACAATGTCTAAAAGCTTTTTAGCTGGCACGGTGATCCGACCTTGCTCCGAAGACAAAATTTGAATCTGTGTTGACAGTTCTACTCCTAAATCTGTTGCGGTCAGTGTAATCTGTGTTTCTTCCACTACCAAAAGAACGTTACCAAGAATGGGTATCGCATTTTTTCGCTCAACAACGTTGGCTACTGATTGCAAAGGTTTTAGTAGTGCTTCTCTCGGGACCGAAAATTTCATAGCCTATCTTCTCAATTCTGAATGTCGTATGATACAAGTACTATGTCTAAAGTCAATCAGAAACACCCCATGGCCTCTCGATTTCGAGGGTTTTTACCTGTCGTAGTCGACGTGGAAACCGCGGGCTATAATCCGAAAACGGATGCACTCCTAGAAGTAGCAATCGTTTTACTCAAAATGGGAGATCGGCTAGAACGTAGCAATACACTTCACGCCCATGTTCTTCCTTTTCCAGGGGCTAACCTACGTCAGTCATCCTTAGAGTTTACTGGTATCGATCCTTACCACCCCTTTCGACTTGCCGTGCCAGAACGAGAAGCCCTAGAGACTATTTTTCAATCAATTCACCAGACAATTCGCGATACTAGTTGCACACGTGCAGTCCTAGTCGGACACAACGCATCTTTTGATCTTGAGTTTATCAAGGCAGCGACGGAACGCAGTGGAATCAAAAACAATCCTTTCCACTCTTTTACCGTTTTTGATACTGCAACCTTGTCAGGCTTAGCTTTTGGCCAGACTGTGTTGGCTAAGGCAGTACAGTTGGCCGGATTCCCTTGGGACGCAGAAGAAGCACATTCTGCCCAATATGACGCAGAGAGTACTGCAGATCTATTTTGTACGATCGTAAACCGTTGGGACAGTGCGGTTGGAAAACCTGGGAAAGAGATTTAACGACTCTGTTCTAGGTGCCGTACTACTTCGCGAAAAACAACTTCATTTCGGTCGTTCATTTCCATTAAGGTTTGGTGTGCTTCTAAAATGGTACGAAGCAGGTTTGTTTGGTCAACATTCGGAATAGGTTGTTGCTGATCCGGTGGTTCCCAATTTGGTACTTTTGTGGTTACCATCTGAAAATATTGATCGAACCCCATGCTTAATAGCACTTCCGTGATGTCTTCCTTCGTAGAGAGTAAAACACCGCGGGGTGCTTTGCAGCGGGTTAACGATTTGGATAGCTTTGCTAGTACCCCCAAGTTGCTACTGTCTACGATTTCAGCTTCAGAAAGATCCACTAGAAAAGCACTAGGAGGTACAGGGTCAGAAAAAATATTTTGTAAAAATTTTTCTAGTGATGGTGCCAAAGGATAGCGAATTGAACCGACGAGGCGTAAGTAGTGGACACCATCCCGAGCGGCATGTAGAATCAAGCCATCCACGATGGGATTTCTCCTGATCCGGATTTAAAAGTACTGAGAACTTTCATCGACCATCCTCACATTACACCTATTCCTATGATTCTACTCCAACCCATTCTTAGAGTGTAAAAACAAATGGGCGAATCCGTTACGAACTATGTTCTCTCTTGGCTCGGCCAGCTAAGCTACACTAGCATTTTTATCCTGATGGCTGCCGAGAGCTCTATTCTTCCAGTACCTTCCGAATTGGTTATGGCACCCACAGGGTTTTTGGTGGCTTCTGGGAAACTCAATTTTTGGCTGGCACTGCTCGCAGGTAATCTTGGCTCCATCGTAGGTTCCCTAGGAAGTTACTACTTGGCACTGTGGTTAGGTAGACCACTGTTATTGCGCTTTGGGAATTATTGCTTTATCAGCGAAAAACATTTTGATCGGTCAGAATGTTTCGTTCGAGACCATGGTGAGATTTCTTTGTTTACTGGTCGATTTGTCCCCGGGGTTCGACATTTGATCTCTATGCCTGCAGGGCTGGCTAGGATGCCATTGGGTCGTTTTGTTTTATACACCTTTTTAGGATCGGGCATCTGGAATGCAGTTTTACTCGTTTTGGGTTATTTCCTAGGAGGTCAACAGACTCAAGCACATTGGTCTTGGGTAGTTGGCTGTGCACTGTTCTTTGCTGCTAGCACCGTGGGTGTGTATGTCTATGTTCAACATCGCCGAAAGGTGAACCATGTTTAGATTACTCCCTTGGTTTGCAGTAGCGTTGGCAAGTGCTTCGTCAATAGCTGCGATCGCGTTGGCGCATGGAGAAACAGTTAATGCCTTCTGGTTTATCGTGGCAGCAGTAGCCACTCATGCACTGGCTTATCGTTTTTACAGTGCTTGGATCGCAGCCAAAGTTTTAGTCCTAGACGAAACGCGTGCGACCCCTGCAGAGCGTTTGGAGAATGGTCGAGACTTTGTACCTACCCACCGTTGGATCGTATTTGGCCACCACTTCGCGGCCATTGCTGGTCCAGGCCCTCTCATTGGCCCTACTTTGGCAGCACAGTTTGGTTATCTGCCAGGAATTTTGTGGATCTTAATTGGCGCAGTATTAGGTGGTTGCGTCCAAGATATGGTGATCTTATTCTTTTCCACTCGGCGCGATGGTCGTAGCTTAGGACAAATGGCCAGAGACGAGTTGGGGCCCATCGGGGGTGCCGCTGCTTTGGTGGGTACTTTGTTAATTATGGTGATCTTGATCGCAGTCCTTGGATTGGTCGTGGTAAATGCCATGAAACACAGTCCTTGGGCTACTTCCACGGTGGCTGCCACTATCCCGATCGCAATCATTGTGGGGTTGTATTTGCGTGACATTCGGCCAGGTCGAGTCGGAGAAGGATCCTTTCTCGGAGTGATGTTGCTTTTGTTAGCGGTAGCAGGCGGTGGTTGGGTTGATCGCGTTCCAGAATTACGTACTTGGTTTGATCATGATGGTTTGACGCTCGCGTGGGGGGTCATTGTGTATGGATTCTCGGCGGCGATCCTACCAGTCTGGCTCCTCCTCGCCCCCCGTGATTATCTCTCTACCTTTATCAAACTCGGCACTATCCTATTACTGGCTGTGGCCATTGTTGTCCTACATCCTGAGATTCGGATGCCTGCCTTCACTCGGTTTACTGATGGTACGGGTCCGATCTTCGGTGGCAAACTCTTTCCTTTTGTCTTTATTACCATTGCTTGCGGTGCCATTTCTGGTTTTCATTCGTTGATCTCTTCCGGAACCACGCCAAAGTTAATCAGCAATGAAAGAGACATTCGTCCCATTGGCTATGGCGCCATGGCATTAGAATCCTTTGTAGCTCTCATGGCACTGATCGCTGCCACTTTGCTTGAGCCAGGGGTTTACTTTGCCATCAATAGTCCTGCTGGAGTCGTGGGCAAAGCAGCGGTTGACGCGGTTGGTGTTATTTCTAGTTGGGGGTTTCCAGTCACTGTGACACAAATGAGCGACTTGGCACGCGAAGTCGGAGAAAGCACTTTGTTTGCCAGAACGGGGGGTGCTCCTTCCCTCGCTGTTGGCATGGCGACCCTTTTTAACAGTGCTTTCGGGAGTGGTTTACTCGCATTGTGGTACCACTTCGCCATCATGTTTGAAGCAGTCTTCATTCTAACCACGTTAGATGCTGGTACACGGGTAGGTCGTTTCATGTTGCAAGATTTTTTAGGAAATCTCTGGAAACCCCTTGGCAGAACCTCATGGTACCCCTCTGTGATCCTAACAAGTGGTTTGATTGTCGCAGGTTGGGGATACTTTCTCTACATTGGAGTCATTGATCCCAATGGAGGGGTCAACATTCTTTGGCCTTTGTTCGGAATTTCTAATCAAATGTTGGCTGCCATTGCCTTGTCAGTTGCCACTGGTATCCTAATCAAATCTGGTAGATTAAAACAGGCTTGGGTAACAGCCGTACCCCTAGCATGGTTAGCAGTGATTACCACGACTGCAGCTTGGGAAAAGGTAATGAGCACAGATGTCCGAGTGGGTTTTCTGGCGGCGGCTTCTCGCCTAGCTGAAAAGTTTGCTGCAGGGACGTTGCCTTCAGAACAGGCTGCTGTCGCTGAAAAACTAATTTTTAACCAACGTCTCGATGCGGGTCTGACAATCTTTTTTGTGTTGGTACTATGGGTGGTTATTTTAGATATGTTGCGCGTGAGCGCGCGCCATATTTCTGGCCTTCCAGTACCCCCGCTGACCGAAGCTCCAAGGGAAATAACAAAATTGACTGAGCATTGGGCCAGAAATTGATGCGTGTTTTTTTGAAGGAAATCTTAAACTGGTGGCAGTGTCATGTTTTCGGAAACGATAGCTACGGTCGTTACCTAAAACACCATGCCAAAATCCATTCTGGCACACCTCCTTTGGATCGTCGTGGGTTTTATCTGCGTGAACAGGAGAGAAAGTGGAGTGGAGTACGTCGTTGTTGTTGAGAAAGCTCGTACCTTGGGAAAACTTGGTCATTGACATCTTCCCCACCCTGAAGAACGGAGTTTTTCGCGCATACTGATAAGATCCCCCGTTGATTGTAAAAAGCGTTGGGTGTGCCCACTTAGCCTGTGGAGAGAAGGTAATGATCAATATCCCTGGTTTTTGGTACACTATACACTGGCTGCAGGTGTAACAAATCCAGGAGTGGTGCGCGTGTGTAGTAAAGCAATGATCACCAACAGGCGGTCTGTTCTTCTTTTAATTCTAGACGGATTTGGTATTAGCCCGTACTCCAAACACAACGCTATTACTTTGGCTAGCACACCGCGTTTAGACGGTTATTTTTCTCGTTATCCACATACATTACTTCAAGCCTCTGGTCGATCGGTCGGGTTACCAGAAGGTCAAATGGGAAACTCCGAGGTTGGCCATTTGACATTAGGCTCTGGCCGTATTCCGCGCCAGTATCTAGTACGTATTGATGATGCAATTACAGATCGCAGTTTTTTCAACAACCCTGCCCTAGTGTCTGCTGCAGAGAACGCGCGGCAGGTAGGACGTCCTTTACACCTTTTGGGTTTAGTTTCTGACGGTGGAGTACATTCTCACCTTCAACACCTTTTGGCATTGATCGAACTCTGTCGTTTGTGTGGAGTAGAGCCACAAGTCCACATGATTACTGATGGTCGAGACACTCCGCCACAGTCGGCAATTTCTTTTTTAACTCCTGTTGAAGAAACCTTAAAAAAGGCGAATGGCCATATTGGTTCGATTAGTGGCCGTTTTTACGCCATGGACCGCGATCAACGTTGGGATCGTACCCAGCGTGCTTGGAGTGCACTGTGTTTAGGTCAAGGAGAACAAGCAACCAGCGCAGAATCGGCGATTTTAGCGGCATACTCTCGAAGAGAAGGAGATGAGTTCATCCGACCAACCCTTTTACCTAACTTTCAGGCGATCGCCCCAGGAGATGAGGTTATTTTCTTTAATTTCCGGAATGACCGGGTTCGTCAGTTGACAGCTGCACTGGCTGTGGCCGAATTTAAGGGTTTTATTCGTGGATCATCAGATCTAGCACATGTTACCTGTATGACCGAGTACGGCACCGATTTTCCATTTCCAGTGGCCTTTGATCCGGAACCATCAAATAGTTTGTTAAGTGAAGAGATTAGTAAGGCAGGCTTGCAACAATTTCACTGCGCAGAAACCGAAAAATATGCCCACGTCACATTTTTCTTCAATGGAGGACGTGAAGCACCTTTTGCTGGTGAAGATCGACGTCTAATCCCGTCACCAAAGGTCACCAGCTACGATCAACAGCCCGAAATGAGCGCGTCTAAAGTGGCGGATGTCTTAATTGAAGCTATTCAAACGAAAGAATATGCTTTTTTAGTGGCTAATTTTGCCAATGGCGACATGGTAGGCCACACTGCAATCCAAGACGCAGTTATTCGCGCAGTGGAAACCTTAGATCAGGAGGTAGGACGAGTTTTAGATGTAGCAGTACAACACGGATACTCAGTTATTCTTACTGCGGATCATGGAAACTGCGAAGAAATGGTAAACCTAGTTACCCAACAACCCCACACACAACACACCTTGTATCCAGTTCCATGTCTTTTAATTGATGAAATATATGGGCAGTTAGCTAAAGGTGCTGGACTCTCTTCGATTGCTCCTACTGTTCTTACTTTACTCGGACTGCCTATCCCGTTTTCAATGTCTAAAGACCCTTCCCTACTTATTAAAGGGCCCTACGAGGGTTTGCATCCTACTTGGAAAACCCAAGGGCCCTAGAAAACACTAAGACGATGCGGTAACGCGCTCGTACTTAGCCTGCAACTCTTCATGGGTCTCTGGGTGTTTTGGATCATGCGAGATGCAATCAACGGGACAAACTTCGACACATTGTGATTGGTCAAAATGCCCCACACACTCTGTACAGAGTGCTGGATCAATTACGTAAATCTCATCACCCTGGGAAATAGCACCGTTCGGGCATTCCGGCTCACACACATCGCAGTTGATGCATTCATCGCTAATGACCAATGACATAAAACATTCCTATCAAGTTAGAAAAATTGGTTCAAACCGAGAGATTTTCGGCACGTACCTGCAATGCTGTCAACACATTTTTAGGAACAAATGCTGACACATCCCCTCCGAGCAAAGCAACTTCACGAACCAAGCTCGACGACAGATGGGCATAGCACTCAGATGGTCTCAAAAAAAGAGTCTCCAAACCAGGACGCAGCAAACGGTTCGCGCCAGCCATCTGAAACTCGTAGTCTAAATCAGAAACACCCCGCAAACCACGCAAAATCACCTGTGCTCTACAACTGTCCGCATGTTGTACCAGCAATCCTCGAAAACCCTGTACCTCTACGCTTCCAAAACTTGCTAAAGCCTCTTTGGCCAGTGCTACTCTTTCTGAGTGAGAGAAGAGAGGAAACTTTACAGTCGTCGCAGAGACTGCTACGACAACGCGAAACAGTCGCGAAGCCCGTTCGATTAAGTCTATATGACCTCTGGTAATCGGGTCAAAAACTCCAGGGTAAATTGCAGTAACTTGCATGCGCGAATTAAACCTATTTCTTCGAAGTCAGATCTAAGTGCATAGTTGGAAATCACCCTCTCCCCGCGCACGAAGAACCAGTTCACAGTTTAGACTCTAGCATCCCATCAACGACTTTACCACCAGCGGCAGTGGTTATCGCTACAGGCGTGCACTACCTTTAAAACTACTCTAGCTAGCATTCAATGTACAATAAAAACTTAAGATTATTATAGCTGGAGCCATATAAATCGCAAACCACCTTGCGACACTAAGTGGTCGGAAGGGAAAACAGGCATGGAGTATCAAAAAGAAACCCTTAGAAAAACATCGATTAAATATGGCTCGCGAAAACGAGCCGTACCCTGACGTCATCATCAAACCTGAAGGATGGGTTTTTCGCGTGCACAGACTTACTACGCCCTGCTAAACGCTTCTTCTATAGAATTGCGCATTTGTTCGATTCCAGACCCCGAACGAACCACTTTGCACCGATCAGATTCAGCAGCAATAACCGGCAATGAATCTCTGTGTTGAATCGAATAAAGTAGGATCACTAGATCGACCGTTCCGTTTTTAACACGCTCCGACAGACTTTCCACTCCTGGCGTTTTCAGTTCAATCCACTCGACTTCGTCGAACTCAAACCTTTCCCTAATTTGTCTTATTCTCCTATCATCCTTCCTTTCACTTTGTCCAGCAATGATGACATGTTTGTTTCTAGTCTTCTCTAGCAATGCTTCTGGCAGAGAGGTCTTTTGTGAGTCTTCATTGCTAACCTCAGATTCAAGTTCCTCTTGGGCCAATGTGAAAAGATGAGCAAGTTTCAGATGTTGAACTTGATCTTCTAGGTATTGAGATTTTCCCAAATAGCTCTTGATTGATTCTACGATCTGTTTTTCTTCAGATTCCGTCAAAGAATCGTCAATAATTTGTAGAATCTCATCCGTAAACTCTTTAAGGTTTGAATTTTTCTTTTTAATAGATTGAACGCGATTTTTCTGTATCTTAGATTGCGTGTCTGGATTTGGCTCAGGTGTGGAAAAAACCTCTTCTTGAAGAGCAGAATGTCTCTTGTAGTATTCGGAATCCTTAAGACCTTGTAGATGTTTTTTCGCGTCTTCTGACCATATCCCCATTGTTGGCAGGTGGGACAAAGAGAGCCCGTGCACGTAGAAGGTCGTATAAGAACTAAAGAATTTTACTACCTCTTTGATTTGTTCATGAACACCTTTTAGGTCTCTGGAGTTCTTTATACCTGTTTCGGAATTATCTCCGATGTTAATTTCCTGTGCATTCCTTTGACGTGCTACCAAATAGTGACAAATCAAACGGCTTACTTTTTTGTCTACCCATTTCTTTCCCTCTGAGAGCTTTTCAGTAACCTCTTTCAATGATTGAATCTCTTTGGAGAGGCTCTCTTTAGAAAAGGTGCTGGAAGGGGTATCAAACCTCTCGATAACTTCTTCTAAAATTTCAGGAGTAACACTGTATTCAAACTCGTAACTAGATTCATTCTTATCGGTATAACCAATTCCTTGTTTTCTAAATTGTAAAAGTTTTTCTTCACTTGCTAGAGTTTTTGGCACCTCTGGAACTTCAACTGTAATAGCACGTGATTCATTATCTTGAGTATTTAGAATAATAGGTAATACTTCTGTTTTTTCCTCAAAAAATTCAGTTTGAACGATCTTTTGTATTGGCAAAATAGGTTCTTCTGTAGATACTACAAAAGTACCTTCTAATACTTCTAAAAGATGTTTTCTTTCTTGTTCTTTTAAGTGTCGGAATTTTTCAAATAATGCTGCCCCTAATTCTATGAAAATGTTGTTTAATGCTTGTTCTGCATTGATTCGATCTTGGCGGCTTAATAGAACAGAATTAAAATCCTGTTGCAAAGTTCGCTCGAACAACTGACGCCACTCCGTCTCGACGGTTTGCGCACGTTCTAATATTTCTTTCATAGGTAGTTTTGAAAAATTTAGCGGAAATTACCCACCGTTGAGGTAAATAAAGGAGTTTTGGTTATACCTGCAGATTACCGCTGGCGAGAACGCTCCGCGCCAGTACGCAAGGCACATCGGAAATTGAGCGTAATTGTACACTAACATAGCAAAGACGCTCAAATTTCAACAAAACGATAACTGTCCTGTTTTTAGTATGCGGTCATCCCACCGTCTACTGTGAGGCAGTGTCCGGTGATGTAATCCGAAGCAGGAGAGCAGAGAAACACGACTGAGTTGGCCACGTCTTCTGGAGTGCCAGGACGGTTCAGTGGGATGTGGTCTAAGAAGGCTTTTCTTGCGGTTTCACTAAGAGACTTTGTCATGTCGCTATCAATAAAGCCTGGAGCAACTGCATTGACACAAATGTTACGTGTGCCCAACTCCTTGGAAACGGTTTTGGTCAATGCAATCACGCCAGCTTTGGAAGCTGCGTAGTTTGCTTGTCCGACGTTTCCAGTCAATCCGACAACGGAGGCAATGTTCACAATCTTCCCAGTGCGCGCCTTCATCATAACTTTTGCGGCTGCTTGGCAAGCGAAAAAAGTACCTTTTAGGTTGATGTCTAAGACGAGATCCCACTGCTCTTCGCTCATTCGAATTAGCAAGGTATCCCGTGTGATTCCCGCATTATTGACAAGAATATCAAGACGCCCAAAATTTTGCACAGTCTCTTGGATTAGACGCTCTATTTCGCCTCGAATGGCAACGTTGCACTGGACTGCAAGGGTTCTTCCCCCGTGGACAAGGAGCTGATCCGCAGTTTCTCGTGCTGCATCCTCTAGTACATCACTAATGACGACATCTGCACCCCGCTGGGCAAGGGCCGATGCAATGGCACGCCCGATGCCGCGGGCCGACCCGGTAACAATCGCGACTTTTCCTTTCAAATCCATTAGATACCCCTTAGTAGCTACGCATACACCCCAAAGGTGCTGTTTCCACTGGAGACCGATAACGCTTCCTGTAAGCGTCTCGTAGGAGCTGGAATCATAGTCTCATTTGGAACGTAAGGCGACATCCCGTTAACGCTCGCGGGAGACTGAGAAGTACTGGGTTGAGCATTTTCAGCTTCTTTAGCCTCTTTGGCGCGCTGCGCCGGAGTGGGTTCTGATTTCGTCTGTTGTTCGTTTGTAGTCTCTTCTTTTTCGCGGCGCGAGAGCTCACGCATGGCTTTTTGGGCCATTTGATTAGCAGCAGAGGCAACGGCTTGGTCTTGTCCGGAAGGATGTGAAGGTGCCAAGGCGGCTGCCTGAATGACACGTGCTTTGTCTATGGTCTCTTTAGGATCCTTAGAGCTTGGCATGACATCAATAGCCACGGATCCACCGACTGCATAGACTTGTCCATCTGGCCCGCGTTGATAATTAAATTTAGGACCGCCTTGTGCCAAGCTACCCGCAGCTGCAAGGTGCGCTGCCTCGTGATCTCGGACTTCTTGATCCCGCTGTTTGAGGTGCTTAATGGTTTTTTCGTCTTGCTCTTGACGCAGCTTGCTTGTCTGCTGTCCTCCTACGCAGGAATCGCACCCGCACCCAGAACTATGGTCCCCTCCAGCTGATATTCCTCCAGCTTTTTGGTCGACAGGTGTCTGGGCAGCAGGAGCGGATTGCGCAGCATTATCGCTCATGGACGCGGCATAGGCGAACGAGAGAGTGGGAGGCGTGCTTGAAATGGCACCGATCATGGCCGTTCCCCTAGAAAGATTCAAAATGAAAAATGTAGCCTGCAAAATGTTAAAATAAAACTCAATCGGATATCGACACAATATTCAAAAACTTTAGTAGAACTAGGAGTTACGCAGTTGGTCAAAATTTGCTAGGATAATAGGATGAACAAAGCAAAATGTACAGAGCAAGATTATATCCAATTTTTAATTGGCACTCA
>Ga0268283_1000304_pt1 | contig 38568 bp, 39 predicted proteins | sample saktaG_13_FD_190140 | JGI IMG/M metagenome (GOLD analysis project Ga0268283, IMG submission 190140) | Saline water microbial communities from Sakinaw Lake, British Columbia, Canada - sak_2013_06_06_36m | ecosystem: Environmental > Aquatic > Non-marine Saline and Alkaline > Saline ...
ATGAGTTCTTTAGCATATATGCTTATATTCAAGGGTTGAATCGAAGTCAAAGGATATTTTCATTAGGCAAAGATACAAAAAATATTTATATAAAAAAAGCCCCAAAAAATTCTGGGGCTATTTTTTATGGTTGAACTAATAATTCTATTGGAATTATATAGTTCGCTATTGTTTCAATTTCTGGATTAGTCATCATTAAATCAAATCCTGTTTCAGTCCAACAGAAGTCGTCTGCACCGAGTTCAATTAATCTATCTCTTATAAGATTATTGTAATAACTAGCAAAATAATTTACTAATCTTTGTATTTCACCGTTTCTTGTGAATTGTGAATTAGACGCGTCCTTTTCGAAATATTGTATATAACTAAGAACTGGCATTTTTGCCATTTTTGTGTAAAGGAAAGTTCTTATCATTAACTCGTAATCATCAGCAACGTGTACATATTTATTATGTCCACCAATAGCTTGATATACTTCTTTTCTCCAACTTCTAACGTGATTAGGTGCACCAACAATATGTCTAATAGTTTTAGAATTTATATTTGGGGCCAAAGCGGTCTTGTAATATTTATCTTTATATGTGTAGTCCATATAACCACCGTAACCAAATGCCCAACTATTACCGTAATCTACTATATCTGTACTATCTTCGTATTGTTCACAAACTAAACCGTAAACAAATCCGATATCATCAGAGTATAGGTAAGATCTACATAAATTATCAAGACAACTATCAACGAGTTCGTCGTCGTGATCAACTTCTACCAAAATATCACCGTTGGCTAAACCGAAGGCAAATTTTTTGACTTCCCCAATAACACCACTAGGTTTATTTCTTCTGAATAATTGGATTCTATTATCTTTTTTAGATAATTCATTTATATAGTTATATGAAGTCATATGATCAATAGGGGAATCGTCTACTACAATCCATTCCCAATTTGTATTTGTTTGTTTTAAAATAGATTCATATAATCTTTTCAATTTAAAAATTGGTGTCATGTATAGTGTAGTGATTACAGAAAATAACATATGTGATTTATGAACAGTTACTTTTAAGAACATTCCCATTAACTCTTCTGCAATTTCTTCTGGTGATAAAGTTACAGGTAAAGATAACCATCTCCTATTTTCTTCTATTCTAGCGTTGTAAAGATTTGGAAATCTTTTCCCCGGTATGAGATGTTGAGTCTCTAAAGGATCTGATGTTATATGCTTATCTTCAAGAAAAGTCAATATAATCTGAGGGTTAAATGTAGAAAGAACCTCTTTTAGATTTGAATCGTCTTTCATTTGTAAAAATTCAAAATCTCTATTACTAGCATATATCTCTCTGGATTTTATTAAGCTGGTATCTATTTCATTTTCGTTAATTATTAGTACTCTTATAAACATAGCGCGATTTTTTTATTTTTATATATTAAATCATTGTGGTTCGAAGTGATTTTAAAAATTACAAAATCTTAAAATTTTGTGTTCATTTAAGGAAAGGAAATCTTTTATTAAAAATTCTATCTTATTTTTATCTAAATAACTTATATTCAATAGTCTAATGTCGTTCTTTTTACAATATAATTTCTTTAATTCGTCTCTCTGTTGTATTATTTTAAAAGCTTCTTCGCCCCCAAATATATCATATGATGCAAAATGCTGTTCACCATCAAACTCTATACAAACGTTATAGACAGGAAGATAGAAATCAAAAGATAAACAGTTCTTAAATTTTAAATCACAAAACTTTTTTTCTTGGATGAAATTTATATTAAATTTTTTGAGAATAATTCCAATTTCTCTCTCACCCTTGGACTCACTACAAATTGGACAGCCTTGTTTTCTATTTACGTGATCTCTTGGTTTTTGTGGAAAATCTCCGTGTTCTGGACAATTTATGATAACTTTTATTCTACCAGTGATGTAATCTACTTTATCGTAATTATATTTATCACCATGTATAATTCTAGCTTTTCTTATGAAATCTTCTTTTGTATCTGTAATTTTTTCTAGTGCACAATATTTACATCCTCTTTTTTTATGTGTATGTGAATGTAAAGTCATATGAAATGGACCGTGTTTTGGACAAATAATATCAACATAATCGTTCATAGATTTATGTTTTTTTATCAAAGAATAATCATAGGCATTATTATGAATTTTATTTGCTTTATCTATAATATCTTGTAAATTGTTTCTCTTAGACATACAATTATATATTAAAAAATAAGAACAAAAAAAGACCCCCAATCACATTGTCGGGGGTCTTTAGAGTCACTATGATAATTAGATTATCACTAGTTAGATTAGATTAGATAAGTACACCGTTTGTGTCGGTAACTTTAATAGCCATAAATTGCTTCTCGGGAAAGAATCCGATATCAGCTACTGCATATCTTGATCTTATTAACATGCGTGGTGCCCATGTAGCTTCTGAAATTAAGCTGATAGACTGAGCCATCAAATAAGGGATAAAGAGAAGACCTGGTTGGTCAACTGAGTTCTTTCTTCCTAAATAGATGTAGTTATCATCCCATCTCATGTAAGGATCTACATAGATTGCGATTTGTCCAACATTACCCATTGGGTAGAGTTGTCCGTTGGTGTTCAACTTACCAGCGTTAACTGGGTTGATTGTATAACCAGCGATATCTTGGATAACGGAAGCTAAGTTACCGTTTGTTACCAAATATTGAGCTGGTCCTATTCTACCATCTGTTGCGATGAAGTTAGAGGCATTGTTCAATTTAGCGATAAGCTTTCTTTGAACTGAGTGAGTTGTTTCACCCATACCTGTACCAAGGTGTGTTAAGTAATCATCAACGTTTAAGTCGAATTTGGATGTTACACCATCAACGGCCTTAGGAGCTGTGTAAGAAACTCTGTTCTTAAGAGCGAGGTTTCTAATTTTACCAACGATTTCCTTAGAAATAACTTGGGTAAGTTCGTTAATAAGAACTCCTTCAAGTTTTTGAACGATATCCATACCAGTTGCGGCCTTGATATCTTCAATTTGGGTTCTCTTCAATGTTGAGGAGATTTCAATGTCACCAACTTGTACTGACTTGGTAAATACGTCAGGACCGATTACACCTGGGTAGGTTTTTTCATCTTGGTATCTGGTCATTGGACCTTCCCAACCATTTTCCATATTTGATTGCCAGCCTGCGCTGAAACCTGGAATGTGATCTTCGAGTAAGGATACTAATTCAATTGAGAATGTAGCACCTGATGCTGTGATACCAGTTGTGGTTAAACCAGTTAAAGTAGCAATACCTGATGCTAAATAATCAGTAATTGCTCCAGTTTGTGGGAATGTATTGAGAGCTGCGTCCCAAATATTTCCTGTTCCTGATGCGTCTTGTGGAACTAATGATCCAACTGAGAAGCCAGCTTGTCTGTAAATTCTGAACATTGGGTGTCCATCAATTCTGGAGAATCCTAAGAATTCCATCCAGTTTGTGTAAGTTACAGGAGGTGTAGAGAAATAAGTTACTGCTCCACCTGCACCAATATGTACCCAACATCTCTTGGTTAAACCACCAACTCTTTCTTGAATGCTCAATAAATTGAGTTGTAATTGGATAGCTTGTTTTAAAAGTAAATCTGTAGCTGTGCTAGTTGTTTTTACTTTGAAAACTAATGGTCTTTGTCTTGCTTCAGCGTCCTCACGGATACCATCACCATAAGCATTGTCATACTTAAAGTCAACAAAGAGTAATTCGATTCTTGGAGAAGCAGTTGGTTTAACAGCTACTAAGTCCAAACCGATAGTTTGAGCGGCAATCTTCATTGCTACTGGGAGTAAGTTTTGAGCTACGTCACCTGAACCAATTGTTCCATCAGCTTGCCAAGTTGCACCTGGAATTGTGGAGATTACTGGAGCAAGAACTCTACCCATACCATTTTGATTTAATGTGGCATAACCAACATTTTCATTCATCTGATGCATTTCTGCATACTCGGACATCCATGCTCTTTTTTCATCATCAACTACTCTGAGAGCGTCTAAGATTGGTGCCCATTTTTTCATTGCTTTCGCACTGTCAACTATAAAATTCATTTTTTTAAGTTTTTTTTTATTATATATTTGATTTAAAAAGTCATTTTTTCCAAAACGCTTGATCCATCAAACAATAATTACCTTTGTAATCTTTTTAAATATGCTTCTATCTGATTATCACTAAGTTTGGTGTTATCAAATTTGTTATTACTTTCTTTTAACAAAGTCACCTTACCCATGTTTTTCTTTGCATATTCATGGAGATTTCTACTATTCCAGAAACTTTCCATTTTTTCCTCAGTCAAGTTTGTATAGAATTGTGCGCTACTTAAAATACTACCTTGTACTTCTGGTTTTAAGCTCTCCCAAATAGGTCTAAGATCGGCAGGGAGATTGTCGATCAATGTTTCATTAAAGCTTCTTTCGGCTGTGGTTAATGCCTTAGCCATAATTGTTAACACTTCATTCTCGTTTGTATAATATTTGCTTTCGTTCATTGCAACTACTACTTTTTCTTTATCTTCTTGTGAAAGGTTGTAATAAGCAGCCTTTTTTCTTTCAGATAAAAATTCTAAGAAATGAGGATTGTTGTCTTTAGAGGCCTCACGTTTTTTGGACTCATTTATTTGCTTTAAGATCAATTTCTTTAATGTGTTTTCTGAATCATAAATTCTGTCACCAATGATTGATAACCTAGATTCTTGGATTTCTTGAACTTCGCCAGTATCAGATAATTTAACAACAGCGATTCCATTATCAGCATTCATAGCTAAAATTTCACCTGTTTTATCATCATCTATTTTCACAACTTGACCTGGAGTTAATTCAGATTTACTTTCCTCATCTTGGATTTCTTGTGCATTTACTCCTTCTACGTCAATATCCTCATCCTCTTCACCTTCAAGACCTTGAGCCTGACCCTGAACTTGACCTTGGGCTTGTGCCTGTGGTTGTGCTCCTGGTTGTGCTTGACCTTGTGCTTGTGCTGGTTGAGCTTGAGTCATATCATCCATAGTTTCGTCTTCATCGTAATATTTCGCAACTGAATCAGTTTTAAAATTACCCATTTTTTGTTCTGGTGAATCGATACCTTCTTTTATCATGGTTCCTTTTGAATTTAGTTTTTCAGCGATATACTTATTGTATTCGATGTTTTTATCTATTGCTTCAGCTAAATAATTACCGTAAGCGATGTTGTCTGTTAAATTTTCAGCGATGTATTCTGAATACTTAATACTGTTATCAAGTTGTTCACCTACATATTCTGTGTATTTAATACTGTTATCAACGTGTTCGGCGATATATTCAGCATATTTGATATTGTTATCAACATGTTCTGCAATGTATTCAGCGTACTTAATGTTGTTATCAACGTGTTCTGCGATGTATTCTGCGTAAGCGATATTCTTTTCAAGATTCTCAGCTACATATTGTGAATAATCAATAGATTTATCAAGATTTTCAGCAATGTATTCTGAGTATTTGATAGTATTATCAACATTTTCAGCAATGTATTCTGAGAAATCAATTGATTTGTCTAATGTTTCAGCGATGTAATTTGCGTAATCGATAGATTTATCTACGGCTTCTGCAACGTATTCTGTGTAGTTAATTGCTTTTTCGAGCTCACCGGCTAAATAGTCGTTGTGTTCGATAATTTTCTCAGTCTTGTCTTTAGTTCTTTCCAATCTGAGTTCTAACTTTTCGTTGGTTTTTTTAATCTTTTTGTTTTCTTGGACTACTACCTGCATCGTTTCTGCTAAGTAATCAAGATAGGAGGCTATTTTCTGGAAGCCTTCTTGGAAGGAATCATACTTCTCATATAAATCATTCAACTTGGCTGGATCAAAGTCGCCCTTTGTAACGGCTTCATTGATTTCACTTTTTGCTTTTGTGATTTGGTCTGTTAAATAATTCGAGTACTTTTCCATCTGTTCTTTTGTTACAAATTCATTTTTATCCATATTGAACAAATCGTTTATTTTTGACTCGTCGGATATATCATATATCCTAAAGTTAGCACTCTCATTGAATCCCAACGATTCATTGATTGTGCGGAGTTCCATTTTAGCAGAACTAAATCCGGGATCAGCCACTGCATCATAGGTAAAAAGTTTTTTAATAGTTACTTCGCCATTAGACTCTGTTATACCTGCGGCGCGTGATGAAACAAAAATAGGGCATCCATCATCTATCAGCGCTTGGGCTTCTTTACCCCAGTGAGTATTTAGTAATCTAATTTCACCATCTACTCTATTCTTTTCTTTTACAAAAAAAGCACTTTCAACTGTATGAGATACCCTGCCTAAACTAGTATCAAAAACATCTGGATGATCAAATTCCCCATATACCACACCCAGTGTTTTCTTTCTCTCTAATAATTCTTCTAAATGGGGCAAAAATCTATCAGCTTGATATATCCTGTCATTTCTATTTTTCACATTAAACTCTGTGAAAATACCACCAAGGATATACTGACGCTTCCCGGACGGAGCGACAGCTTCATTTATTTTTTTTAAACCATTAATAGAATTTTCAACAATAAGAACGTTTTTTATCATTATCGTTTTAACTTATTTTAGAGGTATATATTAGTTAAAAAAAGCCTATTTTTTCCATTTCAAGGTTGTTACGATAATAGCAATAAAAAACCCCACTTAATAGTGAGGTTTTTATATTTAAAATGTAGGTGCTTGACCACCACCGCCTTGTGCTGGTGGGGCTTGTCCACCGCCCTGTGGTGGTGCTTGACCGCCTTGTGCACCGCCTTGTGCTCCTCCTTGAGCGCCGCCTTGTGCACCTCCGAATTGTGCTCCGCCGCCTGCTTGTGCTCCACCACCAAATTGAGCGCCGCCACCCATTTCAGCTCCACCTCCGAAGCCACCGCCTCCACCGAAGCCACCGCCTCCGCCACCAAATTCACCGCCACCAGCTTCACCTTCTGCTGCACCAGCTCCGCCCATTCTTTGACGTTCTAAAGCTTTATATTTATTGTTTTCTTCAATATCAGCGTCAGTAAATTTCATAATATGACGAACAATCCATTCAATACTTAAATAAGGTTTACCTTCAGCGTCTTGCAAAGATGAACTCAAAGTACTAGCAATAGTTGCTCTTTCATTCATATTTTTTAAATGACGCCATTCTTCAAACATCGTATCAGAAATAAATTCCAATTTAAGAGCGTTATTAAAATCAATATCGTCTTTCAATTCTGGGAAATCCAAAATCATTTGAATCTTCAAAGGCTTAACTAAAATTTCTTTGAAAATTGTTCTAATTCTACAAATGAAATTCTTAAATTTAACTTCATCTCTTGTAATAGCTGCACTTGAATCATAAGCATATGAACCACCGCCATTATCTTCATCAAATCTTTGGAATGGTAATTTACTTGCTCTTTTTAAGATTTTATAAAACCATTGAAGAACAATATCTTCATTTAAATTTACTTGTGTTGGTTGTAAGATTTCAATATTTGGTGTTCCTGCAGTTCCATCTGGAAACCAGAAGTCCTTGCTAAAAGGAATATTAGTTTGTCCATTAATAGATACAGTTCCCATTCTTTCATCCCATTGAACATCATCATGATATTCACTCATTAGTTCATAAATTTGTTGCTCAGCTTGTTGACGAGTTAACCCCCCTACTGGGATAACAAACTTTTTATAAATTGATGCTTGGTTAATATTATAAAGTAATCTTGCCTGCTCAATCATTTTTAACTGGTTGAAAGGTCTAATTAAATTTTCTACGTAAGAAGTTTCTCCGTATTCATTATTGTTAGAATAAGAAATATAAATAATCTGCGAATCTAATAATATTCTTCTAAGAGCTGGATTATCAGGATGTTGAATCCATATCATTGTATTTGTATTTGGATCTGTAGCAACAATAAGAGTAATAGGATCGATTGGTGCTAAGTCAATAATAGTTTTTTGTTTATCATCGTAGACTATTTCATATGAAATATAACCGTCTATAAGAAGATTTTTTAAATAATTCCAAGCAATTTGACCTTCGTTAAAATTAAAAGTATTTATAAGTTTGGAGAAATTTTCTTGATATTTTTGTCTTATAGTTTGTTCATAATTATCAGGTAAATCTTTTACAAAACAGAATCTATTATTTTCGTCGTAAATTATACATTCATCCGCGATTTGCGTAATGAAATCTTTTATTTCATCTTTAATAGAATATTGTCTGAGAATTTTTCTTTTATCTAAATATGTTCTATCAAGATAAGCGATTGATTTTTTATCTAAGAATCTAGCGATAGTTTTCTTTGTAAATAAATCATACATATTTGAACTATTAGGTTGGTAAAGAACATCTGTTGTTTCTTCATGTACACCAATAGAATAAGCATTTCTAATACGCATATCGTTATATTCTAATCCACCAAACATAGTGGATAATCCTCTTAATATTCTGTTAAATAAACCAAAATTTGTTGTATTTGTTTGATTTTGATTTCCTCTATATCTATCATAGCTTGCCATTTGTTAATAATTAATTTTTAAGTATATATAAATCTTTTTATGTCATTTTTATCATTTGGGATTTTCATAGATTTTATAATGATTCTCAAGTAATTTTAATTGTTGATAATATTCTTTTACGTCATTTTCGTAGTCTGAAGCAGTTTTATCGTAAATTTCTAAAATCTCTTTTAGTTTTTCTTTCTCTCTTTCAACATCAGAATCTTTAATAGCATCCATCATAACTCTTTTGTTTATGATTTTTGTATCTATAAAAATAAACCTACTCATTATAGTTGTAGATATTCCGTATATTTGAGGATCTGCACCAATTCCAACTATCTTTGTAAAATCGTAAGCTGTTATAGCGTAATTGAAATTTCCATTATTTTTAAGAGATATGTACACAGACTCAAAATTTACTTTCATAGGTATTTCTTCGTTAACAGTATTTCCGTTATCGTTATTTGCTTTATTTCTTTCAATGACAGATGAGAACATTTTGAATAATTTATCTAAATAAACTATTTTATAACGATAAGGAAGATAATCAAAATTTATAGCGTAAATAATTCTTTTTTGTAATTCTGTGCTATATCTATCGTCTATAACAAAAATTGGACACCATATTTTATTACCGTTATAATTATATTGTATCATATAAAATTTACCAAGAGTAATAGTACCGTTCATTGTTCTTCTAACTTGTAGATTTGGATTTTTAAGGATGAGTTTAAAAATCATTTCAGTAGAATCTTCAACAAGTGGTTTCATGGCGTTGTTATATTGTCCCATTAACGCACTACAATATGAAGCGAATGTATCTGCCATATTTTAAAATACTTTTACACTATGATCGTCGAAATATTTTTCAGTCATAACGAAAAAATCATATCCTCTCTTCTCACAAAATTTCTTTGCCGTAGTCCATTTAGCGAAATTTTTCAGAAACATTTTCATTCTATATTCGTGATTTTCCAAAGATTTGGCTGTGACTCTTTTTGGCATAACTGGTGGAATAGTTTCGGTGTAAGGTTTTATTTCTACAACTGTTTTAGATATAGATCCATCTAATTTTTGAATTTCACAATATGCATCCGGATGATACCTAAATGTTTCCCAACGTTTGTTTCCCCTAGAATCAGTTACTTCCATTTCATACGGTATAGTTATACCTTCAACGTTCCATTTAAGAACTCTAGGCTCGTTATCTAAATAGAAATATAACTTGTATTCCCAAGATGATCTAAAATAAATAACAGTCGGATCTCCTAAATATTTTTTAGGATTTAAAAGATTATATTGTCCTTGAGTGTATTTATCTGACTTATTTGGTTTGGCTCGATACCCCATGTTCATTTAATTTATTTTTAACTCTAATCATTTGTCCCAGTTGTTCTTTTTCCATAACAGTTGAAGGTTTCCCAATTTTTATCAATCTATATAGGAATCATAATCTATGACATGTTTAAACATTGTTGTTTCTATAATCTGTGCATCTTTACTTCTTTCAGTTTTTATTCTGAAAACGACTTTTTCCATTTTATTTTTATAATTTCTAATTTTTTTATTCAATTTCTTTATAACATCGTCTATAACAGTAATAGATTGTTCAAGATTATTTGGTTTTTTAAAATTAAAATTTTCACAAAAATTTTCAGTCAATTTTATAAAATCTTCGTCTGTATATTTTTTAATAAATCTTTTATAAAAAACATCTATTTTAAAATAATTTAAATAGAATAAACAATCTTTATAATTTTTAGATTTTAATATATCGATATCTATATTTTCGCTATTTTTTAAATCTGAATATATTTCAGATACATGTGAGTTGGTTTCGTGTTTTAATGTTAAATAAATTAAATATGTAAAATCTTTCCATATATCGTTATTAATAGCGAATTTTTTATGTTCATTTAATTTTTCTTGTAAATACCAAGATTTATTTAACTTAACATTATTTTTCAAACGTTTATAAAATTCTAAAGCGTGATTCAATTCGTGATTCACATTAGATTCTAATATATTATCTATATTGGAAAATTCTAAATATAAAATAACATCATCTAAAAAATTATTATCAATCAATTTATCACTTAATTTTATATTAGCATAATCTTTATTTTCAATATATTTTATCTTTATTATAAAATTTCTTAGTTTCAAATCATTACTAGATACTAGGTCCATAGTAATTTCGGATTTTCCAAAGTTATTTTTAATTTCAGAAATTATTTGAGAAGTATATTTTATAACGGTGTCGTTAACACCTAATCTTTCCAAAATTAAGTTATCAAATAGAATCGATCTTTCCATTTTTCTTTATCCTTTTTTATTTAAAAATTATGGAATCCTTCACCGTCGTTACAAGAATCTAAACTGATCATTACAATTTTTTCTTGATTAGTCTTCTTATTTGTTAAATCATTATAACCTTGGGCCATGCCTCGCTTAAAGATTTCAGAAAAATAAGGAAGTGCTAATTTGTATTTTTTCTCGTTGAAGTTGGTCCATTTTTCAAACATGAATAGTAACCCAGTTTGTAAACAGTCATTTTTATCGTCTTGGGTCTTGTACATATTATTCTTTTTACGAATCATGTTCTCACCAATCATTATAAACATTCTTTCTGCTTTTTTGGTCAGGAAACCTTTGCCCTTCGATAACACAATTTCGTAGAATAACTCATTATCATCTAAGTAGTTAGCCATTTATCTTTAATTATTTTTTGGAAATAATTTATTATTTGATTCTTTTAATCTATTTTTGTATCTTGTGGGATATTAGGCTTAGAATCTTATATGGCTTTATTTTGCTATGATTGTATGTAGTTAAAAATGAGTGCCTCTAATGCTTTAGTAATCAAATCGAAACTTATACGCCCACTGAATATAAAAGTTTAAAAAAAGTGCCCATATTTATCATTAAAATATGGGCACCCAGCTTAAACGCCTGATAATTACTTCAATAAGGATTTCTTAAATTGAATTTTTTCGTCTTTTGTTTTATTAAATTCTTTGTATAGATTGTGTCTGTGAACTAATAAATTATCAAAAGTTAATTTAAGAGATTTGTCTGATTCCAATAAAGCTTGTTCGTTCTTAAGTTCGTCAATTGCTTCGTTGATGTCTTTGATTTTAAGTTCAATTGATTTTTCTTTATCTTCTAAAGTCTTCAATTGTTTTAATTCCTTTGAAAGTTTGTTTTCGAAGAAATGTGTAAGATCGTAATCTAAATCTTTCTTTGTGTCGTTGATAAGTTCGTTAACTGATTCATAAGCGTAGAATGAACTGCCTGTACGAATATCTTTGTTATATAAATACATCTTATCTTTATAATTGAAAGCGTATGCTTCTAAATAAGGATTAAGAATATTTGTTACCTTCAAAGCTATATCTAATTCAACGAGGTTATTTAAGTTTTCTTTCAATGTGTTTAATAACATAAAATAGTCTCTCTTTAAATAAGGAATGATAGGCGAATTGAAAATGTTTTCCAAAGTTGTTTCTGGATCTAATTTTTCTTCGTTGATAAACATCGATTTGTCGTTCTTTGTTGATAAAGCCACAATAACGTTTTCGTCAATTTTAAAAGAAATTTTATCATTTTCGATTGTTGAAAGTTTCATACATTGCTCAAGGACTCTGATTTCTTTAATTTTATCTTCGTCTTCGATGTAGTCTTCTGCTAAAATTTGTTTTACTTCTTTATCGTCAATCATAAACCATCTATCGCTTACAAATGCCATATAACCATTATCTACTTTTTCAACTATGGTGTAAACTTTTTCAGCTTTACCAGAGTTTGACATGTTTTGTCTTTCTAATGGTGATTTTGTTAAACCGAATACAAAGCTCTTAATTTGTGGTACCCAATCATACATACGAAGCTCATTAAGGATTGCTTCCATTCTTGCGTCATCATCTGATTTATTGATAATTTCAAGAATAGTGTTCAAAGGTTGTCTGTATAACATGCCTTGATTTTCTCTTTCTACTCTTTTATACAAATCTTTCAATTCATAAATCAAGGGGTAAGATTTCATTTCGCTATCTAATCCTTCTAAGAACATTTTTACATCTGTATCATAAGTGTATTTTAAAAGTTTTTCGTTAACAGTTTTAACAAGTTCTTTCTCAGAATATTGATCATAATTGATTATGAAACCTTCTACAAGACTTGAAATATCAGTCTGATCGAAAGTTAATCTGTTCTTGAAGTTAAATAATTCTAATTTAAAGTTTTTCATATCGTTTATCTTTTTTTTTTTTATTTTATTTTAACTATACTATCGTAATTTGCCATGGTTAACATTTTACCGTCTGAACTCATATCAAGTATATTTTCAGTTACTTTATGTAAATCCATATCAGTTTTAGCGTCTTCCTTAGCGTATTCTAACATTCTTATAAATAAAGGTACATCTAATGTAATCTTATTAACTGATAATCCTTCATTTAAAATATCTAAACCAACTTCAGTTCTTTTTGTTGCTTTTTGTTGTTTTGATTTTAAAGTTTTATCAAAATCGTCGAACTCAATTAAGTTATTTAATTTCTTATCGATACCTTTCATTCCAAAAACATCCAAACCTGGCTCATTTGATTCTGTAACTCTTCTTCCCATTTCTCTTGTTCTAGCCTTTATACTATTTCTGACTTCCATTACCCAATTTACAGCGTCACCAGCATTAGTGAATCTTTTTTTATGAGATTTTTTACAATCAACGAAATCTGGTGAACTAACAATAAAATCTTTTTCGGGTAAATAATATTTAAATGATATAGCGTATTCAGAGTTATGTAAACTAACATGACAAACCCAAAAGTCTTCATCCTTGTTGTAATATGGATTACTTATAGATCCTAAAGTTTTTAATTTTTCAATATCTTCGCTAGTAAATCCAAATTCTTTCCATTTGGTTATTCCAATATTACTGTTTAATTCTCTTTGTTGTTTAATAACATCTGTGTACTTATCAGTAAAATATTTATTTTTATTTACACTAAAAAATGGTTCATCTGGATCTTGTTTTGGACTCTTATCGTAATTCACGTCGTAATATGGAGTCTCATCAGATGGTGGTTTTAAATTAAACCTCTCTCTGGGTTTCTTTTTCCCTTGAAATAATTTGTATTCATTTACGTGGCTCATATATCTTTTTTTATTTTTACGTATCTTTTACATTTAGTAAAAAATTGATTCAATACAAAGATATATATTAAGAGAAAAAACTGATTTTTTTCCAATTACGACATGTAATCGTCGATATCGTTATAAGATATCTCTTCGACGTAATCGTATTTGTTTCTGAGATCATCCATAATATCATCAATATCAAACTTATTGGAATAGGATATTATATCGTCTGGAAGGGTTCCAGCGATGAGCGTGATTTTCCAGTCGAAGTCTTGAACGAGTTTAATAGTACATTTTTCGTTCTGTTCATCGATGAAAATGTAAAAAATGTTGTCTGTGGTAGTCATAAAATCAGCTTTTTTCCCAATATATATTTAAAAATATATTGCTTATTTGGAAAAAAGTGACGGTGCTACGTAATTTAATGTAATGATATAATCTTGATCGTTTTTTCTAATACTATATTGATTGAATTTATAATTTTTCCAGTCAGTATTATTAAGGTACCTTATGATATTCATAATGCTTCTTCTGTCTGGATCACACTTGTAGTGTAATTTTAAACTCTTATCATCATAGTTGTTTTCCGTTTTGATTATATTATCAGCTATGTCCTTTAATCTGGACAAATTGATTTCACAACCCATGTGTGTTTGAATTAATTTTTTAAGAAATTTTGGAAATTTTTAACAATTTATTTATCTAATTTTGTAGCCCCGCCTTCTGCACTATTGAGGTTATAACGTGGATGTCCTTTAACGTAATTTCCAGCGTTACTTCCTAATCTGCCTGTGCTTGGAGTGTAATAAGCAAGAGTGTCCATTGATGGGTAATAATCAAACATTATAGGATTTAATTGAATGGCTACAGAGGCGTAAACTCTTTTACCATTTTCTAAATAAGACGCGTCGTGCATTACTTGTTGAGCTTTGTACAACCAATCGTGTTCGATTGCGTAATCAACATATAATTTCTGATCAGCGTAATTTAAAACGTAAATTCTATCCATGTAAATTTTACCAGTTGGTTTGCGTAATCCCATCCAAACCAATGCTCTTCCTTTAATCTTTTTATCGTTTTTATCACTCATTAATATTAATAACTTACATCTTTCTGGATTCTTACAATAAATATCTAAATATTTTTGTGCGTAATCGTGTTTCATGCAAGAACTATTTAAATCACCTTGACTTTGATTCTCATAATGATCCGAAAGATAATAATATCTTATTTCTTCCCCTTCAACTAATTTAAATTTAGCAGAAGCTTTACCCATTTCAGCCTTGAAATCATTTACAAACTTTTCAATTTCAACTTGTTTGTAAGTGTCTGGGAATAATCTGTTTACTATCTTACCAACAGACATTTCTTGTCTTAATTTAGAGTTATAACAATCTCCACACGGAATCATCATATCTTGTAAATAACCAGGAACTTCAGTAGCTTTAGCTGCAGGCATAAAAGATATTTTATCTTCTTTGTCTTTTTTTGATCTATCACAATCTAAATAAGATAGTTCAAATTTATTATGACCTTTTACTGTTGGTTGTTTAGAAGCATCTAATTCTAAAATTTTTTTAGCTATAGGTGAATCTATAACACTTAATATCTTAGCAAGAACCTCAGAAATAAAAAACGAGATTTTCTTTTTTTCTTTATCGTCTGCTTCAAATAAAAATCCGTTATAGTTATACAATGCCATTTAATAATAGTTTATTTTATTTGTCTCTAGCGAGTCTTTTTGTACCACCATTAGCTTTATGTAATTGGTATCTTTCCATTGTTTCACCAGTAAATGGACTTTTAGTGGGTTTGCCTCTAATTGTTGATAATCTTCCAGTATCGGGGGTGTAAAAACACATTGTATCAATATAAGGATAACGAGCAAATATACCGTGATTTTTTAATCTTGTTGTAATACCTTTATCACAAACTTGTCCGTCTTTTACAAAGGTGTAAACTTCTTTAGATTGATTTGGTTTGTACCACCAACCGTGCTCTTTAGCGTAATCTATAAAAATATTTACATCTGATTCATTTGTATAATAAATTCTATCCATCAATACTCCCTTTGTTGGGTTGCCTGGTATATCAACGACAAAGCAATCAAACCAAATTATGGCTCTTGCCACTAATTTCCCTTCTTTGTTCAACATTATTAACATGCCAACCTGTTCGGGATTTTGGCAATAAATATCAAAAAATGATTGTTTTTCTGGTTGTTTAAGACAAGACTTCATAAGAGGAGTTCTAACATCGAGTACTCCTTCATCGGGTGCTTCTTCCATACCTGGATGAGGATTGTAATAAGATTTAACGTGATACCATTTACATATCTCTTCTCCTCTTACCATTTTTAATTCGTAATTGCCTTGATCCAATTTACCTTTGATAAGATGTACAAAATTTTCAAGGTCTTTTGATCCAGCGTATTTAGGTAAAGTTCTGGTAACAAAGGCACCAATTCTCATAGATTGTCTGCCTTTTTCTCCCCATACTGGACTATTTGGTTTTGGATTAACTAAATCTTCTTCTGTTATACCAGCTAATCTACCAACCCTGTTAGCTGGGAGAACACTAATAGTATCAATATCGTTAGTTAAATCAGCGTAAGAATTTTGAAATTTAATATCAGACTTAGGTAGATCTAAAAGTTCTTTTGATATTTTGGAGTCTATCGAATTTAATAGTTCAGTAAGTTTAGGTGAAAAAAACATTGGAAGTTCTTTCACGTTAATATCACTTTCATATACATAACCATTAAAATTTTTAAGTCCCACTATAATTAAATATTATTTTAGTCTACTCTACCAGCTTGTCCACCACCGCCTTCAAGTTTTAGTCTTTTCATACCTTCAACTGGATTACCTGGATCAGAACCTAATCTACCAGTTCCTGGATTGTAATATTTTAAACTATCCATAAAAGGGTAAGTTTTATATTCAGCAGGTTTTAATTGAAGAGCCACAGACTTATTTACTCTCTGTCCGTTTTCTATATATGAAGCGTCGTAAGCCTGTTGATCATATTTATATAACCAACCTTTTTCCATTGCGTATTTCTTAAACAATTCTGCGTCAGATTGTTTGAAAACATAGATTCTATCCATGAAAGTTTTATCTGTTGGTTTTCTAAGGTTTGACCACACTAGTGCTCTTCCAAGAAGTTTATTTTGAGCATTTGTTAAAATTAACATAGCACATTTTTCTGGATTTTTAACATAAATATCAAAATATGGTTGGCAATTTTTGCCTTCTTTAGAATGAGGATCGTATCTCATACAAGAGTTGTTAAGACCAGCGTCTTTACCACCACCTGGATCTTTATAGTAATTTGATTCAGCGTACCAGAATCTAATATCTTCACCAGTAACTAATTTGAATCTATCATAGATCATGGTTGCTGCGATTTCAGCTCTGTATGACTTAACAAAACTATCTATTGCTTTATCTGAGAAATTATCAAATAATCTATTAATGAATTTACCAACACCAAGAGATTGTCTACCAGCACCTGTCCACATTTCACAATTTGGTGCTGGTTTTTGATCTGCTTCAGCTTGATCTTTGAATCCCATTTTAAACCAAGCTCTTTGAGCTGGCATAAAAGATAGAGAGTCGTCCTTATCATTATCAACATCAATATAAGATATATCAAAGAGATTTTCTTCAGGCTCTTGATCAATATTTAGAATTTTACTAGCTATAGCTTTAGCTTGAAAATCTGCTGTTTTCATCATCTTTTGAAGAAATCCTTCTAGCTTGGGTGAAATAAATAACTTCAAGAGTTTCTTTTTACCTTTAACGAATTTAGGTTTTTCTGGATCAATCACTGGTTCGTCTGCTTCATTAACAAAATTTTTATAATGTGATAACGTGCTCATATTTTAATTTTTATTTTTTATCTATCTACTGGTGATTTAGCACCGTTTTGATTTTTTAAACTGTAACGAGGAAAAACTCTCGAAGGATTGTTCGGATCCCTACCAGGATTACCAGGTGTTGAAGCCGCTCTACCCGTCGCTGGTGTATAATAAGCCATAGTATCCACATAAGGATAATATGTATAATCAATTGGTTTCAAACGTGTTGCGACAGAAGTTGTTTTTCTTACTCCGTCCATCATAAATGAATCACCTTTTTTATATAACCATTTATGGTCTATAGCGTATTTATGAAAAGCTGCTTCTATTTGTGGTCCTTGACTATTAAGATAATATACCCTATCTAATAATGTGTATGGGTTTTTATCTTCTGCTGTATCACCACTTGGTTTTAATAAATTATTCCAAACAAGTGCTCTGCCTATAATTTTATCAGGATTCTTTTCGCTAAAATAAATTAACAATCCACATTTTTCTGGATTGTTGCAATACATATCGAAAAATGGTTGTGCATTAGATCCTTGCATACAAGAATTAAAAGGTCCATCCCATCTTTCACCAAGATACCAATATCTAATTTCTTCACCGTGAACGACTTTAAATCTTTCTTGTTCTTTTTGTTTTACGTCAATTTCTGGACGATATCTGTTATAGAAACGATCTATGTCCATGTTTGTAAATTCACCTGGAAATAATTTGTTAATCATTTTGCCCCAAGTCATAGTTTGTCTCATTCTACTCTTCCAAGGATCGTCACCAGATTCCTCCACTTTTTTCATTCTATCTATTGGAAGATAAGACACTACTTTACTATCTTTATCTACGTCTAAAAAATTAACATCAGACTCTACTTTACTTAAAATTCTCTTAGCTATAGGTTCAGAAAGTATTTTACTCAAAATCGTAATCAGATTGTCGGAATATAATACTTTCACAACATCAGTAGTTTCGTTTGATTCTTTCATATATACATTAAACTTTAATACGTAATTGTTCATTTTAGCAAAGTTAGTAATTTTTCGTTATATATAAATTTTTTTTTCCAAATAATTTAAATATTTTTTATACAAAAGTAGGTGGTGGAAAATGAATATAGATCGGAATAGGCACATTAGAATAACTTGGAAATTGATATTGTAAAACATTATAAGAGCATGTTGGCCAAGGTGTTACTATACCAAATTGAGCACCACCAGATCCTGTAGCCACAAGTGGATTTTGAAGTGTTGCATTTATCCATCCGACTGTTGTCGCTCCACTAAATTGAATGGAACCGTAAGATGATGGGTAACCAAGGACTAGAACTTTATGTGAATTATTATCTGGTGTTATCCAGATAGTTTTATCCCCTTTTTGTTCTATCAATTTTCCGTTAAATGGTGTTGTTGGTTTTGGTGTTGATGACGCTTCGTAATAAAAATAACTATTACCAATCATTATAGTTGGATTAAAATATTGATTTGCTTGATAACCACTCTTCAACACCCACAAAAAAGGAAATACAGCATCTATTGTGGTAGTTGCACTTATAGTATATTGTGGACTTCCACAATTATAATAAGGTTCTTGTCTCATAGACCAAGAACCTGGATCTAGTGCTATGGGTGAAAAATTCACCGTTATATTAGTTGGAGGAGGATTAGAATTCGGTGTTGTGATATATGTTGCTTGGTAACCAGTCCAATTCATGATAGTATTTGATCCAGGAGGAGGTGGACTACTTATTTGATTTAAATATCCATTTATAAATAAGTTCTCATCCCATTTTATCGTCTCGCCAGATACTACAAGATTTGAACTAGTACCCATTTCGTAAACTGTTTGAGGTATTCCGTTGTTCGTGATACTTACTGATATTGTTGGGAAAATTACAATACCTGTTGTTTTTATCCAAACTGTTTGATTTGCTGCTGAATAAGACACTCCCAATGAATTGATAGCATATGCGTTAACATAATAATATGTAGCTTGAGTAAGACCTGTAATTGTGCCTTTATAATTCCCATTTAGATCTACAGGGCCCGTTACACTCAATACAGAATCAGCTAACGTTGGATATGTAGTGGTCAGAGAATAACAAAACCCTTTATCTATTATTCCTAAAGATCCAGTGTCTGTGATTTTACCTTTACATGTTAAATTTTTTAATGCCATTTTTTAATTTATTTTTTAATCTGCTGTAACTCCAAGAAGATCAACTGATGGTAGAGTTCTTAAAGCTGTTGTTGTAAATGTAACTTCGTTACCGTACCCTGTTCCAGCACTATTAGTAGCATATGCTCTCACGTAATATAATGTACTAGGTGTTAATCCGGTCATTAATGTGTTAAAATTATTTATTGTGAAAGCGTCAATAGTGTGTGAACCTGCTATAGTTGGATTTGGTGAAGTTGACCAACAAGCACCTACGGTAGTTATTATAGCGTTACCAGCACTTGATATAACACCATATGTTACTGCACTTATATCAGCTATAGCTTCAATTGGTGATGTTGTAGTTAAAGTTGGTATTACCGCCGGACTTGTAATATCAGTATGGAAAGATTGAACTGTGGAACTATTATTTCTTCCGGATAAATTTTCAGCGTAAGCCCTAACCCAATATGTAGTATCAGGTGTTAAAGATGAAATGGTAACCGTAAATTGTCCTGTTCCAGGTGCTGGTAAAGGTACTACTCCAGGTGTAGGATTATCAGTTGGTCCTGGTAATGTATTTGTATCAGAATAATAAACACCACAAAGCGAAACATCACTACCGTTATTATTGCTTATAAAACAAGTAACATTTGTACTAACATCTAATTTATTAGGAAAATCTATTATAGATACAGAAGGAACACTACTGGATGATGTTTCTGTTGTAAACTGCATAAGATTACCGTAAGTTAAACCTGTTATGTTTCTGGCGTAAGCTCTGATATTATAATCAGTACCAACAGACAATCCGTTTAATAATATACTTATATTACCCATAGATCCACCGTCACTTACGCTCCAATTACTTGAAGTGGTTCCAGTGAATGGGATATTAGGAGGAAATGCCCAACATACACCTCTGTCAAGTATAGTGGCTCCACCGTTGTTTGTCACTCTACCGTTACCTATAACACTAGTAGACATTATAGTGGTAGCACTGTTTGTTATAACACTTGGTGCGACCACATTAGTTGCTAATATTTGTTGTAATAAAGGATTTTCCACAGTGTTTGTAGATAAGTAACCATTTACAAATTGTCCATCTATCCACATTCCGTTATAGAAATGACCATCGTAGAATATGCCATTTATCCATAGTCCATTATACCAATTACCATCGTACCATATACAAGCTGACGCGTTTGTAGTGCCAGTATCAGTATTAAATACTCCACCGTACCAATTACCAGTGTAAAATTTCCCGTTATGGAAATGTCCACCGTACCATTTACCGCTGTAGAAATTACCATTCATCCAATGCGTTTTATTGCAGTCTATACTTGGTATAGTATTACCACTAGCATCTATATTTAAACCAGAATGGAATTCACCGTTGTAAAAATTACCGTTCCACCATGTTGTTCTAGATTTTTCTAAACTGGCTGTTCCAAATCTACTATTTATACTAGAATTAATTCTATCGAATGTCCCGTAATACCAGTCGCCCTCTACAAAATCCCCACCGTACCATATTCCATCGTACCATTGATGATGATTGAAAGTTCCAGAATAAAATTTACCATTCAACCAATACGAATTAATCATACTACCGTAATAGAATATACCGTTATACCAAACTGAATTTATAAATATTCCATCGTGATATTTACCGTCTTCCCAATAAGAACTAGAAAATGTTTTCCCTGTTAAATCACCGTAAGTCTTATTAGATATATCTCTTTCGTAACCAAATATACCATCGTAAAAATCTCCCTGTTTCCACAAACCACTTCTAAATTCAGAATATATTTCACTCTTATCAAGTATAACAAATCTATTAGATATAACCATAGCTTTATCAATAAGATAGGAATACCATTTACCATTATCCCATATACCATCGTGCCATATACCAGAATACCATGTACCGTCGATCCACTCACCGCATACCCATTCACCCGAGTACCAAACTAATCCGTAATCATCTTCACCTATGATACAATCTTTAACACTGGCATTTAATACCCAATTATATTTGATTTTTAATCTTTCAATAGTTAAACCACTGACTAATATAATATTATCAGCGTTTTCATTTATATTCACTATCTCAACTTTAAAAGCCATTTTTATATCTTATTTTATGTGTTGTAGCTTAATGTCCACAACTTATTTATACTTAAACTATTTCTTGAAGCTAATGAATAAACAGATGGTTTACCATTATTTGTCCCAGTTGTAATCATGTTGCCACCAAAGGTTAAAAAAGTATCAGCTTCTATATATAAATCATCTATAACATCATTTGGGAAATAATTATCAGTCAATGTTATAGTGTTTAAATAAATTAAACCATCTAAACTAAATTTGGTTAATCTATTATTTGTTAAGTTTAAGTAAGATAAGGTTTTTATTTTACTGATTGAAGCGCTTGTTAATCCACCTGTTCCAGATGCTGGTAATATCATTAAACTAGTTATTTTTTCTATCCAACCTGTAGCTGTTATAGTATATGTAATTGCGCTAGCGTAAGTATGGGTGATAGACGTACCTCCTGTTGTTATTAACCAGCTTTCAGTAACACCGTCACCGTAATCAAAAGATAAATTCATAAGATAACTAGATGTTATAGTAGATGAAAAAATCTTATTACTATAATTAGCGTCAAATGTTAAAACAAAAGAATCGCTTGGCACACCATTATCCATATCGAATGTAGATACCATGTTATCGTTTAATATGGGGACAGGTATTTTCGTGTGTTTATCTATTCCTATATCTAGTAATTCTATTGGTTTTAATTGTAGTTTTGGGTCCATTTTATATTTTTATTTTAAAATTCATAAACTATGTATATTGGTCCAGACATCGCTGGTACTTGGAAAGCATATACGTTATATAATATTCCTGTCCAATTATTAACTAACCCACTTGACGCCATTTCTACATTTAAATAAGTTGTTGGAATCTTATTTACACCGTTAGCTTTAATAGATGATATTATACCGTAACTTGATGGGTGAGCAAAATAAACTAAATTATCAGTAGCTCCAATTGTGTAAGCGTAAGTTTTAATAGACGAATAAGTTTCGACCTTTTTAAGCATTGGTTCGTTATTTGGTGGCATTGTGTCTAAATAAAAATTACCAGCCGCACAATATATTCTCATATTTCTATCTGTTAATATAGGAGGAACACTTGGTACTCTGTTACACGTTAAGAAAGGATATACCGCACTTACTTGTACAGTTAAATCTTTTATTTCAGATGGTGTACCACAACTTTCTATGGCAACAAAGTTAGGAGTCTCTTCAATTACAGGTGTATATGTATATGGTGATGAAGCGTTATTCGCTGACGTTATACCTAATCCCCAAGTTAATCCAGTTGTAGACGAAGCAGTGAATGTAGTATTACCACTCCATAGTTGATTTGTTGGCACATTACCTTGTAGAATAGCGACAGTAGTAACTATATCAGTTGTAGATGTACCAATCTGGTAAACAAGAGGATCTACACTGGATACAGATGATATAAATAATTTAACGTTAGCGTCATTAAGATATAATGCGCTAAAGTATATGTTATTACTCCAACCTGTTCCAACAGAGTTAATAGCATATGATTGTCCTGTATAAGCTGTCCCCGGCGTTAATCCAGTCAATATTAATGAAAAAGCACCAACACCACCTGTTGCGTAAGGCCATAATCCAATAGTGTTACCAGTTGTACCTCTTGCTGTTACAGTAGCATACCCATCACTTATAACTTCACTATTTATAGTAGCTCCTGTTATTGAAATATCTGAAACACTATTTATAACAACAGCAGGAAGAACAGCAGATAATGTTGAAAAATTAACAGAAGGCGTGTATGTTGTTCCTTCACTATTTGTGGCGTGAGCAAAAACGTAATAATTTCCACCCAAAGTTAATCCTGTTAATGTAGAAGTCCAAGAACCTGTACCAGTTCCACCGTTCCAATTTAATAAAGAAGGAATAGTAGTGCCTGAGTACTGAAGACCCCTTGATGTTACAGACGCACCACCGTCACTGACTATCTGACTTGTTACGTCAGCATTAACAGTTCCAATATTACTTATTACAGGACTACTTACACTAAATGATGGTTTTGAAAAACCAGAAGCAGTTGTAAACTGTATATCTGCGCTGTAATTTGTTCCTATTGAATTTGTAGCGTAAGCTCTTACGTAATAAGTAGTTAGGTTTGTTAGGCCAGTAATTGTTGAAGTCCATGAAGCTGAACCAGTTCCTTCGTACCAAATTGGAGAAGTTGGAGTAGGTGAAGTAGAATAAAGTAAACCTTTAGATGTTATTATAGCGTTTCCGTCGCTTGTAATAACTCCTCCAAATATTCCAGTACTAGAACCTGATGATATAAATGATAAGGTTACAGTTGGTAAAGTCTGAATTGGTAATGTTGTAAAACCAGATACAGATGAATAACCAGTTAAGCCGTATAAATTTGTGGCAGCAGCCATTAAATAATATGATGTGTTTAGAGTTAACCCAGTTAAATTCGTGTGCCAATTGGTTGTTCCAGTTGCTGACCAGAATGGATCACTTATAGTTGGTGGATTTAATGTAGATATATATAAACCTTCCGATACTATTGGCGAATTACCATTAGATAATAATAAATTAGACACGTTGGCGTGATATGTTCCAAAAGATAAAACACTACTTATTTGAACAGTGGGTGTAACAGGTAAAGGTAGAGTGGCTACAGATTTCACAGGTCCGTAAGCTGTGGTAGAACCACTATATAATGTGTTTATGGCGTAAGCTCTAAAATAATAAGTTGTATTAAATGTTAATCCAGTTAAATAAACAATATATGGTCCAAGACTATAAGGATAAGGACCAAATGGTTGAACAGTGTTTCCAGTTGTTGGATCGTTATAAGGATCAGTTGACCAAACGACTCCTAACTCGTCTACTCCGTGTTCAGGATCAGTTAAAGAACCGTCGTTGTCTATCAAATTACACAACACATCTATACTATTATATGTAGTAGGGCTATTCCATCCAATTGTATCCAGAACTGGAGCGTAAGGATATAAGGTTGATATACTATTACCAATACCATATGTTACACCACAAATATTTTCAGCGAAAGCGTTATAAGAATACATTTGATTATGTGTTAATCCAGTTAAATCAAGAGTGTAAGAACCAATAGTGCCTGGTTCTGGTGTAAATACAACAACACTATCGGCAATGGTTGGAGCAGATATTCCAATTTTATAAACTATACCTCTTGTTAATATTGTACAATATCCTCTATCTATAACAGAAGCGTCGACTGTTATTTTATGTGATGTGGCAGAAGCACTATTTGTAGTTACTGTAGCGCCTGTATAAACAGCAGTAGATGTGAAAAAAGAATAAGGTTCACCGTAAGAAGTTCCTTGAACGTTAGTAGCGTAAGCTTTATAATAATACCACGATTCAGGAGTCAAACCTGTAATATTACTTGAAAAAGGGCCAACTCCCGATGTATATGTCGAAGCTTGCACACAAATATTTTGTACAAAAGATGAAGTTGACCAACATATGCCTCTACCAGTTATATTTGTGCCTCCGTCACTAGTTATTTCTCCTGGTAAAATAGCAGATGTACTGGTGTGTGTTTCATTTAATTTAGTTACAACAACTGGTTTTCTTGGTACTCCACCGTTAGAATAATTTTCTGGATCGTAAAGTTTTAAAATAAATTTGTGTTGTTCGTCCTGCATCAAGAAAGCAGTAACGTTACTAATTATACCAATATCTTGACTTATAAAATCAGCGTATCCGTTACAGATATTTCTTTTCATATCTTCGTCTCTAACCCTAAAATAATCAGTATTACTTGGAGTTTCGTCGTTAATATAAACGTCATATAATATATCAGATATATCTTTTAATGTATATATGGTTTCTATTCCAGATATAGTCAATCCAGAATTTGATTTATAAGTTTCTATTACAAAGTAATCATCTGGTAACAAATCAACTATCAATGTCTTATATTTACCTGTACTGTTTGTAATATTAACGTAAGTGTGATTTTTAAAATAATTCACAGTACTAGGAGTATATGGCTTTATCTTAATAAGAGTACCTTTAGTATCACCGTAAGTATCCGGATATACAATTGGGTTCCAAGACGTTAAATTTCTACCGTCGTAATATTCAGTTGAAAATTCGACAGCGTTCATTGGATAGTTGATTAAAAATGAATATCCTGAGTTGAACAAATATGAATTGATTTCATTTAAATGTTCGTATAATTGATATTTAATATAATGGTTATTAGTGTTAAATATTCTTTGTGTAGAGTTTATAACGAATTTAAGCCCGTCATAATCAAAATACATATTATTAGGATTTGGTATAGGATATAAGAAATCAGAAGAATCTATATCAAAATATTTTGCGTAAAATGATTCCAGCGTCACTTCTTTTGTGTTTCCTGTTGTAGCAAACATTAAATTTGTAAGTGTATATGTTGAAGTGTTACCAGTATAATAATCATTTAAAATATTATCTGGAATATAATCTGATATTACAATAAAAGTGGTTCCAGTTTCTTTAATAAATGTTTTTAATGATAAACTTGTATCGCCAGATATTTCTAACTTAACGTAATCGTAAACACTAGCGTTGCTACAAAAAGTCGCTCCCGCTTCAACGTGTGTTTCGTAACCAAACCCATCTAAAGGAAAATTGTTATAATTATAAATTGTAGTGCCTGATACTATTCCAGTGGAAGTATAATTACTTTCTACGTTATCAATGTTTATTAAATAACTACCACCGTGATATTGAATATCAACTGTTGTGCCAGTTTCAAATAGAAAACCTTCGTATAGTTCGTAATTCTTATTAACTGAAATTCTAGCCAATTCATAGTCAGTGAATATTATTTTTGGTAATATAGGACCAGTATCAAATAAATCGTAATTAAAAAGACTCTTAACTATATAACCATGACCATCTAAAAAATATTTTCTTTCACCTTTTAATGGAAATCTATTACCTGAATTTTTAAGGTGAAATTGTTTACCTTTATTACCACCTAACTTAACATATGCTTTATATCTCCATGTTTTACCTGTGGTAGCTAATTCATCTGATAGATTAAGAAACCCCCTTGAATCTACAACGTAAATATCATTATCTACTGGATCTGTTTGATTAACAAGTAATACTCTATGACCAGTTCTTAAATACGCGCCGTCAATATCGTAATACCTTTTAGTTAAATCTAAATTGATGGTACTGCAAACATCTACTTGGTAAAGGTTTATCATGAAATTGTTGATTATATCAAATTCATTATACATACAGTATATACAATAATTTGTACCAACCATCAGATTTTTATCGTAGATGTTATCTAGTTGGTTAACAAATTGATATGTTATACCTGAAAGACATTTTTGGTATTTGAAATATGTATCGTTTATATTAAAAACTTTCATTCATGTAATTATCTTTTTTAAGATGTTGTTCCAGATGTTGTTCCGCTTATAGTGGTTAAAACAGTAGTACCGTCTGAGTCTAGTATTAATGCTCTCTCTTTTTTAATCCAAGTATTTAATTCAAGTGACCAGAAAAACTCTTGATTCCAAGTATCTTTCATTTAAGAAATTTAGGTTTTTGTTCTATATATAAAAAAACTTTTATCAAAAAGTCAATCACAAAAATAAATATATAAGGTTGAAAAAAGAAAATGTATAATGATTCTAAATATTGAGAGCCAAACAGAACTTTCAGGATTCTACGTAGTTTACAATCGAACTGTTATCAACGAAAAAGAAGGAATATACGGCATATCACATTTAATAGAACACTTGATGAGTCATAATTTCAATGATACTTTAGTAGAAGAGTTCCAAAATTCAGGGTTAGCTTGGAATGCGTACACTTCACCAACTAATATAGTATTCTATTTAAGTGGTTTAGATAAATACGTTACCAAATATAAATATAAGTTTTTAAATAAGTTATCAAAAATAAACATAGAACAAAAAGATTTCGAATTAGAGAAAACTGTTCTTCTCGAAGAGTACACGTCTATATTCAATATGCAAAGTCCTTCACATCTTTTAAATTTGTATAGAAAGAAATTGAACTCTTATAATTCAATAGGAAAAAAGAAAGATATAGAGAAAATAACATTAGATAATTGTAAAGAATATTTTAACATATATTATAGTAAACCTTCTAAAATTATCAATGTTTCCAAAAATAATCCTTTTGTGTCTGATATAGAATTTAACGATTTTAAAAATGATTATTATTACAATTATACTAATGGTTCTAATAAAGATATCGATAAACATAAAAGTCTTTTAAATAAATCATCAATAATATACTTATCACCAGTAATAGAAGATAACTGGGCCACCGTGTTTTTTATAAATTATTTGTTATCAAATGGTATCAGTTCTCCTTTATATAAAAATATAAGAAAAAAAGCAGGATTGGCTTATTATATAAGATGTACAGTAGATAGATTAAGTGATTATTCTGGAATTAATATAATATCAACCGAAACAGATGACGATAAAGTTGATAAATTAATGTTACTTTTAGACGAAACTTTATCAGATTTAAGTTTCTTGACAAAATCTAAATTTGATCAGGTTAAAAACTCAATAATTAATAAAATTGATACAGTAGATATAAACAGACATAGTAATGTTGAAACCTATATAAAACCAGAAACTTGGGCAATAGAGAATAATATTCACGATATAACATTAGATAAAGTAATAGAAACTTATAAAAAATATTACAATGTTGATAACTTCTATAAAAGTGTAGATAAAAGAGAATTTATGTAAAAATCTACATATGGAAAAATCAGAAAAAAATATAAATATATACACACAATTAACTAATAATAGGCTTTTTTTAATTCACTGATCTACAGGCTTCTAATTTTCTATTCAATTAAAAATTTAAACAAAATTAAAAAAAGAAGTTAAATAATAATGGATAACAAAGAAAACAAAATCACTTTTGTATTGAGAAATTTCATAGATGAATTATCAAAAGGATATGAAATGTCTGACGAAGAAAAAGAAGCCCTTGAGAGATTGGCTGAAGAAGAAACAACTAAATTATATAATCAAAAAGAAGTTGTATAAAATTTATCTTTTTTTCTTTCAATACTGATTGTAGAATTTTCATACAAGAAATCTCTGATTTTATTTACATTTAAGTTACCACAATAGGATAGCGTGTGGATATTTCCTTTTTTATGTATTTTCACATTATTTAAATTAGCGTTATTTATTAATATTTTTTTGATATTCTTTTAAAAAATCATAGTTTCCAAGAATATACCAATTTTTTTGTTGTCCGTTATAAATAGATCCGTCACCGTCAAAGTATCCTCTCATAAAATGATGAATTAATTTTTGATTTATATTTGGAAATCGTAAAGTGAAAGTTTTATTCGGAAAACAACCGTGTTTTATCAAATCACTAACCATTTCCTTAGAAGTTATTCTAATTTGTGCTGAAAAAAATTCACCACCGAAAGATCTCTCTTTTCTTATTTTTATTTTGTGAGGTAAATTAAAGTTAGATTTAAACAATTCTATATGATTTATATCTTTTTTAGATAATTTAATTGATACATGATTACATTTATTATCATTAGATTTATAAATACAACCATCAGCATAAAGAAACCCCAACCAGTATGCCTTTTTTCGTTGTTTATCACATTGAAAATGTTTCTATCAAAATCGTATATCTTATTACCTCTATTAATAATTTCGTAATTTTTTAAGATTGAAACAACTCTTCTATGACTTATCAAATATTTTTTTGATATCTCATAAATTGGTATTTTGTTACCATATTCTTTTAATATAGATTGAATATCAATGTCTTTTGTTTTTATAAACGGTTCTCTATAAACACAATTTTCCATTAATATCTTTTTAATATATCTTTTATCACATCCATATTTATCTGATAAATGTAACAATGTTACATTTCCTATATTACCTATATATTCTTTAATTAGTAATTTTTCATCTATATACACTTTTTTCATTTTTTTATCTTATTTTTATTTATTATCTTTGTATATATAAAAATAAATTTTCAGGATTTATCCGATGAACATAAAAATATCAATATAAACAATATTCAAATATTTATATATAAAATAATATGATAAACATATTCCTTGACGACATACGTCATCCATACGACGCCTATCCTTATACAAAGGACACTAGATATTTACAGCTTAAATGGATTATTGTTAGATCATATAATGAATTCACGTCTTTGATAAAAAATTCATTAAAAATAGAAGGTGATGTGGGAATCATAAGTTTCGATCACGATTTAGCAGACGAACACTATTTTAGTGATAATCAGCCGTGGTCGACTGAAAACTCTATTGATTATTTCTCATATAAAGAGAAGACTGGTTACGAATGCGCTAAATGGTTATGTGATTATTGTTTGGATAACAATGTTAAATTACCAGAAACTTTAGTTCATTCCTTTAATCAAACAGGTTCGGCAAACATAAGACATTATATAAGAAATTTTAAAAAGCACACAGAATTATAAAAAATAATTAAACAACATGATGACAGTAGATGATTTTAAGTACCTAGTAGGTAGAACAATAGAAGCAGCAGTACCAGAACTTCCACCAAGATATTTCATTTTTGTAGCAGATGAAGACGGACAATCTTTTTATAGAACACAAGAATTTAATCCATATAGAATTAATGTGTGGGTAAAAAGAGGAGTTATCAATAAAATTGACGGTGTAAACTAATATGATTATATTCAAGAAAGACGGTAAGTGCGTGAATTTTAATAGTAACAACGACGGTCGTTGGGTACTATCTGATACTTTAGATTTAGAGATGGCTGAAGAAAACATTTACGAATTCGTAAATGAAATAGCCTGTGATCTAAAGTGTGATGTAGATGATATTAGAGTAATAAATTTTTCTAAATATAAATTAAAAAATTAAAAAACAAATTGAAGAAAATTATGAGCAAAAAAGAAGCAACTGAAAGAATTAACAAGCACATCAGAGGTGTTAATGAAGTGAGAGTTGTTGGCGAAGGGATAGAATCACAAGTGGTTACTATTCACGAAGCATTGAGAATGGCTGAAGATAGAGAACTAGATTTAGTAGAAATTTCACCAAACGCCGTTCCACCTATTTGTAAAATTGTTGACTACGGAAAACTCTTATACGAAAGAAAACAAAAAGAGAAAATCCAAAAAGCAAACAACAAGAAAGTTAAAGTAAAAGAGTTAAGATTTACCTACAATACAGGGGATCACGATTTCAACTTTAAGTTGAAACACGCTACAGAATTTCTCAAAGAAGGAAACAAAGTGAAAGCTTTTGTATTCTTCTCGGGTAGAGAGTGTAACTATGTTGAAATGGGAAATATTCTTTTGTTAAAATTTGTTGACGCTTTAACAGAGTACGGTAAACCTGAAGCTCTTCCTAAAATGGAAGGAAGAAGACTGTGGGTTATGGTGTCTCCTAAAAAATAAACTTCTTCAATTTTTTTTGATATAAAGAGTTCAAAAAATAATGTAATATTATGTTCGAATTTGTATCAGAATATTTTAACAGACTCATCAATAGAAGAGTTACATACAAATGTATGGCCTATATTGATGATAAAAAGGGCGAAGACAAATTAGTTGACGCTCTTGAAATTAAAGAATTTTCAATACGTAGAGCTTATAACGTTGCTTATGAAGTTCTTAAATTGAAATATCCAGACACTGGAATAGATATAAGAATTATTACTAAATAATTAAATATGAATATAGAAATTTGGATTAAAGACGTATATCATAACTGGAGAAAAACCATTAATAAAAAAATGCACCCAGATGACGTACTAACAGATAGACAAAAATTAGTTTTTAGTATATTTGTTGACGCTCTTAACGACTCCAACTGTGTTAGATTTTTGGACGTTGAGGACGATAGAGGACTAGATAAAAAGTACATAGTTAGCAAGGATTATTTCGTTACAGGTGAAGCTGAATTATTCATAACCCTTATCACAAAGGGCATAGATGGGGATAGTAAATGTAATATAGTAAATCACCAATATTTATATGACGAAGATTTTTCTGTTAACACGACAAGAAAAATGAACAGAATGTTCAAATCTGCTGTCAGAAGAGATAGATCAAAAATGGAAGCATCAAGAATGAAAAATTCCACCAATACTCTTACTCAAATTCTTATAGAATTTAGAGAAAGAATGAAAAGCCAAATAATTCCATTTAGCGACGAAGAACTTATTAAAGACGAACAAACAGTCATAATACCAGAAGTTGTAAAAATACCCAGAAAAAGAAACCAAGAACAAAAATCTAAATAATCAACACGTATTAAAAATCCATTAGTTAGGTGATTTTTCATTTGTGGATTTTTGTTCTTAATATATAGGAAGAAAAAATATGACGATGAAGAAACTTATTTTATCTATTTTATTTGCTTTAATAATATCAATTGCTCAATCGGCTAAACCTTTTAGTGGTGGTATTGTTGTTATTGAGAGAGAACATTTTGATCAATACGGATATTCAAAAATATATGATTGTGATAAATGGGCGGAAATAAAAACAGAAAATTGTAACGTTGAAATTTATATGAAAATAAATCCAGGTAATATTGATTTTATGGTTAAATCTGATGCTTTTGGATATAAAATATTTTTATACGATATATTTGGAAGAAAATTGATGGAGCAAGATTTAAAATGTAAAACAACAATTAAGAAAGAAGGATTGACTAATGGATTATATCTTATAAAAATAACAGACGGAACACAAGTATTCACAAAGAGAATAAATTTATAAATATGGCAAAGATTAAAAAAGTAGACGAATTATTCGAATATCCACATGATATTCCTATAAACCTGGACAAAGATAGATTGTACGCATCAGGATTAAATTCTAAACCAGGCGAAAGGTTGAGGAATTTTCTATCACCATTCTTCGCTTATTTTGATATTATAGAAGACGATGATATTTCCTATGAAGATAAAGAGAAACTCCTTAAAGGACTCACTAAAGAATGTAAAGAACTCTTGCCGTACATAAAGTATTGGTTAAGGAAAATAGAATAAAAAAAGAGGACTTTAAGTCCTCTTTTTTGTTTATTCTAAAATAGCGTGCCAATTACTAACTGGCACAACAAACTTTTTATATATCGCCGCATTATTCTTTGAATACATCATTTTAGCTTGTTCAATTAAACTTTTTTGTCTTTTGGTAGGAAACCAATAATCTTTTTAATATGGAATATTTGTATTATTATCTTCGTTCCAATTTTCTTCACCGTAAGGATCTAAATCAGAATAAACCCTATTAATAGGTGTTTCTCCGAATGTATCTAATCCGCCATCACCTGCCCACTCAACATCTTCGTGGTACTCACTCATTAACTTTTTTATCTGATCTTCAGCTTCTTCTCTTGATAAACCGTTAACAGGAATAGTGAATTTTCTCACCTTTGGTCCTTCATAAGTCGAATTCCAATCTATTTTATCATCACCATCATATTCATGTATATCTTTTTTTACATCAATAGTCTTCTTAACAAATAAATCATACATATTACTATGTAAAGCATTATAAGCTTTAGGAATTTCCATAATGGCTTCACCCAAAGGTGAAATAATAGGTTCCTTTTCTTTTTTAATAATTCCCATCTTCTTTAGAATATCTTTTATTTTCATAAGTTTACCTCCTTTTTCATTAATTTATATAAATGCGGTGGCATAGACGTTTCATCCAACTTCACTAAAGTCAAATTTCTTGTTAATCTATCACTCATCATTTCGTTCATGCTATTATCTTTTAGTCTTTTATATAGTTTTATATGATCTATAATTCTATCTCTAAACTCGATTGAGTTAAAATCAATAGGTTCAGAATGTGTTTCTTTATATGTGTCGTATATTTTAAGAATTCCACTTTTACCTATACCTCTATCACCTTTCATATAAACTGATTTGATATTATCTTTGTTGTGTCCCATTATTTTCATAAAGAGTTCTAATTCAGAATTAATAAGAGAAGTCTTTCTCGTTCTTGTAAAATTATCAAGAAATGAAAGAAATTCAGTTTCATTATTATCTTCAAACATATCGTCAACGTAAGTGTCCTTTACATATTTTGTGAAAATTTGATAGTGTTCGGGTATAAATACTCTATCATCAGTCATCTTATAGTTATACATTATATTAATATATCTCTTATCTAGGTCGTAATTAATAAGTTGTAAAAGGTCACTATCGTTAGACATTAAGAAATTTGATTGTCCTTTGTTATTGAGGGTCTTCATGACGTAGGCGATAAGATCGTCGCCTTCGAGATTTTCCATTTGGAATTGTACGCAGTTCTTTTTAGTTTTGAGATATTCTTTAAGTTTAGTATATTCACCGAATACGAAGTCCCAATCTACTTTATCGTCTCGTTTTCTTGTCCCTTTGTATCCTTCGAAAAATTCTTTTCTCCAGTTTCTAAAACTATCTGATATGAAGTATATTTTATCGAAAGGGTATAATTTTGTAAGTGTGTGGTAATCTCTTTCTATAACGTTGTATAATTCTGATACTAATATTTTATTCTTGTGAAGTATGTGAACAGATTTCATTAATAAAAAATTTCCGTCCACGACGAGATTCAATTTGATCATTTTGTAGTTTTTTTAATTATATATCATTTTTGATTTTTAAAGTTTAATATATACTTTATGTTATAATAGATGGTATTTATTTATTGTAAGAAAAAATAATTATAAATTGTGATAAAAGATAATCGAATGGTAAATGTTAAAGTTGAAAAAAGGACTTTGGAACATTATTCCAAATTTGGAGAAATAAAAAACAATCATATAAATATAGAAGTTAAAAATTTATATAAAAGTTCAAAAGAAAAAATTGTTGTTGAATGTGATATTTGTCATATAGAAAAAACAATAATATTTTCATATTATTATAATAATGTACAGAATGGTGGATATTACACTTGTATAAAATGTAAAGATATTAAATCAAAAAAAACGCATATGAAAAAATATGGCAAATTCTTTAATAATAGAGATAAGTGTAAAATAACAAATCTTGAAAAATATGGATGTGAAAATGTTTCTAGTTCACAATTAATCAAAGATAAGAAAAAAGAAACTAACTTAAAAAATTGGGGGGTTGAAAATGTTTTTCAATCGGATATTATAAAAGACAAATTGAAGCAAACTTGTTTAGATAAATACGACGTGGAGCATCCATTACAAAATGATGAATTATTTGAAAAATCGAGGAAAACATGTTTTATGAATAATGGGGTAGAATATCCAATGCAATCTGATAAAGTTATGAAAACCATGATGGATAATAATTTAGAAAAATATGGCAAAGAGTTTTATACTCAGACAGATAAATATAAGAATGATGTTAAGATAAGTAATACTGATAAATATGGAACTGAATGGTATATGTCATCTAAAGAATTCAAAAATAAATCAAAAATTACTAATATGGAAAAATACGGCGTAGAATATAATATGCAGAATGAAAAAATATATATGAAAGCACAAATTAATGGATTTAAAGCAAAAATTCATAAGATGGCGGGTCTTTTTTACAGAGGAGAAAATGAAAATGATTTTTTAAACATGTGTTATGATAAAAATATCAAAATAAAACAAGGATTAAGATTCTCTTACATATTTGATGGAAAAAATAGATTTTATTTTAGTGATTATTTTTTCCCAGAAAAAAATCTTATAATAGAAATTAAAAGTAGTTATTATTATAAAAAATATTACGATATGAATATAGAAAAAATGAATAGTGTTATAAAAGAAGGGTATGCTTTCATCTTTATAATTGATAAAAATTATCAGGAATTTAATAATTATATATAGATTCATGATTACGAAATACAATATTTTTGAGAGTGTCGATGGATGGATCGATCTTCTTGATTATTTAAATGAAAATGATTTAAAAAATTTAAATAAAGTAACTGACGCGTATAAATACCGTGATAGTATTGATAATAATATCGCTGTAAAAGAACATTTATCATATATGTTAAAAGGAAAACTTATAAAGATTCATTATGATAATAATTATATAGAAGGAGAAGTGCCTTCTGAAATTAGTTTCGGATCAAATCAACCATTCATTAACATTAGTAATAAAGAAGATCGTCTTATGAGATTTAGAACTATTGATTTTTGTACAAATCCGAATATGATTCAGGTTTACTCTGAAATTGAAAAAAAACCAAGAGTGAGATGGTTTAAGCACGGTAAATTACAAAATGATACTTTAAATGAATACGTCGAATTTGTACCAGTTAAATACGAGTACGGTGGTTATTATGGAGGCAAAGATGTTTTTAGATTACAAAATTACGCCAAAATGGCCAGGATAGGGTTATTACAGAATTTCCTCAAAAGTGGCGATTGGTATAGAATAAGGTTCAATGATTATAAGCATATTGTTATTAAAATAGAACAAATTAGATACGGTGGTGATGTAGTATCGATAGGATATTTTATGGAATATAATAAAGGGGAAATTCGTGGATCAAAAAATGGACATAGTGTTATAGTTATAGATACATGGAAAGACGATAGAGATATAGTAATTGAACACATAGAACCAATGGATAATATATTAAATAGGAGAAAATTCAGAGAATTAAATATACAAGTTGGTGATAATGTTAAAGTTTCAAATCCTGGTTTAGAAGATAAGATATTTAAGATAACTAGTGTGAATAAAGAAGAACATAGTTATTTTTCCAAATCATGGACTGTTTCATATCCAGAATTAACAAAGAAAAATCATAAAATATTACCAATAGATATAGTTGAAAATTTAGGAAGAGATTTGATTAATAAAGAACTAGATCCTTATGGTGAAGAAGTATGGGAAAGTAAAAAAAGTAAGAAAAGAAACGCTACTAGAATAAAAATGGCTGAGATAGATCCTTACGGTGAAGAAGACTGGGGATGGGACGTCAAAATAAATGACGACGACTTTAAAGACAAATATATAGTCTTCAAAAAGAAGTTTTTAGGTAGTTACGATTATTATTTTGCTTTTTTAACGAGTCATTATCAAATACTTTCCTTTGGGGGATCACAAGATTTGAACATAATTAAAAAACATCAAGTTTTATCACCTATATCAGAAAGAGAAATAGAAAGAATTAAAAAAGATAAAATAGAATTAGTGCCTTATCATTGGGTAGGAAAATATAGTAAAAACGAGTTCGGAAATTCAGAAAGAATGCCATATTCATCACTCAAAAAAGATGTTCTATTTCTAGATCAAGATTATATGGATAATTATTTATATATGAATGAGTCTGTTAACGAAGAATACGTCGAATTTAATAAAACAGGTGAAGAATTGGAATTAAAACGTTGGCATAATTATTTTGAAGATTATATAGTTCCTTTTTTAAGAAAAGGTGAATGGTACAGAATAATATGTGAAATACCATATGATAAAAATGATTACGATGTACTTGAACGACCAGGAAAAGAAAATAAACTTATCACTAAAAGAAGAAAGAAAATGTTGTTATATGTTTTTAGATTCCATTCTACTCATAGTGATTGGGCATGGGATATAATACAATGTGATAGAATGTACAAACATGGTGAGATCGAAGAAGTCAACCCATTCAAAGATTATATACAAATGGATAGATTAAGAAATTATCAAAATGTAAAAATTCAACACATAGTCAATCCAGAGATAAATAGAAAAAGAGAAGAGATGAGATTGAGATTACACCCTAACGATCCATACGGAGAGGAGGAATGGAATGATTAAAGAATTCAGTAAATATAACTTTACGGACTTTATCAAAAGTTTAAATATAAACTTTAATGATTTTAATTTATCTGACGATAATTTTAATCATAAATCTGATATTCACGGTATTAATCATACATTTAGAGTTATGTTCAATTGTCTTATGATTGGTAATGAAATAGGGGACAAAATTAATACTAAAAGAGCATTTATGGCTGCATTTGTTCACGATATGGCAAGAAGAAACGACGATAATTGTAAAGTACACGGAAGAGACGCATCGATAGAAAAATTACCACTCTTTAAAGAACTCTTTATTAAAAATGGTATGAATGAAGAAGATTTAAAAGTTATAAAAGTAGCTATATCTAATCATTCAGAAAAATATGAAATAGAGAAGGAGAATCCATATTGGCAAACAGTTTCTATATTAAGAGACGCTGATGGTTTAGATTTATGTAGATTAGATTACGAAGTAAAACCACATAAATTGAGAAATAAGGAAAGTGTAGAATTAATAGATAAAGCTGAGGAATTATTTTTAAAAACAGAATGGAAAAAATATAATAGATTTTCAGACTTCTTAAAAGACAATATAAACAATGATTAAAGTAGGAGACATAGTTAAATGTATTCTTCCAGCGGGAATTTTAATACAGGATAAAATTTATATTATCACTGGAAAAAATGGAGCGTTATGTTTTGTTAATGAAATTCAAGGCGGATGGCTTCCAAAAAGATTTGAAAAAATTGAAGGTGAAGAACTAGAAGAAATTAGAAAAAAACAAGAATTATTGAAATCTGTTCATATGCAAGATGATCCATATGGTGAAGAAAATTGGGTAGGTGAATCTAGACTATTAACAGAATTTAAAGATCATAGTGTTTTACTTGATATTATTCACAATAATATTCTAAAAAGTGAAGCTGAATTTGGTTTGATAATTAAACCAGAAGACGCTGAATTAGAGAAAAAAGTTATTATGTCTGTATTTAATGATTATAAATTCAAGAAATGGAACGAATATTCCAACGATGAATATATG
>Ga0268283_1000305_pt1 | contig 38439 bp, 33 predicted proteins | sample saktaG_13_FD_190140 | JGI IMG/M metagenome (GOLD analysis project Ga0268283, IMG submission 190140) | Saline water microbial communities from Sakinaw Lake, British Columbia, Canada - sak_2013_06_06_36m | ecosystem: Environmental > Aquatic > Non-marine Saline and Alkaline > Saline ...
TCGGCGATAATAGTACAGTAAATTAATATATTGATTGCAGCTTGGTATGAATCCGCGATCAATCAAACGCCATGTTTGTTTTCCATACTTTCCAGACATTGCCGACCAGATCCGGTCCGGGATTCAGCACTAACTTGCCGGGACGCCAGCCTGACGGCGTGGCCTGCGTTCCCTTGCTCTCCCTCACCAGTTGAAATGCCTGGATCTGGCGAAGGCTTTCCCCGACGTTTCTTCCAACCGGCGGGGTCAGAACCTCGAAGCCTTGTACGACGCCGTCCGGATCGATGATAAAACGGCCGCGGGTTTCCACCCCGGCGTTATCGTCGTATACGCCGAAAGCCGTCCCAACCTTTCCGCCGGCATCGGACAGCATGGGAAACGGGACCCCGCCATTGACCATTTTGGACAGTTCATGGTCATTCCACATTTTGTGCACGAATACGCTGTCGATGCTCATGGACAATATTTGAACGCCCAGTTTTTCAAATTCTGCATGCTTTTCGGCAACTGCCGAAATTTCCGTGGCTCAGACAAACGTAAAATCACCGGGATAGAAACAGAGTACGACCCATTTTCCCAGATATTCGGAAAGTTTCACGGAAATGAATTTTCCATTTTGATAGCCCGGTGCCGTGAAATCCGGCGCTTTTCTTCCGACCTGAATCATGTTATGTTCCTCCTTTACGGCTGTCTTGGATAAGGGTTCTCGTTTCGGTTCATCGGGGTCACCCACCAGCCCGCCGGTGGGTCGGGCACAGCCGATTTTGATCTCTTCCGCCATCAGCCCCTCCTTTTTCTATTTTTATCAATGGTTTTGGGTTCTCAGACATCATCCGATCGTTTTTTTCACAATCCCCAGCAATTTATCCGGATCAAACGGTTTTCTGACGAACGCCACGGCATCTTTCACCGCGTGCTGGCCGGCCAAACCGCTGATCACGATCACGGGTATTTTTTTCAGTTCTTCATCCTTGGAAAGCTTTCGATAAAACCGCGATCCCCATTCCTGGGGCATCTCCAGGTCCAAAGTGATCAAATCCGGGCACGCTGTTTTTACGGCCTCCATTGCCTGAACCCCGTCCGATGCGCTGCATGTTTCATATCCATTGTCCGAAAACAAGGTGACCAGGTACTTCACGATGATGGGGTCATCATCGATGATCATGATTTTTTTCGCCATTGCATCCTCCTCAATCGTCGAGGGTTAAGGTGAGGGTGAAAACCTATCACCCATTGCCTATCGTCTATTTTCTTTAAGATGACACTCTCCGCACATCACCGGCCCCTTGCCGGATTTTTCATGACATCCCCTGCAATTGAGGTGAAAGGCCTTTCTGAGTGAAGGTGCTCCGCCGGAATTGGTTGGACCGTGACAGTCGGAGCATCGCTTGTCCTCTGAAGACGCGTCTTCCAGTTTTTTCCCGCCCTTGTAAACATGGTGACATTCATTGCAATCGTCGATTTTGGCTTTTTCATTATGCGATTCGTGCCGGAACACGGCCCGGGTCCGCTCGGGTTTTCCAAAAACGCTGCTGTCCACGGCTGTCATATTTTCCTGAGCCCCGGCAGCAACCAGTATGCACAAGGGAACCAGTACAGAAACAAGCAGGTACAGGGGTTGCTTTTTCATCTCCTGATTTCTCCTTTCGCTATTCCGGTTTTTCCATGACCTGATACAGAATATCGCCAATGAACTTGAGATTCATACCCAGACCATAATGATGATTGATATCTTCAAGGCCGCTATGGCAGTTGTGGCAGGGTGCAATCAGGGTCTTGGCTCCTTTGGCTTTAACGGCAAAGAGCTGTTCCGCCTTGATGCGATTGCCGTTCATCCGTACCATCTTGTACGGAGGACCGCAGTTGATGACCCCGCCGCCGGCGCAGCAGCAGTAATTGTGTTCGCGGTTCGGGTGCATTTCAATCAGGGTTTCACAAATCGCGTTTACCACGAATCGTGCTTTTTCATGAAGCCCGCCGCCGCGCACCACATTGCAGGGATCGTGCAAGGTGACCGGTTCGGTATATTTTTTGGTAATCTTGATCCGGCCTTCCTTGATCAGATCATAATAGAATTCGATGGCGTGAATGATCGGAATGGGCGGATTTTTCCATCCCAGCCACCGGTTTCCCGTATCATACACCGACCTGAAGGCATGACCGCATTCGCCCATCACGATTTTCTTCACTTTCAGGCGGGCCGCGGTTTCAAAATGCAGGCGCTTGATCCGGCCCATGAGCTCATTGTCGCCGGTAAACATGGCCATGTCGCTGTTATCCCAGCCGGGCGTTGCGGGCATGGTCCAGTTAAGGCCTGCGACATTCATCAGCACGGCCGTCTGGTAAATGAGCTGCGCCTGAAACTTGGGTTCGGGTCCGATTACCGAATACATGATATCGGCCCCTTCCTTTTCAAGGGGAATGCGAAGTTTGGGGATCTCGCTTCTGGCCTCTTCCTCCTGCCACTGAAGCGTGTCCGGCCATTCATCCTCCTTGACCCACATCTGGTTCATGCTGACGGCATGGCTGTGCGCGGTGGACTGAATATACTGAGGCGTCAGGCCCAGCAGATGGGTGATGCGCCGGACCACGCTCATCAGATAGGCCACATCGATGCCAAAAGGGCAGTACATGGCGCATCGCTTGCATAAATTGCACTGGGTGGCTGCAATGACGGCAGCCTGTCTCATGAACGCCTTGCCGACCTTGCCTTTTTTACGGATCATTTCCCACAGGGTCTGCTTGACCTTGCCGGCAGGCGAAAAGCGCGGGTCCTTGTCATGGGACAGATAATAATGACAGCCTTCCGAACATAGTCCGCAGTGGACGCAGGTTTCCACGTAAACCTTAAGACGGGCACCGGCTTCAACATTCAGCACCCGGAGAATCGTCTTTTTAATTCTATCTTCCGTAAGCCTGGCCAGCCCCTTATCAAGGCCTTCATCCAAAATAATTTGATCGACTTGTTTTGCCGGTTCATTTATCATCCGAGAACCTCCCTTATCTTTAAACACGCCCTTATCACCAGTCTTTTGCGTGCCGTACGTTTCCGAATTCCGAACCCATATAGGCCCTGGTAAACGGGGAAAACAGCATGTGGCTCAGCCGGGTAAACGGAATGGCCATCAGCAGGATTTCACCCGAAAGAATATGAAGAACCATAAAAAATGGGTAATCGATCCATTGATGATAGGCCACAAACCCTGTCACAAACGGCGCCGCAACCATTCCCAGAATCACATAATCCGAGGTGGAGGTCAGATATTGGACTTCCGGTAGTTTGATCCGGCGCAACCAGAAAAACACGCAGCAGCCGATCACCGCCAGCGTCATGATATCTGAAACCAGATCCGGCAGACTCCACAACTGAATATTCCAGGATTCGTCCCAGAGCACCGCATGAGACAGGAGAAAAACAGGCGCCAGCAACAGACAGATATGAAACGTAAAGGTTATCAGCGTCATGACCGGATGCTTTTGCATGTTTACCGAGGCAAATGGGATGATCCAGTGAAAAATGGAGCGCAGGCTGTATTTCCAGCTCATGAACGAATAAATGAATTTTTCTTTCCGATGAACGAGAACAGCCATGTGAAGCAAACGGTACAGGCTGCCGACAATAAAAACCGTAAAAGCCAGCCATGCCAGCGGGCCGCTGACGAATTGATAAATGTCATGCATGGGAGTTCCTCCATTTATCGTGAACAGGCTTTCCCAAAGGGGGAAGTTATCTGCTTTATGATTGGGGCCGACCGGAAAACCATGATTAGACCGTTACCCCATAAAATCATTGATCGGGATTACCCGGCGACAGTAAACACCGTCTTCGATGGTTCTAAAAAGTAGCCGGGTTCCATCCGGGCTGAACGCCGGATCCCAGGCCGCATCGCAGTCATGCGGCCAGAGCCGGTCGTTCAGCGCAATCGTATATTTGCCGCCGCGCTCCACTTTTGCGGCCACATGCGCGCCGTCCGGGCTGAAAACCGGTCTCCAGACCATGTCAAAGGTGTTTTTCCAGGCCACCCCCTGAACCGCCACCCCCCAGCGCTCATTGTCCTTGACCACCGCTGCGATGTTTCGGCTATCGGGACTGAATGTCAGATCCGTCACAAAATCTCTGAAAAGAAGGGTCCAGGCCCTGTTGTCCACGGCAATGCTCCATTTGCCAAATCCGGTGGCAACGATGGCGGCAAGGCGATTTCCGTCCGGACTGAACAAAGGATGCCAGAGCTGATCGAACGGTGTGCTCCACATCAAGTGGCCCTCTTCAGCCAGGTGCCATTTTCCTTTCACCCTGACCGGCGCGATGACCTTACCGCTGATCGGAGAAAAGATCGGCTCCCATACCCCGCCAAAGGTTTTCTCCCAGGGAACCCCATTGACGGCAATCGTGTAGTCATACAGTGTCAGCCGTACTTCGGCAGCCAGGTCGCCATTCAGACTGATGGCCTTGTTCCAGACATTCACAAACGCACGATCCCAGGCCGTGCCGTCCATGGCTGCGGAAAATGTCCCTTCCTGAAATTTATGGATTTCAACTTCCCCTGTTGAAATCACCTGAACGGATGCCGCCGTATGGTTTCCATCCGGGCTCAGGGCCGGATCGGTCAGATTCCCATAAGTTTCTTCCCAGGGGACGTCATTTAATACCATGCCGTATCTGCCATCCTGCTGAAAGGACGCTGCGATGCTGTTCCCGTCCTTGCTGAACAGGGGGTTCCACACATAAGCGAAACGGTTTTCCCAGGGCATCCCATCCACGGCAACGGTCCACTCCCCCGTGTCCGAAACCAGGGCTGTCAGCCTGCCATCGGCGGTAAAGCGCAGGTGCCAGATTTTCTCAAAGGGATTTTCCCAGGTTTTGCCGTTTACACAAACGTTGAACTCCCCTTCCGCGGAGTTGATAATCGCCGCAACCCGTTCCCCGTCCGGACTGCTATAGGGCTCCTCAACCCATTCAAACCGGCTGTTCCAATCCCCGACGGGAATGCGCTTTTCTCTGGTTTCCCAGTCCCATGCGAACGTATCCGCCATGCAACCTCCCTATAAAAATGCTTCCCTGTCACCACGATTTACAAATTGAGAAACAGGGCGTTACGATAAGGCCGCCAATGCATTCAGCAACCGTTCGGCGTCTTTTTCATCGGAATGGGGTGGCATCCTGGCCAATACCCCCAGACCTTCGGCGGCTTCATGAAATTCTTCCGGCGAAAGCTCGCTTACCAGGGCAAGCTGGGCCAGCGCATTGACGCGAATCAAGTCTTTGGCGATACTTAGGCCCGAGCGCTCGTCCAGATTATCATCGATAATGATCAGATCCATCAAACCGAATGCGGCGGATCGTGCGGCTTCTACGGAATTCGCCCAGATGACATCATTAATATTCTCTGCACTCAGACCCTTTGCCAGTTTTGAAAATTTATCGGCATGTTGGGTAACAATCAAAATTCTTTTCATCATTTCTCCTTGGGATGTAAGTTTAACGGAATTCCGCCGGACCTGTGATCATCCCATTTTGCCGCAGCAGGAACCCGGTCCGGCGCAATGCGCCTGAGAGGGGGTGCTCCCGCAGCAAGCCGTATCTTTAGGCCCCGGCATATCTTTAGCGTTCCGGCCGGTCAGAGAACTCGTGGTGGACATCAGCCGGTTTGTCAGAGCACTTCCGCAACCCGGGCAGGTCAAAGGATCATTGCTGCTGATCGCCAGCACTTCACTGTTCTTGCCGCATGAGCGGCATACAATATCATAAATCGGCATCGGTATCTCTCCTGAAAAAGGCGGAAAATCGGAGGATTCCGACTTCCCGCCCGCAATCGGCATTCGGACACCGATTATCGCGTGTTTTTTTCTGAATTTCCCCATTCTTTCCGGTAATAATCATCGATGGCTTCACCCAGCGTGTTCACCGCCAGGGATGCGCAATGCATGTGGTCTTCGGGTAAACCGCCCAGTTCCGCAGCCACAGCCTCAGGCGTCACGCCCAAAGCCTCTTCCAGGCTTTTGCCGCTGACCAGTTGGCTCACGGCGCTGCCGCAGGCGACCGTATAAATACAGCCATGGGGAATCTGACCGATATTTACGATCGCCTGATTTAGAATCGACAGGGAAATTTCAATGGAATCCCCGCATATGCCGACTCCGGTTGCCTTTCCCTCTGCTTTCGGTATGGCCCCCATATTCCGGGGTTGATTGGCATGCACGTAAAACCGTTCATCAAGCAGATGGGGTGGATGGTCATGCCCCTTTTCAGGAAGCTCGCTCTCTCTTGCCATCATCGCGCCTCGCTGTTAATGCGCACCACCGCCGCAGGTGTGTTCCTGAGAAAATTGCGAAAGCTTGCCTTCAAGCAGCGCCTGCACGGCATTTCCAACGGTCAGGAAGTTTCCGCCGAAATAAACCTCAATTCCCACCTGGTTAAACCCCATGAGCGGGCGAAACCCCATGCCGCCGGCGATCAGTTTGGCAGCGCCTTTACCGGCCAGATACTGGACAGGCGCCATGCACCCACCCTGTTGATGCGGGACATTGGGGATCACATCCACTTTCTTGACGGTGTTGTCTTCCACGGTAACCAGGGTATAGAGGTCACAGTGACCAAAATGTGCGCCCAGCGGTGCGTCAAGTCCACCCGGTGCCGAGGAAGGGATAGCGATTAAAGTATTCACAATTCATTCTCCTTTATGATGCGTTTCAGTTGTCTTTGTTTTCAGGCCCGATCGGCCTGTATGAAATAATAAACGTATTTTCTTCATAACTTGAATCTGTTCGATTCAGCCAAAGCGCTTTTTAAGCGCCATGACCCATACTGTTGGGCTTTGAGGCCATGTCAACCTCGCCTGCCTTGAATTTGGCGATGGCCTGACGGACTGTCATGTTCTCCAGATTCTGGCCGACTTGAATGCCTGCGGCGGACAGCGCCCGGAATGCCTTGGGTCCGACAGATCCTGTCAGAACCACGTTGGCTCCGGATCGGCAAACTGTCTCAGCCGCCTGGATGCCGGCTCCCTGGGCCATGGCCTGTGAAGATCCGTTATCGACAAACTTGGATTCAAGGGTATCCGGATCGACGATACAAAATCCGGCGGCACGGCCAAACCGGGGATCGACCTGCGAATCCAGGCCGGGTTCTTCGCAACTAACTGCGATTTTTACCATAACATGCTCCTTTTTGAGTTCAAAAGCGGTGCTCGCCGCGCGCCCGACACCTTGGTCGCCACGCGGATTCATGCAACCGCCATGTCTGTTTACACGATGTACCTTCTTTTCCAATGAATCCATCCCGGACAACCGGCCTCCGCGGCATCCCGGCATGGTAAAGGCCTCTTTTCTAAAATCGCCGGAGAGCCATGCCTGAATGATTTCGCAAAGATCTCCTGCGACAAAAGAGACCACGCGAATATCATAAGCCGCTATCTGGGACAGCATTAACCGGGAAATGGCCCCGCAAACCAGCGTGTCGACGCCGAGCCCAATCAGGCAGCGACCTGTTTCAGAACCCGAATTCGCAGGCAGTTTTTCATCTCTTTCACGGACGATGCGCCCGGACTCAGCCTCAACCAGCCGGATCTCTCTGGCCACATCAAATACCGGGGCGATTCGTTTGTTCCAGACTGCAAAAGCCGCTTTCATCTGTATCCACCTGAGTTTATGAGTCTATGAAATAGACTTAGCAAATATAGTGCCAAATCATTATTTAAATGAAATAAAGACATAACCAAATGATATCCATTAATATAAAGTGATAATGCTGCAGGGAGGGAGATGGGATTCAGTCGCGATGCTGCTACTCTTACAGGTTGAACAAGTAGCATTATTGCGACTGATGTTTTATCGGTCCGCCAGCGCATGCAAGCAGTTTATCGGGTAAAGATCGGCGGAACGATGCGTGGCTTTTCTGATCGCTTTGAGTCGCAATATCCAAGCACTGCTGTTCATGTATGGTTGCAAATTTGCGACGATATAATAACCGACAATTCGCCATATATTTTATTAAACATAAAATTCAGTATATTAAAAATATATTCAGCGCTGGCATGATAAATGCTGTATGTCAAGTGTCAAGAGCCAGGATGCGCCCAGCGTTTGAGAGCTGTCATTGCCGAACAAGTATCTTTCCGGAGATTCAAATTTCTTCGGGCCGATACAAAGGCTGGAGCCCAATCCTGCCAATCGGGCGCAAACGTCGTCCATGGACAAAAGGAGGGTCATATCATGCCAAATAGAGACGGAACCGGCCCAAAGAACCAGGGGTCACAATCAGGTCAGGGAAGCGGAAAAGGGCAAAAACAAAGCGGCCCCGGTTGTCGAAGAGGACCTAAAGACGGCGCCGGTCCGGGCCGCGGCCAGGGGGCCGGTAAAGAAGATGCCACGGATAAATCAAGCAAGGAGTTATGATGATTATCAGTATAGCGAGTGGAAAGGGCGGTACGGGCAAGACAACGATCGCTACGAACCTGGCCGTTTCTCTTGGGGGCGATGTTCAGCTTTTGGACTGCGATGTGGAGGAGCCCAATGCTTACCTCTTCATCCGGCCCGAAATTCATGAAACAAAGACCATATCCACATCGGTTCCCGAAGTGGATATGAAAAAGTGCACCCTTTGCGGCAAGTGCCGGGATATCTGCCAGTTCAAGGCGATTGTCATCATGGGCAAAACCGTCCTGCCTTTCCCTGAACTCTGCCATAGTTGCGGCGGCTGCATGCGCGTCTGTCCGGAAAAGGCCATCACGGAGACGGGCCGCGAAATCGGCGTCATCGAGCGGGGCAGCCGAAACGGGCTGGAATTTGTTCATGGGAAACTGCGGGTCGGCGAGGCTATGTCCCCCCCGCTGATCCGGAAAGTACGGGAATACGCCAGGCCCGATGCATTGACGCTTATCGACGCCCCTCCAGGTACTTCGTGTCCCGTTATCACCGCCATGAAAGGGGCGGACTTCGTTCTCCTGGTGACCGAGCCCACGCCTTTCGGGCTGCACGACCTTAAGCTTGCCGTGGGGGCCGTTAAAATCCTCGATATTCCTTGCGGCCTGGTCATCAACCGCTCGGACATGGGCGATGATCACGTCCGGGAGTATGCAAAGGGCCTGGGAATGCCCATTTTGATGGAGATCCCTTTTGATCGAAAAATCGCAGAGGCCTACTCGCGGGGCGAAATGCTCGTGGAGGCGATGCCCGAATGGAAAGAAAGATTCCTGAACCTGCACCGTCGGATTGCAGAAATCCTCTCTCAAGCACCCAGGCCGGAATAACCCCCAAGAAACAAGGAAAAGAGACGTCTTATGAAAGAACTGATCGTTATCAGCGGAAAAGGCGGGACCGGTAAAACAAGCCTGCTTGCCGCTTTTGCTTCCCTGGCAAAGGGGATGGTGCTCTGTGACGCGGATGTGGACGCAGCGGACCTTCATCTGATTATGGATCCCCGGATTGTGGAGTGTCATGATTTTGAGTCCGGCCATACGGCGGTAATCAACCCGGACCCGTGTACGCAATGCGGCCTGTGCCGGGAATTGTGCAAATGGAACGCCATCAGCGAAGCGTTTATTGTGGATCCCATTGCATGCGAAGGGTGCGGGGTCTGCTATTATTTTTGCCCTGAGAAAGCAATCACGTTTCCTCAGGATACGTGCGGCGAGTGGTTTCTTTCCGATACGCGGTTCGGGCCCATGGCGCATGCAAGACTGGGCATCGCCGAGGAAAATTCGGGCAAACTTGTCAGCCTGATCCGGCAGCAGGGCAAATTGCTTGCCGGAAAAAAACACCTGGATCTGCTCTTAACGGACGGTCCTCCGGGCATCGGTTGTCCGGTAATTGCCTCCCTTGGCGGGGCCACGGCAGCGCTCATCGTGACCGAGCCCACGATTTCGGGCAGGCACGACATGGAGCGGGTGGCGGAGCTTGCCGCCTTTTTCAGGGTCCCGGCCATGGTCTGTGTCAACAAGTATGACCTCAATCCCGAGATGGGACAGGCCATCGAGGCCTATGCGAAAGAAAAAAACATGACCGTCATGGGCCGGATCCCTTTTGATCCGGTCTTTACAAAAGCAATGGTTCAGGGTAAGACGATTATTGAATATGATCCCCATTCTGAAGGCGCAACAGCAGTCAAAAAGCTCTGGGAAGCTCTGGCCCGGCATCTGGGGTTGTAGACGAACATTTTCGATGGAGAGACAGCATGCAATGTGAAAAATGCAAAATCGATATTGCTGAGGGGGAAGGCAGACAGCTTCACGGGCAGATCCTTTGCGAGGATTGTTGTATGGACCTTCTTTCTCCGGCAAAGGCATGCGAACCCTGGGCCGTATACAGCGCAAAGTCGTTTGCCAAAAATCAAGATTATGAATCCCAGCTAAATCCGGTTCAACAACAGATTCTGACAGTGTTGCAAAAGGAAGGCCCTATGGAACCCGGGAGGCTCTCGGCCCAACTTCAAATCAGTGAAAAGGTTCTGGAGCGCGAACTCGCCACCCTGCGTCATATGGAAAAAATACGGGCTGAGCTCAGGGATGGAAAACGGTTGATCCGGCTCTGGGGTTAGTGGTTTTTCTCTTGTACCGACTGAAGGTACTCAAGGTATTTCAAAGGGCCAATTTCGCATCGGCTGATTGCCGACACGTCACTGGTCATGTCGGGATTCGGGTTCGCCCATCCCGTGTCGGCAGGGAAAGACCCATCCGCTTCATCTTTCGGAACAGGGTGCTCTTGTGGATACCGAGCGATCGGGCCGCGGCCAGACGGTTAAAATCCGCTTGCTCCAGGGCGTTTCGAATAACTTGGGCCTCCATCAGGTCCCGTGATGTCTGCATATCGGCATGACACGTCCGTGTCGTGTAACGGGCCGACAGCTCTTCCGGGAGATGTTCGATGGCAATGACACCCTGGTTGCACAGGATAAAGGCGCGTTCGATTGCGTTTTCCAGCTCACGGATGTTTCCCGGCCAGTCATGGGCCATCAGCAGGGAAAGCGCTTCGGGGGCAATCCCCCGGGTGGTTTTTTGCTGAAGCCGGTTGAATCGGGCGATAAATTGTTCCACCAGAAGCGGAATGTCTTCCTTTCGCCGGCGAAGCGGCGGCAGTTCCACGCGGATGACATTCACGCGATAATACAGGTCCTCACGGAATGCATGTTGGCGCACCCGTTCGGCCAGGTCCCTGTTGGTCGCAACAATGATCCTGGCGCTGGTGGTTTCGGATTGGGTCGCACCCAGGGGCTCGTAGGTTCGATCCTGAAGCACCCGCAGCAGCCGCACCTGAAACGCCGGGCTCACTTCACCGATTTCATCCAGAAAAAGGGTTCCGTTTTTGGCCATCGCAAAACGCCCCGGCTTGTCCTTTCCCGCGCCGGTAAAGGCACCGGCCTTATATCCGAAGAGTTCGGATTCCAAAAGGGTATCCGGCAAAGCGCCGCAATTGACGGCAATAAAGGGTTTTTTGCTTTGGGGACTCAATGCGTGAATCGTTTTTGCCACCAGTTCCTTGCCGGTTCCGGTTTCTCCTAAAATCAGCACCGTACTGGGGCTGGCCGCGATGGCGGGAAGAACGTCGAATACCTTCTGCATCAGGGGGCTGCGGCTTGACAGATCCCCGATGTGAAAGCGCCCCTCCAACTCCTGGCGCAGGGCTTCGACTTCGCTCAGATCCCGGAAAGTCTCCGCTCCGCCGATAATCTGTCCCTGACCGTCCCGAAGGACTGCGGTGGAAACGCTGACCGGAATGCGGGTGCCTTCCGCATCAATGATGTAACCGGACTGGCCGATGATCGCTTTGCGGTTTTTCAGGGTCCGCCGCAGCGCGCATTCGATTTCGCACATGCTGGAGCGGAACACTTCCGAACAGAACCGGCCGATGGCCTCGCTACGGGATGTTTTGGTAATTTTCTCGGCCGCCCGGTTAAACGAAGTGATGCGCCACTCCCGGTCCACCGTGAAAACACCATCTGAAATGCTTTCAAGGATGGCTTCGGTCGGTGTAAGCGGATCGGGTGTTTTTGTCTTTTTGCGAACGTTCATCCTGTTGTATGAAGACTCCTTCTGCAGAGAAAGTTCAAAACGCTTTCATGAGATGATGATCTTATGGAATCTTCATGCATTGGTCAAATTAAAAACGCGCTCCCAACACAACCGTCAGCGGCTCAGAATCGTTTTTGGGATTTTGATGATAAACTGGGAGCCGTGACCGGGGACGGAGGAAACCTGGATGGATCCGCCATGCTGTGCGATGATTTTTTGTGAAATGAACAGCCCCAGGCCGGTGCCCTTGCTGCCTTTTGATGAAAAAAACAGGGTAAAGAGCTTTTCCCGGGTTTCCCGGTCCATGCCCGTGCCGGTGTCGGTGATTTGGAAAAGAATGTGATCGGGATTCTGCTTGACCCCGAAAATCACCTGCTTCTGTTTTTCAGCCGCATCCCGGGTACAGGCATCCATGGCGTTTTCGAGGATATTGATCAGGGCCGAATGGATACTTCCCGGATCGATTTCAAAGGCGCCGATGGACGGGTCGAAGTCCTTTATAAACGTGATCTTTTGAATTTCCATTTTGGGCTGAATGCCGGTGGCGATATCTTCGGCGAAACTGAGAATATCCACCGTCTCCCATTTCAGATCCCGTTCCTTGGCGTAATAGAGAATATCCAGAACCATCTTTCGAATGCGTTCCACCGTGAGCTTGACGATTTGCCAGCCTTCCTGAATCTGGGGCCGATTGTCTTTGGTAAAACCCGAATCCACCAGGTACATGCCCCCATCCAGGCCGGTCAGAAGGCCCTTGAGGCCATGCGAAATGGAGCCGATCATCAGTCCCAGCGAGGACAGATGGTTCTGTAGCTCGGTTTTCTCCCGGATCAGTTTTTCCAGATTTTCCGTGTATTCCCGAAGCATTTTTCGGCAGAGAATTTTATCGCAGACTTTTTTCAAGGCGATTTCCAGAACGTCCACATTGATGGGTTTGGTGATAAAATCCGCAGCCTGCCCCTGAAAGCTGATGATGGCCAGTTCCATATCGCCGTGACCCGTAATCATGATAAATTCCGTGTCCGGGCTTTCCTGTTTGATTTTTCGAAGCAGTTCAACCCCGTCCATTCCCGGCATTTTGATGTCTGAAATCACCAGTGTCGGCAGCGTCTTTCGAAACAGCTTGAGCGCTTCCACGCCGTTTTCCGCCGCAACCACGGTATAGCCAAGGTCTTCCAGAAAAAGGGATAGAATTTCCCGGATATCCGCTTCGTCATCAACCAGCAAAATGGTTTTTTTCATCGTTTGTATCCTGTATTGGAAAGTGGATCACAAAGCCGGCGCCTTTGCCTTCTTCCGATCTGACCTGAATGTCGCCGCCGCATTCCTTCACGATGCCGTAGCTGATGGACAGTCCCAGGCCGGTTCCTTTCCCCACTTCCTTGGTGGTAAAAAACGGCTCGAAAATTTTATCCAGAATCGTACTGGGAATCCCTTTGCCGGTATCCATAATTTCGATGCCAACCTTTTTGTCCGCAGTCCAGGTTCTCAGCGTAATCCGTTTCCCGCCTGCGTCGGCTTCCTGGTTTCCCCATCTTTCTTCAATGGCGTCTCTGGCATTCAGCAGCAGGTTGATGAATACCTGCTCGAGACGACCCGGATCTCCCAGAATCTGCGGCAGATTTTTTTCAATTTGCCACAGCACGTCGATGCCCCGAACCTTCAGTTGCTGACTGAAAATTTCAAATGCTTTTTCCAGGATGTCATTTGCCTGTATTTTTTCCAGCTTTCCCTCGGATTTTCTGGCAAACAGCCGCATGTGGCCGATGATCCGGCTGGCTCGATCCACATTGCTGTCGATCTTGCCCAGCATGTTGATCAGTATGTCGTCATCAAGCTTTTCCTGCCGGGAGATTTTCCGGATAAAAAAGCTGCTTGCCGTCTTGATGACCGAAAGCGGCTGGTTCAGTTCATGGGCAACACCGGTCGCCATTTCCCCCAGCGTCGCCATTTTGCTGGCCTGAATAAACTGCTGTTCGGTTTCCAGGCGCTGGGTGATATCGCTGGTTGTTACCAGCAGCACGTTTCGCCCCGGCCAATTTAAATAAAACTGGTCGGAAGGTGAAATCCAGATGTCCACAAACAGCGTTCTGCCGGATTTATGGACCTGTTTCATGCGATGAATAACGCTTTTCGTCTTTAATTTCCGGTCCAGACAAGATCTTTCCTCTTCCCTGAACATCTCCATAAATGATCGGTGGATCAACTCCTCCGGAGAAAAACCATAAACCGTGGATACGCTTTGATTGCAGTCCAGAACTTCAAGGGTCTCCACATCCAGAACAAACACGGGATTGGGGATGTTGTTAAAAATGGCATGATATTTCTTTTCCGAGTTCTCCAGGCTGACTTCCAGCTCTTTTCTTCGTGTAATGTCCAGACAGACTTCCATGACCGCCGTAATCTCTCCCGCGGCATTTTTCACCGGTGAGGTTCGCGCCACCCAGTGCGTCACCGACCCATCGGTATTTACCCGGGATTCTTCACCATAATGGGGCAGTCCATCCTGAAACGTTCTCTCCACCGGACAGGGACTGCATGGCGTATTGAGCCCCTTGTAGGCCTGAAAACAGTAGTCGCCGTGTTTCGGACTGAACTTGTCGGCGAATTCCCGGTTATAACGGATGAGCTTCAACGCCTTATCCTGTATGGTAATCAAACACGGAACGAGTTCAAAGAGATTCTGATATTCATCCTTTTGCTTGTTCAGCTCGGCCTGTTTTTCGCCGATCGCTCTTCCCATCCGGTTGATGGCTTCCGCCAGAAACCCCATCTCGTCTTCCGGCGCAATGTCCACCTGATGGCCGTACTCGCCCCTGGCGAAAAATCGGGTTCCGGCAATCAGTTTCTGAATCGGCCGGCTGACAAACCGGATCACGATGATGGAAATCAACATGGACGTAATCAGAAACACAAATACCGTCAGGGATAGAATGCCTCTTTCAAACCCCGAGATTTCCTGATCGGTTTTTTCAAGCGAGACCACCACATCCAGCGCGCCCAGGATTTTTTTCCCCTGGGGATGAACATGGCAGACATCCGTCGCGCAGCTTGGCTCGTTGCAGATCGGCGTGATGATGCCCAGAAGCCGGTACCCCTTTGATGAATTTATAATCCGGGTTCGGCCTGAAAGCGTCAGATCCGAAATCGGCGGGTCTGTCCGATGGCAGATATCGCAGGCTTCCGCCTTGATGTTGGTCGTGGTGTTGACTTCAGGGGCGGAGTTGGAGAATTTGATCTGGCCTTGTTTGTTATAGATTCTGATATTTTCGATGCCTTCCTGTTTGCCGATATTGGTGATGATCTGCGTGATGTCATCGCGGGAATTGAGCATCATGGCATAATGGGTTCCCAGACGGATTGAGTTGGTCAGACGATCCGCATTGGCGATGATGTTGTCCATGACCCGGTTTTTTTGTTCGTTGATATTAAAATAGGCCCAGGTGGACATGGACAGCAGCAAGGTCATGCCGACACTCAGAATGAGTTTGGAAATCAGGCTGCGACGCGGATGACGGAGCAGATTCAGCATGGCTCACCTTGAAAAGAGAAGTTGGAAATTTAGGAAGCGCAGAAGTTTCGATTTTCCGCGCTTCATATCTCGCATTTTTTTCTGAATGCGGTGTTTGCGGAAAGGTTCAAATCCAGCCGGATGTCGGTGTTCGGAAGCCCCAGAGCGATTCCCAGCAACTGGGGAAGATATAGAACGGCAATCTGAATGGCTTCGTTACAGGCATCAGCGGCTTTATTCTGATAGCCTTCCAGATTCAGTTGACACATGGGGCAGACCGTTACAATGGCGTCGGCGCCCTGAGCCTCCTTCAGCAGTGCAGTTACCAGGGAAATTCCGACGGTCGGATGCGTGTTCAGGTTGGATGCTCCGCAGCAGATCCCTCCCATGGCCCAGGGGTGAACCCGGGCGCCTGCAGCCTCAATCAGCGGGTTCATGGAAACGGGTCTTTCCGGATTGTCAAATACCGGGTAAGGACGAAGACACTGACACCCATAATACGGTGCGATGCGCAGCATGGAAAGGGGTTTTGTTGCCAGGGATCGAATCCGGTTCAAGTCAATGTCCCGGGACAGCACATCCAAAAGATGCCGCACCCGGATCCGGCCGCTTAACTTCAGGTTCTCGGTTTCCAGAGCTGCGTTCAGCTTGACCAGAACACCCGGCTCCCTGCGAATGGTTTCTTCAACTTTTTTCAGATTCAGATAACAGGCGCTGCACGGAACCAGCATATCAGAGACATCCGCAATGGTTTCCGCAATGGCCAGATTCCGGGCGGGAAGGGCCAGGGCCAGCAGCGGGCTGACGGCTGCCGCGGCGGATGCGCCGCAACAGGTCCAGTCGGACAGTTCCAGCAGATCAACCCCGAGTGCCTTCAAAACGGCCTTTGTTGAAATATTGTATTCCTGAGCCGATCCTTCCAGTGAACATCCGGGATAATAGAGATATTTCATGGGGCATTCTCCAATTCATTCACTCTGCGAAACAGGGTATTCAAGCGTTCACTGCCCCTGGACGGCAGTTGAAAGGGCAGTTTTTTTCGGGAGATAAGCCTGATCCCCAGCGACGCGAACTGAAACGGCAGCAGGGGATTTTTCATGGCTGAAAAATAGAGCGTCATGAATTCCATTTCCCGAACCCGGCCGTGCCGGCGAACGCTTTCCAGAAATTTTTGGTAAAACAAAACACCCGACGGATCCAACATCGGCAACTGTCTGGCGCTGACCTGTTTCAAGGCGCTCATGATATCCGTCAGGGGCAGCCCCCTGGGGCATCGCAGCGTACAATAATAGCATGTAGAACACAGGCTGAAGGATCTGCTCGTTAATACAGCCTGTATCTCGCCTGCCTGAAGCAGCCGCCACAAATGCCGCGGTGAAAAGTCCATGGCAAAGGCGTTCGGGCATGACGCGGAGCAGGTGCCGCATTGAATGCAGGCGTTGACTTTATCGCTGATGGCGGATAGCAGATCCGCAGCCGCCAATGGTGTGTTTTCTTTCATATAACCCCCAAAATAAAGGCAGATGGCAGATGGCAGAAGGCTGAAGGAAATATATACGATTAAAAGCCTATTGCCTAAACCTTCAGCCTAAACTCGCATCTATCATTTCAAAGAATTGCGGCATGAGAAGTCCATCCACCACCGCGGCGCTGTTGGGACAGATGGCCGCGCAGGCCCCGCAGCCCTGGCATGCTGTCGCATTTACGTCGATTCGATCCAACTCCGTGTTCCAGGTCCTTGCCTGGTAGGGGCAGGCATCGATACAGATCCGGCACCGGCTGCACAGGCTGTGGCGAACCCTGGCGGTAATCCGGCCGGATGGCAGGCTTTGCCTGCTCAAAATCCGCAGAGATCGCTCAGCCGCAGCCTCCGCGGATGCAATCGCCTCGGGGATGGATTGCGGCGAATTCATGATGCCGCATCCGAAGATGCCTGGTTTCATGGCATCCACCGGCCGCCATTTGGCATCCGCTTCCTGAAAAAAACCGTCTGAATCGCGTTCGGCTTCAAAAACTTCCGCCAGGTTCTGCGGAAAATCGGGTGTAATGCCTGCGGCCAGAACAATGATATCGGCTTCAATTTCAAGCAGATGATCAATAATGGGTTCATAAACAGCCACTGTAGGCCGGGTTTCGCCGGTCTCGACCCGGGGTTTATTCTCAACGGTATAGGGGATAAACAGGATGCCGGCCTTGCGCGCCCGGGTGTAATGGCGCTCTGAAAAACCGGTCATCATCATGTCCCGGTACAACACATAGATTTGAATCCCGGTATTTTGAGACTTGAGATAAAGCGCCTGTTTAATGGCCGTCGGACAGCAGACCCGGCTGCAATAATTTCTGGGATCTTCACAGGATCCCACGCACTGGATCATGACCACGGATTCGAGTTTCTCCGGAGCCACCGCACCGCTTTGCAGGGATTGTTCCAGCTCTTTCTGGGTCATGACCGCCGGATGCGTTCCATGACCATATTGTTGGGTCGGCGCCTCCATGCCGCCGGTCGCCAGAATCACGGCGCCATCTTCCAGTTGGACTACAGTGCTATCTCGGGTTGCGACCGCCGTATAAAACCGCCCCGCCTCTCCCCAGGTGCTGACGACAGTAGATTCGCGGTAGACTTGAATGTGGGAGTGTTTTTCAATTTTTTGCCGGATATCCTCCAGAAATGGCCCGACAGCATGGCCTTCCAGTGTTTGGCGAATCCAGTTGAGGTTGCCGCCGAGGCTTTCAGACCGCTCGATCAGATCCACCGGATATCCATGATCGGCGATGGCCAGGGCCGCGCTCATGCCGGCGATGCCGCCGCCTACAACCAGCGCACGCCTGACCACGGCTGTTTCAGAGGCTGTTTCGGATTCTGCATATTTCAGCTCGGATATGCCCATGCTCAGGGCATGGATCAGGGACTTGGTCACTTCTGAACATGGTCGCGCCGATTGTTGGGAACTCGATAAATCCGTGAGGCGAAATGCCGGATTTCGAATCTCCACAACGCGGATGAGGCCAGGATGAATTCCGGCGTTTTTCCCCACATCCCGAACCTTGTCCGCGCACGCGTCGCCGGCGGCAATCAACAGGCGGTTCGGCAGGCGGCTCCTGATTTCCTGAATCAGGCTCTCCATTTCCGGTCCCGCGCAGATGCGATTGAATAAAAAGAGACTGGTCACCGCCGGGTCCTTCTTAAGCCGATGTTCGATTTCAACTGCATCCAGATACGGTGTCAGCAGCATGTCGCAGGAACAGATCACAATCATAACGCGGGAAGGTTCGCGGGAAACATTCCGTGCCCCTGTCGGCGCCGGGGCTGGAATCAACGCGTTTCCCCCGCCTGCCTTATGGATCACACGGGATGCGGCCAGTGCGGCGGCTGAAGCCTGAATCACCGACTCCCGGATATCCTTCAATCCGGTAAAAGATCCGGCATGCGAAACGCCTTGTTTTTGGCTTTGGGTCAAAGAAAACGGAATGGTTTCAGCAAATCCCCACTCATTTAAAGACAGGCCATATTTTTTAACCCACAGCGGCATATCCGGATGCGGCCGCTGACCGGTAGCCAGCACAATAAGGTCATACGTCGATTCTGTTTCCGCGCCTGAAACCGTCACATACCGGATTCTCAGATCGCCGGAAGCCGGATCAGGGACTACCGTATGCGCCCGCCCCCTGATAAAACGCACCTTTCCGGTTGTCTCCGCCATTTTCTTATACCGGTGATAATTTTTACCGTATGCACGCACATCCATGTAATAAATGTCGGTGGTGAGGTCTGGACCCATTTTGTCATGGGCCAGCAGGGCCTCCTTGATGGAAATCATGCAGCAGATGCTGGAGCAGAAATCCGCGCCGGCTTGCAGATCTCGTGAGCCCACACACTGAATCCACGCAATCCGGGAGATGGGTTTTCCGTCTCCGGAGCGGATGGGACTGCCCGCGCAGGGTCCGGCATTGCCGATCAGACGCTCGAATTCCAGGTTGGTGAGAATATTGGGATAAATGCCATACCCTAGCGTGTTCTTGTCGCTGGACGGGTTGTAGAACGCGGCTCCGGCTGCCAGCACAATGGCGCCGACCCGGATTTTTTCATCCCTTGCCGCCATGAACGCTGCAAAACGCTTTTCCACCATCGGCATCAGCACATCGATTTCAAAAGGCTTGATCAGGTATTCCAGGGCGCCGGTTTTCATGGCTTCGATGGCGGTTTCCACCGTGGCATAGGCCGTCATCATGACAACATTGACTTCCGGGGCGATTTCTTTTGTTTTTTTGAGAACCTCCACGCCATCCATGCCCGGCATCTTGATGTCCAGCAGCATGAGCTGAAATGGCGACTCCCCCAACCGGCTCAGGGCCTCCTGACCCGAGTTGGCCATGTCCGCATCAAAGCCTTCTTCCATCAGCCATTCCCGGATGGAATCCCGAACAATCAGCTCATCATCCACAACCAGAATACGAAACGATTTTCGTTCCATTTCCCGAAGATGAACTGCGCCGGTCGGGCAGGCCGTCACACAGGCGCCGCATCGGGTGCAGGCCGAAAAATCAATCCGATAGGAATTTAAAACCCTGTAGGGCGCCGCCGGATAAATAGCTTTTCGCTTTGAAAGCCCGGCATTGAACATGTCCGGAACTTCCACGGGACAAACCTGCGTGCAGGCGTTGCATCCGACACATTTGCGCCAATCCACTCCTGACGGCTTTTTTCGCAGCGACACCTCATAACCGCCGGCTTCACCTGTCACGGTCATGACTTCCGTGGACAGACGGATATCGATATTTTCATGAACCAGGTCCTTGCGCAGGCAGTATTGAGACCCCGATTCCCGGTCCAGAAGCGGCAGCATCCGGCACATGCCGCAATGATTGGTGGGAAATTGATGATCGAGTTGGGACACGATTCCTCCCAGATACGGCGCTTGCTCAACGAGCGTGACGCCATATCCGGTTTCCGCCAGGTCCAGGGCCGCCCGCATTCCACTGATGCCGCCTCCGACAATCAAGGCGCAACCTGCTTTTCGATTCATTTCGCTCTCCTTATTCAGACAAACCCACCACTTCCACAAATTCCTGTTCCCGGAACACGGTCATCGGCGGCGGCGCATTTGGGTCCAGACCTGCCTCATAACCGAAAGCGCGCTGAGTCCGGATGGCCGTCGCGCGAAACAGTTCCGCAAGGGGGATTTCACTGGGACAGGCATTGGAACACTGCCCGCATCCCACGCAGGCCGTGCTCATATGCACCAGACGGGTCAAATGATAGAATACCGTATCCGCCGGCATCTTGATCTCCCCTTTACGGTGCGCCCACTGAAGATACTGAAACGGCTCATGATCAAATACGTCCGTGGTGAACACGCACTCCCGGCAATAACACACCGGACAGGCAACGCGGCAGTTATAGCAGTTGACGCAGCCCGCCAGATAGGCCGTTAATTTATCGAGGGTATTAGTCGCCTCTCGGGTCTGATCAAAGAGGCTGTCTCTTGCCTGAATCCGTGTTGAAACCAGGGCCTCGATGGCTTCCTTCCGCGAAGCGGGAATAGCGGTCTGGTCCAGGTCCAGGCGCGAGAGCGCTTCTTCCCCTTTTGGGCTCTGCCCCTGAACCAGAAGATGATCCAGGGGGGAGATCCCCAGAAAACCGATGGCGATATCGGCGCCGGTCGGAATCGGGTGCTCGCAGGCCTTGCAGGCGGTTGTCAGGTCGATGCCTTCTGTAACGGATGGTGATCCGGACAGCGCGCCAAAGAAAAATTTCAGGGTGGATGAATCCGGGCTATCCGTTGCATAGCGCCTGTAATCCGAATTGCGATATGCCCCCAGGCAGTCCAGGCCGATGATCAGGATTTCATCCGGGGACCCTTGTTTGAGTTTAACCAGTTCGATAAACGCCCTGATTTCGCAGGGTCGAAGCACAACCGCAATTTTTTGCCCCAATGATTTCCGGCTCAGCCGGGAAACCATCCGGGCGGCGTTCAAAAAAAAAGCCGGCGCCAGCGGATCGGTCTCACTCAAAAACTTCGTGTCGCCGATCAGCGCCGGCATCACAACGGATTGAACGGGAAGGCGTCGAGGCGCCAGAATCGCACCGATGTCTTCCAGCTCCAGTATCGATTGAAAAAATCTTCTGAGCGATCCCAGAATGTCCTGCTCAGCGACCTCCAGTTTTCGAGGGGTTGACATCATATTTCCTCCATTGTTTCAATAAACACGAGTGGTCATACTGTTCCGGCGGTCCCAATGCGCTTTCAAGCAGCCATGCGGCCGGCTTTGGAAGGGCCTAACGCCTGAATCTGTGCTACCATTTTTTTCATGATTTCGGCGAATTGAATCCCATCGCTGGCGCCTATCCATGTCAGTCTCAGTCTCTCCGGCTCAAAACCAAACTGGGGAAGGATTTCCTTCAGAAGTTTTATCCGCCTCCTGGCCTTGAAATTGCCATTGATATAGTGACAATCTCCGGGATGACATCCGCTGACCAGTACTGCATCCGCCCCTTCCAGAAGGGCTTTCAAGACATACTGGGGATCCACCATTCCCGTACACATCACGCGAATCAGACGAACGGATTCGGGATACGACAGCCGCGAGGTCCCGGCCAGATCCGCCGCAGTATAGGTGCACCAATTACAGACAAAGGCCACGATGGCAGGTTCAAACGGTTCCATGTCTTTCTCCTTTTCTCTCGACAAACAAATTCGTTACTTCTGCCCCACCAGGCTGCAAATGGCTTCCATCATCCCTTCAAATTCGGCGAACACATGCTCTTTTCTGAAATGCCGAACCTGGGCCGCGCCGCTGGGGCAGGCTCCGGCGCAGCTTCCGCATCCCTTGCAGATGGCCTCGTTGACAACCGATATACTTCGGCGATCGTCAAATTCGATGGCCGAGTAAGGACAAAGCGGAATGCAGAGCTCACACCCTGCACAAATATCCGGATCGATCCAGGAAATGACGGACTGCACCGTAACCCGGCCTCTGGATGCCAGGGAAAGTGCTTTGGCTGCAGCGCCGGATGCCTGAGCCACGGTGTCGGGGATATCCTTGGGAGACTGGCAGGCCCCGGCGATAAAGACGCCTTCGGTTGCCGTGTTGAGCGGCCCCAGTTTGGGATGTTCTTCCAGGAAAAATCCATCCGCCCCCAGATTGACGCCAAAGATCCGGCCAACGGACAGGGCATCCTTTCGCGCTTCAATGGCCGAGCACAGCACCACCATATCCACCGGAACCCGGATGCATTTTCCCAGAAGGGTATCCTCGGCAATGGCGATCAGTTTGCCTTTTTCCGCCGGGCTCAATGCCCGATCGGTAATCTCGGCAACCTTGCCGCGAATAAAATGCGTTCCTTCCTCCTGACATCTGCGGTAAAACTCTTCATACCCTTCACCAAAACAGCGCATATCGATGTAAAAATCATAAACATGGGTGTGATGACCGACTTTTTCTTTGATCAGATGCGTGTATTTCAGCGCCGCCATGCAGCAGACCCGGGAGCAGTATTCATGGCAATTGACATCCCGGCTGCCGATGCAATGCAGAATGGCGACACTTTCCGGAGGCGTCGTAAATTCTCCGGCGGCATTTCGCATCAGGATCTTCCCGCCCGTGGGTCCGGTGGCATTGCTGATCCGCTCAAACTCGAGGCTCGTAAACACATTGGGAAAAGCGCCATACCCGAACTGAACCAGAGGCGCCGGATCCATCAGATCAAATCCGGTTGCCAGGATCACGGTTCCCACCTGAACTTCCTGGACTGCTTCGGTCATGGTATGATCGATGGCCTTTGCAACGCAGGCACGGACACATTCCATGCATTCGCAGCATCCCCCGCAGTTCAGGCACCGCTCGGTTTCGCCGTGGGCGTCATTTTCGGAAAACCCGGCGGATACTTCCTCAAAGCATTCGGCGCGGCCTGCCGGCTCCCGGCAGGATAATCCGGCGCGCTCGATAGGCGTGCAATCACTGGGGATATCTTTCCAGTGCTGTCCGGAATAGGGAACTTCCGACTGCAGGCTTTCAAGGGAGAGCCCCTGAAGAAAAAGATTCATGGCTTCGGCTGCCCGATGTCCGGCTGTCACGGCATCCACCACCGTCGCCGGACCGCTGACCGCATCGCCTCCGGCAAATACGTGAGGAATGGATGTCTGAAGGGTCTTGGCATTCACGATGATGGTGTTTTTCGGCGAACATTCCAGGGGGCAGGCATCCTCGGCCCATGAGGCATCAACGCTCTGGCCGATGGCCGGAATGATCCAGTCGCAGGGAATGACAAATGCCGAATCCGGTATGATTTCAGGCTTTCGCCTGCCACCGGCATCCGGTTCGCCCAATCGCGTGTTCACGCATTCCAGCCCGGAGACCCGACCCTCCGGCGTCTGAAGCACCCGGACCGGCAGCGTCAGAAATTGAAACGCGATTTTCTCCTCCCTGGCCTCATGAATTTCATCGGCGTAAGCCGGCATTTCCTGTTCCGTACGGCGGTAAACCAGGGTTACGCGGCTTGCGCCCATGCGCCGGGCCACCCGTGCCGCATCCATGGCGACATTGCCGCCGCCGATGACCGCCACCTGTTTTCCGGAAAGATCGGGGGTCGTCTCGGATTGCTTGTTCACTTCCCGAAGGAATCGAATGGCATCCAACACCCCCGGCGTATCCGCTTCTCCGGGAATGCCGATTTTAAGACATTCCTGAGCCCCGATGCCCATGAACACGGCGCCATACCCTTCCTGTTCCAGATCTTTCAGGGTGATGTCCAGCCCGAACCGGACATTGCATCGAGCGGTGACCCCCATGCGAAGAATATAATCGATCTCGGCATCCAGCACGGCTTGCGGCAGGCGGTAGTCGGGAATGCCATATCGCAGCATGCCGCCCAGTTTGGGCTGTGCTTCCAGAATATGAACGTCGTAGCCTTTCAGCCTCAGATCAAAGGCAACCGTCAACCCTGCCGGACCCGAGCCGATGACCGCAATTTTCTGGTTTTTTTCTGCGATCAGCGGGATATCGAGTGTTTTAAAATCCACCTGATCCGCGGCAAAGCGCTTCAAATCCCGAATGGCGACGGCCGAATCCACTTCAGCCCGCCGGCATTTCAGCTCGCAGGGATGCGGGCAGACCCGTCCCAGAACTCCGGGAAGGGGAATCCGCTCCATGATAAGTTGCACTGCTTCCCGGTACTTTTTCTGTTTGATGAACTGGATATAGCCCTGAACATTGGCGTGGGCCGGACACGCGCCCACGCAGGGAGCCCGGTCATTTTTATCAATACAGAAGGTGATGGGAACCGCTTGGGGAAACGCCCGGTAAATGGCTTTCCGGTTCCCCAGGCCTTCATCCCATTCGCTCGGCAGAATCACCGGACAAACCGTGGCGCACTCCCCGCAACCCGTACAGACGCCTTCTTTAACATACCGCGGCAACCGCCGGATTTTGGCCGTATAATTTCCGATATAACCGGACAGCTCAACCACCTCACTGTACGACATGAGTTTGATGAAGGGGTGCTGAACCACATCCACCATTTTGGGCGTTCCGATACAGGCCGCGCAGTCCAGGGTCGGGAATGTCTTATCGAACTGAAGCATGTGCCCGCCGATGGTGCTGGATTTTTCCACCAGATAGACCTTGTGATCGGCGGCTGCGATGTCCAGCGCCGCCTGCATGCCGGCAATGCCGGCGCCCACGACCAGCACATCCGGATGCACCGGAACTTCCCGGGTCTCCAGGCCATGATGAAAAACGACGCGGCTGATGGCCGCGGCTGCCAGGGATTTGGCTTTCCGGGTGGCCTCATCTTCATCCAGCGTTACCCAGGAAACCTGTTCCCGGACCGAAGCCATCTGAAAGAGATAGGGGTTCAGACCGGCTCGCCGGCAGGCGGACTGAAAGGTTTTTTCATGAAGCCGGGGGGAACAGGACGCCACAACCACCCGGTTCAGGCCATAGTCATGAATATCTTTTTCGATCATGGCCTGGCCCGGATCCGAACACATAAAGCGATAGTCCCTGGCCACCGCCACATGCCGAAGTTTTCTGGCAAAATCGGCGACTTCGGTCACCCGGACCTTGCCGGCGATATTGATGCCGCAGTGACAGATGTAAAATCCTATTCGAATGGACATGGGGTTTCCTTTTTACCAATCAGTCTGCGAACCGTGTTAACCAGTTCTTCCGCTTCGGGAGGGTTTTCCAGATAGGCATCCGGATAAGGAATGCCGTGATCCTGCACCCCTTGATATTTCTGATAATGAAAAAAGGTCTTTGGGTCTATCCCGGAAAGCATGATGACCGGAATGTGTTTGAGATGTGCGTCCTGCTTGAAGCAACCGTAGAGGAAAAGGGCCTCTTCATCCGGCATGATGACATTCAAAATGATGATGGCCGGAGATTTCTTTTTTGCGGCTTGAAGCCCTTCCGATCCTTTGCCGACCCCGGTCACTTCAAATCCGGCGGTCTTCAGAACATTGATCAGAAAAAACCGCATATTGTCATCTTCGTCAATCACCAGAACGTGAGGCTGAGCAGGTTGTGATTTCACAATAGCTCCTGATGATAATATGGGCCAATAAGGTAATTGCTTTGGTGAACGGGTTGAAATGGATAATTCAGCTTCATTTTTTTGAGTTGTCTATATTATAAGCATGAAGCGTGCCATTTGTGGCGCAAAAGTAACAGATGGGAATAAACAACACAAAATATATCAATATATCAATATATCAAAATGTTGCTAATTTATCGCCGAATGATCAATCCATTCTTCATACGGAGAAAGCTGCCCTGATCCAAAGCGGATGTTGCAAATTCAATACAATGTTGCGCAACATACTTGCAACGCTGCAACGCAAGAACGCGACAAGCTCGATCCGGAACTTAGGAGAGAATCTGGAAGCGTTTCATTTTCCGCCACAGGGTGGAGCGGTTTATCTGAAGGGATTTTGCAGCCTGAGCCCGGTTTCCGTCGTGGTTTTTCAGGGCTTGGAGAATTTGTTGGCGTTCAGCGTCCGGCAGCGGATCAACCGGGGGAGATTTATAACGGATGGCCCTGAACTGCTGAAGGTAATCCGGCAGGTGATGCGGCAGAATCATTCCGGACTGGCCGACGATCAGCGCATGCTCCAGAATGTTTTCAAGCTCCCGGATATTGCCCGGGTAATCATAATTGAGCAGAACATCCATGGCCTGATCGGAAATGCCGCGAGGCGGGCCTTTGTCCGGCGGACAAAGCCGTCCCATGCTTTGCTGAATCAGCAGCGGAATATCCGATTTGCGGTTTTTGAGTGCGGGAAGTTCGATGCGAACCACATTCAGCCGATAAAACAGATCTTCACGAAACAGCCGATCCTCGACCAGTTTATCCAGGCCCCGGTTGGTCGCGGAAATGACGCGGACATCGACGGTTACCGGATGCCGGCTTCCCAGCGGGTAAAAATCCTTGTCTTCCAGAACGCGAAGCAGTTTGGCCTGAAGCGTGAGCGGCAAATCGCCGATTTCATCCAGAAAAATCGTTCCGCCGTCCGCCTGCTGAAAGCGGCCGGGTTTGTTCTGAAAAGCGCCGGTAAAGGCGCCTTTGACATAGCCGAACATTTCCGATTCCAGAAGGGTGTCGGGAAGCGCCGCGCAATTGACTTTTATGAACGGTTTGGCGCTTCGCCGGCCGATCGAATGAATTATTTTGGCCAGAAGATCCTTGCCCGTTCCGGTTGGACCTTCGACGAGAACCGTAGCATCGCTCATGGCGACGACCCTGGCCATTTCAAATATTTTTTGCATGGACGGATCTTTGCCGATCATGTCCTGAAAGGTGTAGCGTTCGGTGATGGCCTTTTTGAGTTGATGCACCACGGTCAGATCATGAAAGGTGGCAAGCCCCCCGACAATACTGCCTTTTTCGTTGTGCAGCGCCATGTAACTGGCGCGAACCGGAATGGTCCGCCCACTGCTGACGGTGATTCTGCCGCTGGCCAGGACGCGGGTTCTGCCATCGGCGATGGACGCCCTGAGCAAACCGATATCCCGGGAGTCATTTTCCAAAAACAGGGCTGAACAGGGTTTCCCCAGAATCTGCTTGCGGTGATAGCCGGTAATCTTTTCAGCTTCAGCATTCAAAAAGGTGATGTGGCCCCCCTTGTTGACCGTAAAAATGCCGATATCCAGGTTTTCCAGAATCATTTTCAGGCTGCGCTCTTCATAATGAACCCGGTTGATGAGATCGACTATGGGAGAGTGATCCTGAAGAATGGTCAGACAGCCCACAACCTGGCCCTGCGTATCATAAATGGGCGTGGCAAGCCGGGTGACAAGCCGCTGGGAATCGTTGCTGTCGGAAACAGCCGGGGAAGGCTCTCCGTCCCACTCCTCCCCATCCTTGAACAGGCACTTCACCATGCAGGGGACGCCGCAGAACACCTCCCTGCAATCCTTTCCAAGGACTTCATCTTCCTTCAGGCCCAGAAGCCCCTGGGCCGTGCAGTTCATCGCGGAAATTCGTCTTTGGTAATCAATGATCAGGGCGCCGATGTTTAATTCGTCCAGCACATTCAGCCACTGGTCGCTTTGAATATGTTTGTCGAAATTACGCGGCTCAGCCATCATGGCCCCTCTCTTCAATCGGAAGGTTCAGGGTAAATGTGGTTCCTTTTCCAACCCGGCTTTCTACCTGCACACTGCCGTGGTGCCGCTCCATGATGCCGTAAACCGTTGAAAGCCCCAGGCCAACCCCATAGCCTTCGTCCTTGGTGGTATAAAACGGTTCAAAAATGTGAGGAATATCTGTTGGCGCAATTCCGGGGCCCGAATCCTTCACCCGAATAAAGACCTCATTTTTGGGCAAATCCGCACCCGCCGAAATTTCAAGGGTTCCGCCGCCTGGCATGGCGTCTATGGCGTTAAAGAGCAGATTGATCAGGCACTGCTGCAACTGATTGAAATCCCCTATAACCTGCGGCAGCGATGGGGGAATGAAAACCGTTTGGGATATCCGACTGAGTTGGATTTTGTGCCGACTCAGCAGCATGCAGCGGTTGATCAGATCTTCAACCTGAACCTGCGTAAAAGACGGAGGAGATTTTCTGGAAAATATCAGCAGGCCGGATACGATCTGCGAGCACCTGCGGGTTTCACTTTCGACAAGCTCCAGATGCTGCTTGAATTTATCCTGCTGATCGGCAGCCAGCGGGCCGCGATCCAGGATTCGGCGCATCAGGCAAATGAAGTTGAGAATGCCTGTCAGCGGGTTGTTGATCTCATGGACAACGCTGGCAGCCAGGCGCCCCAGGGACATCATTTTATCCTGGTGAAGAATTCGGGCCTGATCCGACATTTCCTGTTCCAGACGCCGGAGCTCTCTTAAATCTCTGATAAAACAGACCAGACCGCTGATTGCTTCCGATTCCATCAGCACCGCGGCCGATATCTGGACCGGAATCCGGCTGCCCCCGCTGGTCAGCAGGCTGGTTTCATACAGATACAGCCTGTTTTTCCCGCCGTAAGCCTCGCTGGAAAGAACCGAATTGAAACGAACCCGTTCATCCGGAGCAAACACCTGGTCAAGACTCAGGCGATCCAGCGCATCATGTTTGGTATATCCCAGAAGCCGTTCCATGGCTTTGTTAAAAATCATCACCTTTCCGGTTTCATTGCATCCGAGGATACCGTCCATGGAGCTTTCGATTAAATTTTTCTGGAAGGCGATGGTTGCGGTCAGTTCCTGGGCGGTTCTGGCGTTTTCGGTTTCAAGAAGCCGGGTATAATCCTTGATCTGTTTTCGGGAGGTATAGCGCTGTCGGGCACGGTTTAAGGCCAGAAACAACGCGCTGTCGCCAATGGGCTTGGTGATAAAGTCGGAGGCATCCAGTTGAAGGGCGCGAATGGCGAGATCCATTTCGCCATAAGCGGTGGCAACAATAACCTCGATATCCGGCAGGCGTTCCTTTAAAACCTGAAGCACCTGGATGCCGTCCATGCCCGGCATGCGGATATCGGTAATGACCATCTGGGGATTGACCTGTTCACACAGGCCGATTCCGGACTTACCATCCGGCGCTGTCAACACCCGATATCCGGAGTCCTGAAGCGTCAGGGTCATGATATCGCGGATATCCGCTTCATCGTCCATCAGTACAATGGTCCAGCCGTTAGCCAATGGCATGGCAACACCTCTTGTTTCATCGGGGAGTGATGATTTCCGATTCCTGAATATATAGGGTATTCACGCGGAAATTGTCAACATTATCACAGTAATTTATTGTTACTCAGCAATTCCCGGAGCCATCTTGAATTGGCATAATTAATGGGTTTTGATTTTTTGCTTTCGTAATCATTTGGGGCGAAGAGCGCTTTGCTATGCATCTTTTTCGAGGAAAATAGCTAAAAAAGATTGTTTCTTTTCAGAAGAAATGGCAGGGTCTCTTCTGAGGTGAAAAACATGAACAATCAGAACATAGCATTGGCACCGTCCAGTAATACATATCCATTTTCATGCACGGGGGCATGCAGCCCATTGATCATTAGGGATACGAAGCCATCGCATTCACTTTTCATAAAAGGCTTACACCATGGAATATTCAATACTGCTGGTTGATGATGAGAAAGACTTTTCCCAGGCGTTGGGAAATCGTCTGGAAGGCATGGGGCATATCGTTTATACCGCGACTTGCGGCAGGGACGCCATGACTGTTTTCCGGGATATCAATCCCATGATCGTGCTGATGGATGTGCTGTTACCCGACACCAACGGTCTCGAGCTTTTGAAGCAGATGAAGGATGAAATTCCGGATACTGAAATCATCATCATTACCGGACATGGAAACATGGATCTGGCCATAAAGAGTTTTCAGTACGACGCAACGGATTTTGTCACCAAACCCTTCAGTCGGGATGCATTGGATCAGGCAATGGCTCGGGCGACCAAGAAGATCTTTGTGAGACGGCGATTGCAGGAATATGCTGAAAACAAAGCCATGCAGGAAATGGTGATCAACGAGCTGGTTAATGAGGATGTTCTGGTGATTGGCGCCGATTATCGCATTATGGATATCAACGCCCCCATGCTCAGCAAACTTGGCGTGACACGGGAAGCGGTCATTGGCCGGTTCTGTTATGAAATCACCCATCACCAGAACAGCCCGTGTTCCGGAGAGGATCACCACTGTCCCCTGATTCAGTGTTTTAACACACAAAAGCCATCTCAGGCCACCCATGTTCACCTGGACAATCAAAACCGGGAAATCTACTATTCCATTTCCTGTTACCCCATTTTTGAAAATGGTCAGGCAACGGGCGCTATTGAACTTTCGCGGGATATCACCCATGAAATCAACGACCAGAAGAGTCTGCTTCAACAGAGCAAGCTGGCGTCAATCGGCCGATTGGCCGCAGGCGTCGCGCACGAAATCAACAATCCCCTGACCACCATTTTGACGACAGCGCTGTTGATACAAGAAGATATCGAGCCGGAAAATCCGATGTATAAGGAACTCGGGGTTATTGCCAGCGAAACCCTTCGATGCCGGAAAATCGTTACCGCGCTGCTTGATTTTGCCAGGCAGAGCAAACCGCTTAAAAAAGAGCATAACCTAAAGGAGATGATTGAGGAAGTTGTTCTCTTGACCCGAAAACAAGCGGCGTTTAAAGATGTGTCGGTGGAAAGCGACTGCGCCGCAGATATGGGGAGTGTTCAAATGGATAAAGGCCAGCTTCAGCAGGCGGTGATCAATCTTATCCTGAATGGAATTGAGGCAAGCGATTCCGGTGGGAAGGTGACGGTTGTCACGGGGATTGGCCTGGATCCAAAATATGCAGAGATTGAAATCCGGGATACTAGCAAGGGCATTCCAAAAGAAGAACTGGATAAAATTTTTGATCCATTTTATACCACCAAGGAAAGCGGCACCGGTCTAGGCCTGGCAATTACCAGCGGCATCATTGCCCAGCACGGCGGGGAGATAACCGTCAGCAGCCAGTTGGGGCAGGGGAGCATATTCACCATTCGGTTGCCTTTCCGCCAGGATATCGCCAATGCCATCTGATCCACCGCGTATTCTTATTGTGGATGATGAGGTCAACATCTGCAGAAACTGTGAGAAAATTCTTTCCAAGATGGACTGCGAGGTATCGATTGCTCAGAACGGTCATGACGCGTTGACCCTGATTGAAGCCGAACCCTTCGATGTGGTGGTGACCGATTTAAAAATGAGCCGTATGGGCGGCATGGAAGTGCTTCGCCGTGTCATGGAAAAAGATCCGGATATTCGGGTGATTGTCATGACCGGCTATGCGTCGGTGTCTTCCGCTGTAGAAGTCATGAAAATCGGCGCATTTGACTATCTGCCCAAACCCTTTACGCCCCATGAACTTCGCGCAGTCGTGCTTCAGGCCATCACAGACCGCATGACAAGCCGCCAGAATCACCGATTGAAAAATTCAGAAGAAGCCGCTCGCCCCATTGCCCATCAACTGATTGGAAACAGTCCACAGATTCAGAAAGTCGTGTCCATGATTCGAAAGGTGGCGCCGACTGACGCCACCGTGCTTGTATACGGCGAAAGCGGAACCGGAAAGGAACTGGTCGCCCGTGCGGTTCACGCCAATAGCAACCGTAAGGACGGGGTGTTTTTTGCAGTGGACTGCGGAACACTCTCCGGCAATCTTCTGGCATCTGAACTGTTTGGCCACGTCAAGGGTGCGTTTACCGGAGCCCACCGGGAAAAGAGCGGGATTTTCAGGCTTGCCCATCAAGGAACCGTTTTTCTGGATGAAATCAGCAATATCAGCCTCGATGTTCAGGGCATGCTGTTGCGCTTTCTGGAAAGTCAGGAGTTTTATCCACTGGGAGGGACAACCCTGCAAAAGGTAAATGTCCGGCTGATTTTTGCCACCAACCAGGACCTTCAGAACATGGCTGCGGTCGGAACGTTTCGTCAGGATTTTTATTATCGGATTTTTGTCTATCCCATTCTGATTCCGCCGCTCCGGGACAGAAAACCCGATATCCTGCCGATCGCCTATCATTTTCTGAATCAGTTCTGTCGCAGGATGAATAAATCCATTAGCGGGTTTGATGATGATGCAGGCAATCGGCTCCTGGCTTTTGACTGGCAGGGAAATGTCCGACAGCTCAGAAATGTGATCGAACGAGCTGTGATTCACTGTGAAAAAAAACTGATTACCTCAGCGGATCTATTTCTGCGTGATAATGCACTTGCTGAACCGGCCATGCCGGAATCAATTCCCCAAACCAACGAAGCGCTGAAACAGGCTAAAAGAGACATTCGAATCGCCGCAATCAGCGAACTGGAAAAAAAATTCCTGACCCATGCGTTGGAACAGAACAATTGGAATGTCACTCAGGCTGCGCGGCAAACCGGCTTTCAGCGGACCAATTTTCAAAATCTCATGAAAAAACATGGTATTACCCTCCCTCATCGTCTTCGGATGCCTCCCGGCTGACCCCTGATACCCAATCCATACCCCATACCCCTTGGCCTTTGATTCCTCATCTATGTCATACACTGTATAATTATTCTATACATTTGTCTTGTTGCCATCCAACCAGCTTATAACATTCTGTAATGCTGGCAATTTATTTTAAAATCGCGGGATGACGGCATTCTGTCAGGTAACTGATGACTGAAAAAATGAATAGAAAGATCATACGGATATCGGGTTTGGATGTACCGTGGTTTTAAGTTAACTATATATAATATCAAGTTATTAATAATGTTGGCACAAGATGTGCTTTAATGCTTTAAAGTGTAGTCAATTAATCGCTAACTATTAACTTCCAGAAAAAACTTTTGGGTTCGTTATTGGTCTGGGATATACGAAAAAAGCACCCCTCCCTGCCGCCTTCCCAAAATCATTTTCTGAAAGTATATACAACTCACCAGGAGGAAACGATATGAATACGATAGAGAGAATCATGGTCGTCGATGACGAAAAGGGAATCTGCCAGAACGTCGAAAAAATTCTGTCCAAAAACAATTATGAGGTTATCTGTGCACTCAGCGCTACGGAAGCGCTGGAGCGAATGAAAACCGAATCGTTTGACTTGATGATTTCAGATATTGTCATGCCCGGAATGAACGGCCTGGAACTTCTCAAACAGGTTAAAACCGAGTGGCCGAAAACTCGGGCACTGATGATGACCGCGTATGCGTCGACCGATACCGCGTTAAAAGCCATTCGTCTGGGCGCGCTGGATTATGTGTCCAAGCCATTTACGCCGGATGAGCTGCGAACCGTCGTTCAAAAAGCTATGAACGGCGAGCTGGTGCAGGCCAAAACCTCTGAAAAGGAAGTCGAGGTGATCAACGTCATCGATATCGATATACCGTTTGACGGGGATGAAGTCGCCAAATACACCGGGGAAGATTATGTGAAGACGCTTGGCCGGTCGGATATGCCGGTGGTCGAAGTGAAAATCCCGGACAATCTGGAAAATTTCTGCGCGGTCGGTGATATGGTTTGTGATATTTTCAAGAAACTGGGTGCAACCTGCAAGGTCGGAAACAAGTCCCATCTCTGCCCTCAGAAAACAGCCAAAAAGTCAGCCGGTTCCAAAAAGATGGCTGAAGCACCGGATCGGTCCAAATGGATCGGTATCGATATGCCGTTCAATTATGATGAAGTGGTTTCAGTAACCGGACCGGAATATGTCGCGCACCTGGGTTCAGAGGGGGTATCCTTCGTTTCCTATCAGGAGTTGAAGGAAAATGTGGCCCGAATGATGGGGAAAGCCTCCGGGAATATCGATGTGGATATGCCGTTTGATCGCAGCGAAGTGGCCAAAGCCGTCGGCGACGACTATGTCAACACGTTGGGGCCTTCGGATATGCCGATTGTTGAGGTGAAAATATCTGAAAAACTGGAACACTACTGCGAAGTGGGCGAGATGGTCTGCGATATCTTTAAAAAGCTGGGAGCTACCTGCAAGGCCGGAAACAAAACCAGCCTGTGTCCCCAGAAAAAAAGCCAGAAAAAGGCCGAAGCCGGAAAACAGAACGTTCCGGATGTGTCCCGTCTCATCGGTGTGGACATGCCGTTTATGTTCGATGAGGTGGCAGCCGCGGTCGGAGCGGAATACGCCATGCATCTGGAAGCCGGAGAGCGCACGGTCTATTCATATGAAGAAATCAAACAGAATGTGGCGATCCTGGTGGCGCAGCAGGAATCGAAAACCAAGCGTTCGTCCGGTGCCAGGCGCAGCGCTCTGGTCATCGATGACGAAGTGGCCGTGAACAACAATATCCGAAAAATCCTCGAGAAAAAAGGCTATAGCGTGGACCAGGCGATCAGTCGGGAAGAGGCCCTTGAAAAAATTAATGAAAGCAGTTATCCGGTGATCATGCTGGATTTGAAAATGCCCGGGGTTAAAGGGCTGGAACTGCTTCAAAGCATCCGTGAGCGCAGGCCGGAGGCAATGGTCGTTATCATTACCGGCTATGCCAGCATTGAAACCGCGGTGGAAACCGCCAGAATGGGCGCCGTTGGCTATCTGACCAAGCCTTTTACACCGGATGAAATCCGTGGCGCCGCGGACAATGCGGTGCGGCTGGCAGCATAAATCCGTTTTTTGCAATCGGCTGAAACTGTCATTTCAGCCGATTGCGTTTTGAACACCCTCTTTTGGGTTTTTTTTCGTACTTCGCTGGTGACCGGTAGGTCATGGCGTTTCGGCTGCTGAAAATTCGTGCGACAGCCAGTAAACTATATCCCGTTGCTTTTTTTGAGAATCTCCATATATTTCAATTTCCTCTATCATTCCCCGATGATGAACCATTCTTTTTCGATTTTTTCTCTGCGGAAAATCTGTTGACAAGAAAAATTTCAAAGGTTAGTTAAACACTTTGTTTCTATTTTCTGAAACCAAACGTCCCTGACGTTTTTAATAATGCAAAGCATAGGAGAAGCGAATCATGTCGAACGGAAACCCTGCTATCGGGTCTGTATTGGTTGTCGGTGGCGGCATTGCCGGAATGCAATCCGCGCTGGATCTGGCCAATTCAGGCTATTATGTGTATCTACTTGAAAAATCCCCATCCATTGGCGGGGTCATGTCCCAGTTGGACAAGACCTTCCCGACCAATGACTGCGCCATGTGAATTATCTCCCCTGTACTGGTCGAGGTCGGCCGGCATCTGAATATTGAACTGATTACCTATGCGGATCTGGAGTCTGTTGATGGCGTTCCGGGCAATTTTAAAGTCAAGGTGCGAAAACGCGCCCGCAGCATCAGGATGGATCTATGCACGGGTTGTGGCGCCTGTGTGGAAAACTGCCCGGTGGTATGCCAGACAGTCGCGAACAGCCCATCAGCCGCATAGTTCCGTGTCCATCAATAAATTATCATTAATGACATTATCGGATACGATAATTTGATCCAAAGGATTTCAGTCTCATGGAACCTACCATTCAAATTGATTTGAAAAAAATCGATGACATCATTACCCATTATCAAGGGAACAAAGAAGCTCTGCTGATGATCATGCAGGACATCAGTGACATTTACAGTCATGTTCCCCCCGCGATCATCCCGATTCTGGTTGACCGACTCGGCGTCAAAAAAAGCCTGATCTATAGTGTGGCCACATTTTACAAGACCATCAGTCTTGAGCCAAGAGGCAAGTATATCGTCAGTGTGTGCACGGGTACCGCATGCCATGTTCGGGGCGCGGAAAAAATCACCGAAACCTTGCAGCAGAAACTGGGTATTCAGGAAGGCCAGACCACTGCGGACAGACTCTTTACGCTGAAGGCTGTGCGATGCATCGGTTGCTGCGCATCCGGGCCCGTCATTACGGTTAACAAGGAAACATATGGCGGTCTTGACCGAACATCCGCGGGAAAAGTCATTGACGATTATAAACACTTGCCTCTTAACGGCACGGCGTAACGGAGGTTATTAGATATCATGGCAATTTTATCGAATCGGGAATCCCTGGAGAAATTTCAGGACAAACTCAAGTCCGCCCAGTCCCATGGCAAAAAGAAACTGATTTCACTTTGCGCAGGCTCCGGATGTGGCGCCTATGGTACCGCAAAAGTTCATCAGGCCCTGATGGCGGAGTTGGCCCTGCAGAATCTGACTGAAGAGGTTGAGGTCAAACTGACCGGATGTCACGGTTTTTGCGAAAAAGGGCCGATCATGGTCATTCATCCGCAAGGCATATTCTATCCCCAGGTCAAACCGGAACACATGTCTGAAATTGTGGAAAAAACCATAAAAAATAACGAACTGGTTCAATCCCTGATTTTCAAAGATCCGGCGTCAAAGGCCAAGATCACCCTCGAGCATGACATTCCGTTTTACAAACTTCAGCAGCGTATCATCTTCGGCAACAACGGACTCATCGATCCGACCAGCATTGACGATTATATAGCCGTCGGCGGGTACAGCGCCATGGCCAAATCCCTTTTTGACATGACGCCGGAGAAAATCATTGCCGAAATCAAGAAATCCGGACTCCGGGGACGGGGCGGCGGCGGCTTTCCGACAGGCATCAAGTGGGATACCTGCCGGAAACATCACGGCACGCGATACATCATCTGCAATGCGGATGAAGGGGATCCCGGCGCTTATATGGACCGCAGTCTGCTGGAGGGAAATCCTCACAGCGTCATCGAGGGGATGATTGTTGGCGCCATTGCCATTGGTTCCCATGAAGGCTACGTCTACGTTCGGCACGAATATCCGCTGGCCGTGACCAATCTGACCATCGCCCTGGATAAGGCCCGTGAATACGGTTTGCTCGGTCAGAACATTCTGGGCTCCGGCTTTGATTTTGATATTCATATCAGCCGGGGTGGCGGCGCATTTGTCTGCGGCGAGTCCACTGCGCTGATGGCATCCCTGGAAGGTAGCCCGGGCAGGCCCCGCGCAAAATATGTTCACACGGTTGAAAAAGGGTTCAAGGACGGCCCGTCCAACCTCAACAACGTGGAAACCTGGGCCAATGTACCGATCATCATCAACAAGGGCGCGGACTGGTATGCGGCAATCGGCACCAAGCACAGCAAGGGAACCAAAATCTTCTCTCTGGTCGGCAAGGTGGTTAACACGGGTCTTGTGGAAGTTCCCATGGGAACCAGCCTTCGAACCATCATTTTTGATATCGGCGGCGGCATTCCCAAAAAAAAGAAATTCAAAGCGGTCCAAACCGGAGGGCCGTCCGGAGGCTGTATTCCGGAGCGATTTCTCGATCTCGGGGTCGATTTTGACGAATTGTCCAAGGTTGGCTCCATCATGGGATCCGGCGGTATGATCGTCATGGATCAGGACACCTGTATGGTGGATGTGGCCCGGTATTTTCTGGATTTTCTCAAGGAAGAATCCTGTGGTCAGTGCAATCCCTGCCGGGAAGGCATCAAGCAGATGCTTGAGATCCTGACCAGCATCTGTCAGGGAAATGGCAAGGAAGGCGACATCGAAATACTGGAAGAGCTGGGCAGTATGATTCAGAAATTTTCGCTTTGCGGCCTGGGAACATCCGCGCCCAATCCGGTATTGACCACGCTTTTGTATTTCCGGGATGAATATGAAGCCCATATTCGGGACAAGAAATGCCCCGCGGGGGTGTGCAAGCCGCTCTTTCATTATGAAATTGACGCTGAAGCCTGCACCGGATGCCAGTCCTGCGCTCGTAAATGCCCGCAAGAAGCGATTGCAGGAGAGAAAAAACAGCCCCATCAACTTGATCAGACCAAGTGCATCAAATGCGGCATTTGTTACGAAGCCTGCAAATTTGACGCAATTGTGATTCGATAAATATAAGGGAACCGATTGATGATCACATTCAAACTCAATGGTAAAACAGTTCAGGGGGAGGAAGGGCAGTATATCCTCCAGGTTGCCCAGAAATATGGGGTCGATATTCCAACCCTTTGCCATCATAAAGCCCTGGAGCCGGCCGGAATGTGCCGGCTGTGCAC
>Ga0268283_1000306_pt1 | contig 38316 bp, 45 predicted proteins | sample saktaG_13_FD_190140 | JGI IMG/M metagenome (GOLD analysis project Ga0268283, IMG submission 190140) | Saline water microbial communities from Sakinaw Lake, British Columbia, Canada - sak_2013_06_06_36m | ecosystem: Environmental > Aquatic > Non-marine Saline and Alkaline > Saline ...
GCCCAAATTCTTTAGAATTCTTCTCTTATGGACTAAAACATATACTCTGCAAGAGATAACAAAATGAATTGCTTGAAATAAATTCAGATGGTTGGTAGAATCCAACGGTCATTTGCGGTAATAGATAATTTTCATAACGATTTTTAATCAAACCACTCTGCCTTGTCAAGGGAAAGTTCTGAAAATCGCCTGCAGCATAGAATCCATTTGATGATTAGGATTATTTATGTTCCAATATTAGCCGATATGATCCGCTCATGGGAGCGCTGTCTGAATTTTTATAGTTTTAAATTATAAGCAGGTCTTTATCAAAATCAATACTGCCAATGGGATTGCAATTTTGACGTCTTCTCTTGGGAAACGCATCAAACGAAATGTCTCGGGACGAAAGCGCGATTTTTTTGCCATCACGCCTCCGGGGCTGGAAAGCCTGTGCCGGAAAGAACTGATGCGGCTTCCATCCTTCAGCGGGGAAACGGTCGAGATTCCCGGTGGCGTCGAGTTCAGCGGGAAATTGTATGATGGATATCTGGCCAATCTCCATTTGCGGACTGCCACGCGGATTTTGATGAGAATTGAAACCATATCGGCCTCTCATTTTACCCAGCTTTCAAAAAAGGCGGCGGAAATCCCATGGGAGCTCTATTTGCGTTCCGATGCCATGCCGCAGATCCGCGTATCCACCCACCATTGCCGACTCTATCATAAAGATGCGGTTTCTGCGATCTTTACAGAGAGTGTTCGCAAGCGGCTGTCCCAGTATGCGGGTGTTCTGGAAATCGAGGACGATTCCGTCATTCAACAGCGCCTTTTCATTCGCGGCATGGATGACCGGTTCAGCGTTTCCATAGACAGCAGCGGCGATTTGCTTTATAAAAGAGGCGTCAAAACGATTGCGGGAGAAGCCCCTGTCCGGGAAACCCTGGCTGCGGCCATTTTAATGCTGGCGGGATATTCGGGAAATGAAGTGCTGGTGAATCCCATGTGCGGTTCCGGAACGTTTGCCGTGGAAGGGGCCTTGATGGCCCGGAACATTCCGCCGGGGTGGAGCCGATCCTTTGCATTTATGGGATGGCCGGGATTCAGGCCCACTCAGTGGCAGCATCTTCGAAACGCTGCGGAAAAACGGTTTATTTCCGGGTCGATGCCTCCGGTGGTCGCCTTTGATACCGCATCAAAGGCATGCGATTCACTGGTTCGGCTTGCGGATTCCCATGCTGCTCTGGATCAAATACAGGTTCTGGAAGGGGATTTTTTTGATCTGAATCCAGATGACCTGACGATCGGGCCGGGTCTTGTGGTCATCAATCCGCCCTACGGAAAGCGGATGGGGACGCGCCGGGAAAGTCGCCAGCTCATTCAGGACTTGATGAAGAAGTTGCAAGCCGATTATCGGGGATGGAAATTTGCGCTGATGGTTCCTGAGCGCTCGGACCTTGGCGGCATTTCTCCGGAATGGCGTTTTCATTCCATTTATCACGGGGGATTGAAACTGGAACTGCTTGTTGGAAAACTGGCTTAACGAAATATTTTTATAAGGCGGGTGTTTTTTGAAAAAAAAATCTGCGGTTGTCTTTGATCTGGATGGCACACTTCTGGACACTTTAGAGGATCTGGGGGATGCGGTAAACCGGGTTCTGACGGATCGAGGGTTTCCGGCGCATCCGATGGATGCCTACAGGTATTTTGTGGGCGACGGATCGGCTGTTCTCATTGAACGGGCAGTACCGGAATCCGTCAGGGGTTCCGATGTTTATCGGGATTGTCTGGCGGCGTTTATGGCGGATTACGACCAGAGCTGGAAAGTCAAAACCCGGATTTATGACGGGATTTCAGAAATGCTGGACAACCTGACGGCCCTTGGAATCGATTTGGCCATTTTGTCAAATAAAGCTCATGGGTTTACGGTGAATTGCGTCCGGGATTTGCTTTCGAAATGGCAGTTCAAGGCGGTGTTCGGCTTAAGGGAGGACGTTCCCCGAAAACCCGATCCGGCCGGCGCCCTGGAAATATCCCGGATGCTGGGGGAGGACCCGGAACGAATGCTTTATCTGGGAGATACGGCCATTGACATGCAAACCGCTGTATCTGCCGGGATGTTTCCGGTTGGCGCTTTATGGGGATTTCGAACCCGGGAAGAACTTCTGGAAAACGGCGCAAAAGCGCTGATTCAGCATCCCCAAGAGCTGTTGAGCCTGATCTGATTTGCCGTGAAAGGCAGGACTCAGGAGTCAGCGGTTGATATCAGTTTTCATTGATGGGGGCGTTTGGCATGAACGAGATAATTGATATCCAAATTTCCGCTCAGTGAACAAGTTCGAAACAGCGGATTGTAATGCATTCCCATGATATTTTGCGGAATCAGGCTCGCCTGCTGCATCCAGAGCGTCATTTCAGCGGGCTTGATAAATCGGCTATAGGTGTGAGTCCCTTTGGGAATCAACCGCATCAGATATTCAGCGCCGACAATTGCCAGCAGAAAGGATTTGGGATTGCGGTTGAGGGTTGCAAAAAACACATCGCCTCCGGGTTTGACCAGGATTTTACAGGCGTTGATGACCGAACGGGGGTTAGGGACGTGCTCCAGCATTTCCAGACAGGTAACAACATCAAAGCTGGACGGGTGGGCTTCTGCCAGGGCTTCCGCGGTGGTTTGCAGATAGCTCACCTGAAGTCCGCTTTCCAGCAGGTGATGTCGGGCCGCATTCAGGGGCGCTTCTCCCCGGTCAATTCCGGTCACCGTTGCTCCCAGCGCTGACATGGCTTCCGATAGAATGCCGCCGCCGCAGCCGATGTCCAGAACCGATTTCCCGCAAAGGGCGGCGCGTTCATTGATATACCGGACGCGAACCGGATTGATGTCGTGGAGGGGTTTGAAATCGCCCTCCCGGTCCCACCATCCATGCGAGCTCGATTCAAATCTGGATATTTCAACGGCATCTACATTTTCGTTTTTTTTCATTGTGTTCCATGAGATCATGGGGTAAGCGGTTTTTTTCAAACTTGCCTATTTGATAATTTTACCATGTGATGGGTGAATATGATACAGATATTGATTGTGTTATCTGTTTTATGCGCTGGAACTTGTAGTTATGCGCAAACTGGGGATATCACGGAGATGGAGTGCATCCCTTCTCTGGTATCCAGCCTTCGCGTAAAACCGCCGCTGGATTTTTGCGGAGAACCGGCGCCGCTGGACAGTATGGATGTTCGGGAGCGCCTGGAGCGGGAATTCCTTCTGATGCTCTGGAACCGTGACCAGACCATTATGTGGCTCAAGCGGGCCAACCGATATATGCCGTATATTCAAACCGTGTTGAAAGATCAGCGCCTTCCGGATGATCTCAAATACATTCCCGTGATCGAAAGCTCGCTACGGGCTTTGGCTGGATCTCCCAAGGGGGCGATGGGCTACTGGCAGTTTGTTAAGGATACGGGTGCGCGCTATGGACTGACCATCACGGAAGAGCTGGACGAGCGCCGGAACATGGCGGCGTCCACCCGTTCGGCTGTTGCCTACCTGAAAAAGCTCCATGGCGACTTCGGATCCTGGACCCTTGCAGCCGCCGCTTACAACATGGGTGAGGCGGGGCTGAAAAACGAGATTCTTCTCCAGGATACCGCTGACTTTTACGACCTTTACCTTTACCAGGAAACCCAGCGGTATGTCTTTCGAATTCTGGCTGCCAAACTGATCCTATCCAATCCGGATAAATACGGTTTCAAGTTGACACCGGAGGATTTGTATCCGCCAGAGGAATTCGATCGCGTTCAACTGGAGTTGTCCCAGAGAATGCCGGTGCTTTCCATTGCTCGGGCGGCCCAGACAAGCTTTAAGGTCATTCGTGATCTGAATCCGGAAATCAGGGGCTATTACCTTCCCAAAGGGGTGTTGATGCTTTCCATACCCCGCGGAGCGTCCGCGGGTTTTCAGGAAAGGCTGGCCAGACAGATTCCAGCCCTGGAATCCGCAGGGTCCGAAACTGTTTATGTGGTGAAAAAAGGGGATTCGCTTTCCGGGATTGCGGAGCGCCTGAATATTCCGGTTCAGTCCCTGGTGATTTGGAACCATCTCAGCCTGAATCAGCCCATTCGCCCGGGAGACCGGCTCGTCCTGAATCCCGGAAATGAAAAAAAGCTCTCCCAGGAACCTTTGCCTTGATGTGGTGGTCTGGCAGAGCAAATAACCCATCACGAAGCAGCCATTTGGGGTTGGAAGGCCAACGGCCTGATCCATAATAGCCCGGCATCACCCTATGGATGCGGTAGAAATCATTTTTGTCTTTTTTGAACAGGAGATGCCGTGGCGATCAATACCAGCAGGATCATTAAATCGGAGTTGTTTTTGGATGCTTTTTATGGAATTCTCCGGGCCTATTGCCGGACCTTTCGAATTACCATCATCAATGAAGCCCCCTGGATGGATTATTTGCAAAAAGGCGGCTCCGTATTGCTCTGCGGCTGGCATCAGCAGTTTTTTGCAACCGCTGCATATTTTGAGAAATATCAGAAATTTTCCCCATCCCTGATGATCAGCCAGAGCAATGACGGCGATATCGGAGCCGGTCTCCTTCGGCGCGCCGGCTGGCGTCCCATTCGCGGGTCGTCCTCAAAAGGGGGGATGAAAGCGCTGAAGCACTTGATTCGCGAGCTCAGGCGCTCCCGGCTGGCGGCTCACATCGTGGATGGTCCCCAGGGGCCTGCAGGGATTGTTAAGCCTGGGGCAATCACCCTGGCGCTGGCTGCCCGTGCCGTGATCGTTCCCGTTTCCATTTCCGCGGATAGAGCCTGGTTCTTCAACAGTTGGGACCGCTTCATGATGCCCAAACCCTTTGCCGGAATCCGGTTCGCTTTCGGGGAAATGATTCACTTGAATGGCTCGGAAGGAAAGACGGATGTGGAAGCCTGGCGGCGTCAACTGGAATCCGTGATGCGGCCATTCTTGATCCCTTGATTATGATGCCATCCATTCAGGCTGATACTGAAGCGGCCGCGCGGGATCTGCGCTATTCCTTGTAGACTTCCAGAATATCAAATTCTTCCAGATGAAACTGCGGATTGGGGTATACGACGATTTGTTTGGCTATCATTTTTTCAAGGCGGAAGATCAGATGATTTTCTTCTCCGTGGAGCAGTTCCGCAATTTCCGGATTGACTCTGGCCGTGATCTTGATGCCATCCAGCATTCGGTATTCGCTGAGTATTTCCCTGAAAATGTTATGGCAGATGGTCTTGCGGGACATGAGATACCCTTCACCTTCGCAGTAAAAACAGGGCTCGCATAACAACCGGTTCAATGGTTTTCGTATCCGCTTTCGGGTCATTTGAATCAGCCCCATCTCCGAGATGGGAAGGACATGTGTTTTGCTCCGGTCGTTTTTTAACGCTTCGATCAGGGCATTATAAACCTTTTCCTGGTTGGGCTTCTTTTCCATGTCGATAAAATCAATAATGATGATGCCGCCGATATCCCGGAGCCTGATCTGATAGGCAATTTCCTTTACGGCATCCAGGTTGGTTTTAAGGATGGTTTCTTCCAGATTGTGTTTGCCCACGTATCTGCCGGTATTGACGTCAATGGCAACCAGCGCTTCGGTCTGCTCGATGACAATGTACCCGCCTGATTTCAGCCAGACCTTGCGCTTCAGGGCCCTGGAAATATCTCCTTCCAGATTATAGGCGTCGAATATGGGTTCCTGGCCTTCATAGAGTTCAACAGAGTCCTTCAGGCTTGGCATGAAGGTATTCAGAAAGGAGAGAACCGATTCATATACCGGACGGGAATCGATGATCAGGGAATCCGCCTCGTGGGTCAACAGGTCCCGTACCGCCCTCAGGCTGACATTCAGTTCTTTATGCAGCAGCGAAGGGGCGGATGCTGTTTTGTATTTGGTCAGAATTGCTTCCCATAAATTCTTCAAAAACACCATTTCCGGCGCCAGCTTTTCCTGCTGAATGCCTTCACTGGCTGTCCGGACAATGTAGCCGATGGCGTCATCCCTCAAAGACAACACCATTTCCTTGAGCCGCGTTCGTTCATCCTCATCCAGAATCCTTCTGGACACGCCGATATGATTCGAATACGGCATCATTACCAGAAAACGGCCCGGCAATGAAATGTAGGTCGTAACGCGTGCTCCCTTGGTGCCCATGGGAGACTTGGCCACATGAACCAGGATTTCCTGGCCTTCCGTGATCAGGTCCTCGATATGAAGGTCCTTGCGGATGGCAGGTCGGTCGATGAACGCAGCATTGATTTCACCGGACAGCTCATCTTCATCATGGTTACGACTCATGAGCTGTTCGATTTCAGTGTCCTGATACCCCAGCACATCATCCACATAAATGAATGCTGCCTGACTGAGTCCGATATCCACAAAAGCGGCCTGCATTCCGGGGAGAACTCTCTGGATCCGGCCCTTATAAATATTTCCGGCAATGTCCGAGTGATCCCGTCTTTCGATAAACAGCTCCGCAATGGTGCCGTTTTCGATCAGGGCTACCCGCGTCTCGTGGTCCATATCGTTGATAATCAGTTTTTTTAACATGAGGGTGTTTTTAAAAGAAGTCAAAAGTCAGAATTCATTATTGGTTGTTTATAACGCATTATTCCTTTTTCATGCAATGCCATTCTGTGAAAACAGCCGAAATATTTCAATTGAAAACTTTAATCAAAAGGGGCAGTATAGAATGAAACGCGGCCCTGGGTCGTGTCCTGACCTACTGGCTCCTGACTTCTGAATACTTACACACAAAGGGAAAAAATATGATACGCATGACAGAGCCTGTTGATGATTTGTTCCGGGCCGGCGACAGGATTTTGGGATACGACGTCCATCGTGTCGTTATGCTTAAAGAATTGCGCTGTGTGTTTTATGAGCTGGGGCATGTTGAAACCGGCGCCAGGCACATCCATATCCAGAACGATGATGCGGAAAATACATTTGGCGTGGCGTTTAAGACCGTTCCGCGGGATTCGACCGGTGTTGCCCATATCCTGGAGCATACGGCGCTTTGCGGATCCGGCAATTATCCGGTACGGGATCCATTCTTCTCCATGCTCAAACGCAGCTTGAGCACGTTCATGAATGCCTTTACAGCTTCAGACTGGACCATGTATCCTTTTTGCACTCAAACGCCGAAAGATTATTACAACCTGATGGGGGTTTATCTGGATGCGGCATTTTTCCCGAATCTGGATGAACTCAGTTTCATGCAGGAAGGCCATCGACTGGAAATCGAAGAAAGCAATCCCGTAAAACTGGTTTATAAAGGTGTGGTGTATAACGAAATGAAAGGGGCCATGTCGTCTCCGGATCAGGTGATGTCCAGGTCCCTTCTAAACGCCTTGTTCACGGACACGACTTACCGGTTCAATTCCGGCGGGGATCCCGCAGTCATTCCCAGTTTGACCTGGGATCAGCTGAAGCACTTTCACAGCCGGCATTATCATCCCAGCAATGCGTATTTCTATACCTATGGCAACCTGCCGCTGAAAGATCATCTACAGTTTATTCAGGACAAGGTTTTGAATCGTTTTACACGGATCGATCCGGGTACGGATGTGCCGTCCCAACCCAGATGGCAGGCGCCCCGGGAGGTTACGTATTATTATCCGCTGGATAAAAATCAGGACCCTTCCCAGAAATGTCAGGCCTGCGTGACGTGGCTGACTTGCGATACCACCCATTCCTATGAAGTCCTGATCCTGACCCTGCTCGGGGAGATTCTTTTAGGAAATTCGGCATCCCCCCTTCGAAAAGCCCTGATGGATTCCGGGCTGGGATCTTCTTTGAGTGATGGGTCCGGATTCGATGCGGATTGCCGCGATGCGTTTTTTTCCTGCGGACTAAAAGATATCAATGCATCGAATGTAGATCGGATTCAGGCCCTGATCTTGGACACACTTGAAAAACTGGTCAAGGAAGGAATTGACAAGGAACTGATCGAGTCCGCCATTCACCAGATTGAATTTCATCGCAAGGAAGTGACTAACACGCCTTATCCCTATGGGCTGAAACTCCTGATGGGCTTTGCCGGAACGTGGCTTCATGGCGGTGATCCCGAAGAAATCCTTGAACTGGATGCCCTCATGGACAAACTGAAGGCAGCCATTGTCAAAGAGCCTTTTCTGGAAAAATGCATTCAAACCTATTTTCTGGACAATTCGCATCGGGTGCTGCTGACGCTTAAGCCGGATTCAAACATTGAGGAAAAGGAAAATCAAAGAGTTGGCGCTGAACTGGAAGCCGTTGCCGCAAGCCTTTCGGATTCGGATCTGGCAAGACTATCGCAATATGCCCAGGCCCTTCAGGTCCGCCAGGAAACCATGGAAGATGTTTCCTGCCTTCCGACGCTGGCCATTGAGGATATCCCCAAAGATGTCCGGGTGATTACCGAACTGCCGGCTGAGAAGAAGTTCCCCGTGCTGTATTATGATCAGCCGACTTCGGGAATTTTTTATGTTTCCGCGGCATGTGAAGTCCTTGGGCTTTCAGCGGACATGCAGCCGCTGGTTCCTTTTTTTTGTTATGCGCTTCCCAAAATCGGCACGGCGCTTCGGGACTATACGGAACTGACCCGTCAGATCGATCGCTATACCGGCGGCATCGGCTTTTCAACGCATAGCCGTACGCAATTCGATGAAGCCGGCGCGAGCCTTCCCCTGGTAACAATAAACGGCAAATGCCTGGTGCGAAACGTGGATCGCCTGTTTGAAATTATTCAGGAGATCTTGAGCCAGCACCGGTTTTCCGATCTGCTCCGGTTAAAGACGCTGCTTCAGGAATATCAGGCCGGAATGGAATCCATGATCGTGCATAACGGCCACCGGCTGGCGATTTCGCTTTCATCCAGACGATTCTCCCCTTCCAGCAGCCTGAATGAATCCTGGCATGGGATTCATCAGCTTAAAACCATTCAATGCCTGACGCAGAATCTTTCGGACCAGGCGTTGGGCGCGCTTGCCGTGAAATTGTCCGACATCGGCAACATGCTGTTTTCCAGAAACAATCTGAAGCTGGCCCTGATTGGAGAAAACCAGTCTCTTTCGGCTGCTTCCCACTGGCCTGAAACGCTTTACCATGCCTTGCCTGAAAAAAAGCTGGCCGCCGACGGCCTGTCTCAAGTGGATGGGGAAGGCGGGCTTCCCCATGAAGGCTGGTCCACATCTTCCGCCGTATCTTTTGTAGCCCTGTCCTTTGAAACGGTTCGCATGTCCCATCCCGATGCGCCGGCCCTGATGTTGATCAGCAAAATGAGCCGATCGCTTTATCTTCACCGGGAAATCCGCGAAAAAGGCGGGGCGTATGGTGGAATGTCCATTTATTCGCCTGAAGATGGTGTGTTCAGTTTTGCTTCCTACAGGGACCCGCACATTGTCTCCACACTGAAGGCTTTTTCCGGGGCAATGGAGTTTATGGCATCCGGCAATTACAGTGCTGAAGATATCAAAGAGGGTATCCTTCAGGTTTGCGCGGATATCGACAAACCGGATTCGCCGGGGCCAGCCGCAAGAAAGGCATTTTACCGGAAAATCGTATTGCTTTCAGATGAATTGAGACTTCAGTTTAAACACGAGCTTCTGGCCCTGACCCGTGAAGATGTGATCCGGGTATCCCGGAGCTATCTGGATCCTCTCCGAATCCGAAAAGGGGTGGCCATCATCTCCGGGGAGGAAAAACTGAAAGCCGCCAACCAGAAGCTTATGGAAGATCCGCTTTCATTGTACCGGATATGATAGTCGCGATGCATACAGACCACCACGCTTTGCCGGCACAAAACAGCCGGCAATCTGCTGCCCTCTTGCAACAGATTAACCGGGCGTTTGTCTGGTGCATGTTTATTCCGATGTTGCTTGCAACGGTGATATCGATAGCGGTTTTCAACTCCAGTGCAAAAACGGAAGCAATCGGTAAAATTGAAGCTGATTTGAAAACTGCGCTCCTGATCTATCAGGATTCAGAACGCGACATGTTTTTTATGGCTCAGACCTATGCTCAAAATAAAGCGGTTTCATTTCTGCTCCCCTATGCGGTATCCGCTGCGAATGTCGGACTTAAGGTCAGTTTAGAGCTTGCCCGAATGGCGAAGCTAAATAATCTGGACATGGTAACGGTAGTGGGAGAAGCTGGAGAAGTTATTGCTTGCTCCCATGCGCCCTATCGCGCCATGGGTATTGTGTTGGACAAATCTTATATTCGTGCCGCGCTTGCTGGAAAAACACAGGCTTTTACCGAACGGGTGACTCGGGAAGAATTGTCCCGGGAAGGGGGTTTTCTGCCGAATCAAGATGATGATTCGCAACAGATGCTCTGCCAGACGGGGGTTTCACCCATTTACAGCAGTGACCGCATCCATATCATCGGGGCGGTTATTCTGAAAAAATTTATTAACAACGCATCGGAGATGGCGGTAAGAATCTCGGAGACCACTGGCCTTCATGTGGTGCTGTATGAAGGCGTCCGGATGATTTCAAAGGCCGAGCCGTCTGTCAAAACCATTGAATTCGTCTCGACGCCCGAGCCGGTTCTGGAATCCGTATATCGGCAAATGCGAATTGTTTCTTCCACCAGTTTTTACAGGGGCGGGCGGCTTTCGATTCATTCCCCGATTCTGGACTTTAACGGTGTTCCCGTGGGGATAATGATGCTTCAGTCCGGCGTTCAACCCTTTATTCGGGGACGTGATACCATCGTCACTTCGCTGATAATCATCTTGTCTATCGGGATTTTCCTGCTCTATATGTTAAGAGGCTTTTTGGTCCGGCATGTGGTCAACCCGATTCATTTACTTAAAGCCGGCGCCGAGGCGATTGGAAAAGGTCGCTACGAACGCGATATCGAAATTATTGCCCATAATGAAATCGGAGAGTTGACCGGAGCTTTTAACAAGATGGCGCACCATCTGAAGGTAACCTATCACTCACTTGAAAGTGAAATTCAGGGGCACCGTCAATCCGAAATGGCGCTTGAAAAAGCACGTGATGAACTGGAACGCCGGGTCATTGAGCGTACCGCGGATCTTTCTTTATCCAATTCTCGACTGAAGCTGGAAATTGAAGAGCGAATGCGCACGGCGGAGCAGTTCAGGGAAGCCCTGGCTGAAAAAGAGGTTCTCCTCAAGGAAGTGCATCACCGGGTCAAAAATAATCTTCAGATCATTTCCGGTCTTCTGGATATGACCCGAAACCGGTGCGCGGATCAACAGGTATCGGACTTGCTGTCCGGCGCATGCACCAGAATTCATACCATGGCGATGATTCACAATCAGTTGTATCAAAGTACCCGGTTTGACCGGATCAATATGCAGGACTATATCCGGGAGCTTGCGGCCCATCTTTCTCAGGTGTATGGTAAAGCCACCTGGGTTTCAATGGATATTCACGTAGAAAACATCACATTGTCCCTGATTCAGGCCATGCCTTGCGCCCTGATATTCAACGAGTTGATTTCAAACAGTTTTAAACACGCATTTAAACCGGATCAGGTGGGTACGATAGCGATCTTCATGAGCGCTATTGATGATTCCATCTCAGTCCGATTTCAGGACAATGGTGTGGGGATTCCTGAAGATATGGATTTGCTTAAGGCAAAAAGCCTTGGCATGAAGCTGATAAACAACCTGGTTGTCAAACAACTTAAGGGAAGCCTGAGAATCCGCCGGAATCCCGGCACGGAAATTTCTTTCAGTTTCAGAATTTCATAGATAGACTAAAAGCCATGTCGATCAAAACAAACAGGAGGTGAATTGTGAAAGATATCAACGAACTCAAATTTCCAGAGAATGTCCGGTACACCAGAGATCACGAATGGGCCAGGCTGGAAGGGAATATTGTAATCGCCGGCATCAGTGACTATGCGCAGGACCAGCTCGGGGATGTGGTTTATGTCGAGTTGCCGCGGATTCAGGATCGGTTTGAAAACGGCGAGGTCTTTGGTACGGTTGAGTCGGTCAAGGCCGTATCCGAGCTGTTCATGCCCATTGCCGGAGAAATCGTAGCCATCAATGCGGAGCTTTCCGATATGCCGGATGTGGTGAACAGCGATCCTTATGGCGCCGGATGGATGATTCACATCAAACCATCGGATCCGGCCTTTATGGAAACCCTCATGACACGGGAGGCATACCTTGACATGCTGAAAGGATGATCACCATGCGGTATTTACCCCACACTCCGGAACAGATTCAGCAAATGCTGACGGTTGCCGGTGCTGACAGCCTGGAATCGCTTTTTTCCGGCATTCCCGAAGAATGTCGGCGGCTTCAGGAAATGAACCTGCCCGAAGCCCTCAGCGAATGGGCACTGAATCGGCATATGGATGCGCTTTCCGCCGGCCTGGCGGTTTCTCCGGAGTACAAGATTTTTATCGGTGCAGGGCGATATGACCATCATATTCCGGCAACCGTATCCTCCCTGAAAAGCCGATCCGAATTTTTAACCGCCTATACGCCTTACCAGCCGGAAATCAGCCAGGGAACCCTTCAGGCTATTTACGAGTACCAGACCCTTGCCGCAAGACTCATGGGCGTGGACGTGGTCACGGCTTCCCATTATGACGGCGCAACCGCCCTCAGCGAATCCCTGTTGATGGCCATTCGCAAAACCCGGCGCAAACGGGTAGTGCTTTCATCGCTGATTCACCCGTATTATCGCAGGGTGGCCCAAACCTATCTTGAGCCTGCTGGATTTGAAATTATCGAACTGCCCTTTCTTGAAAACGGGCTTACGGACTTATCTCTTCTGGAAGGGGCAGTCGATATCGCCGCTGTCGCCCTTCAATCCCCGAATTTTTTCGGCTGTATCGAAGACTTGAAGGCCGGCGGCCAAAAGGCGCATGAAATCGGCGCATTGTTTATTGTCGGATTTACCGAAGCCCTGGCTTACGGACTCTTGAAAAGTCCGGGAAGCCAGGGCGCGGATATTGTTTTCGGAGAAGGTCAGAGCCTGGGAATCCCTATTGCTTTCGGAGGACCCGGCCTGGGAATGCTGGGCTGCACTCCGGAACATACCCGAAATCTTCCCGGCCGGTTGGTCGGTAAAGCCAAGGATATGGATGGGAAAAACGGTTTTGTCCTGACCCTTGCCACGCGCGAGCAACACATCCGGCGGGAAAAAGCCACGTCAAACATCTGCTCCAACAACAGCCACTGTGCCTTGACAGCCGCTATGTACATGGCCTCTTTAGGAAAAAGCGGATTTTGTGATCTGGCAATATTGAATCATGACAAGGCGGCCTATCTTTGTCGGGGACTTTCGGGAGCCGGATTCAAGATGCCTTTTCAGGGGACGTTTTTCAATGAATTCGTTGTTGAATTTCCCGAAGAACTCGAAACACTGTATCAGCGGCTGCTGGAAAAAAAAATCGTTGCCGGGTTGCCGCTGTCAGCCTTTTATCCGGAGCTGTCCCATCATTACCTGCTCTGCGTGACCGAAACTGCGTCCCGGGAAGATATGGACGCCCTGATCCGGGAGGTGACCCCATGCATGAACCCTTAGGCGCATCAGGCCTGATCCTGAATGAAAGACTTCTCTGGGAAAAAGGCCGGAAAGGCAGAAGCGGGTTTTCCATGCCCGAAAGCGATGTGCCTTCCAGTCCCCTGCCGCCGGATCTTGTCGGCGATGGCCCGGACTTTCCCGATCTTTCCGAGGTCGATGTGGTCCGGCATTATACCCGGCTTTCGACCTGGAATTTTGGCGTGGACACCGGCTTGTACCCTTTGGGGTCCTGCACCATGAAATACAACCCCAAAACCAATGAACGGCAGGCCGGGCTTTCAGGCTTCAGCAATAGCCATCCCCTGCTGCCTGAATCGCTCTGCCAGGGTGCGCTGAGGCTGATGGCGGATCTGGAGCGGTTTCTGGCTGAAATTACCGGGATGGATGCGGTTTCGCTCCAGCCCGCGGCTGGGGCTCATGGGGAACTGGCCGGAATGCTGGTGATTCATGCCTGGTTTAAACAGAAAGGGGATTCCCGTTCCAAAATCATCATCCCCGATACGGCCCATGGCACCAATCCGGCCAGCGCGGCGCTTTGCGGATACAGCCCGGTTCCGGTATCATCCAGTGCAGAGGGCATCCTGTCTCCGGAGGCCATTGCAGCGGTCATGGATGAGGAAACAGCCGGCATCATGGTTACCAACCCCAATACGCTGGGGCTTTTCGAGAATCATCTCAAAGCCATTTCCGAAATCGTTCATGCCAAGGGCGGACTGGTGTATGCAGACGGCGCCAATATGAACGCGGTCATGGGAATTGCCGATATGGGGCGAATCGGAGTGGATGTGCTGCACCTGAACCTTCACAAGACATTTTCAACGCCGCATGGCGGAGGCGGCCCCGGTGCGGGACCCGTCTGCGTAAAAAAACATCTTGAACCATTTCTGCCGGTTCCTCGAATCATACAAAAGGACACGGGTCAATACGCCTTATCGGAGGATTTCCCCGAATCCATCGGAAAGCTCTTGACTTTTCACGGTCATTTCGGTGTTTTGGTCAGGGCCTACAGCTACATTCTGTCCATGGGCGCGGAAGGACTCAAAAAGGCCAGCCAACTGGCGGTATTGAACGCCAATTACCTGAAGGAGCAGTTAAAGGATACATTCCATCTGGCATACGACAGGCCGTGCATGCACGAATGCGTGTTTTCAGACCGCTATCAGCAGGCGTACAACGTGACGACGCTCGATATTGCCAAACGCCTCATGGATTACGGATATCATCCGCCAACCATTTATTTCCCGCTGGTGGTCCATGGCGCGCTGATGATGGAGCCAACGGAAACCGAGTCCAAGGAAGATCTGGATCAGTATATTGACGCCCTGAAAAAAATAGCCGAGGAAGCAAAAGAGACGCCAGACGTGCTCCGCGCCGCTCCGACCCGCTGCAAGGTCCGGCGCCTCGATGAAACAGCGGCGGCCAGAAAGCCCTGTCTGGCGGGATGATCGGATGCCGGACGACCCGAAGTCATCCGCTATCCGTCATCCGTCATCTGTTTTGTGGTATGGGGTGGATCTGGGGACAGTGCCGTATCCGGATGCGCTGAGCCTCCAGCGCAAGCTGGTTGAAACCGTCAGCCGTGGGGGCTGTTCGGGAGTGGTGCTGATGCTGGAGCATCCGCCGGTGTTTACTCTGGGACAAAGAGGGGGGATGGAGAACCTGCGGGTATCACAGGTGTTTCTGGAGCGATCCGGCATTCCCGTGATTCAGGTGGAACGCGGCGGCAGCATTACCTTTCACGGCCTCGGGCAATTGGTGGTCTATCCGGTGATTGATCTAAAGCCGGCTGGAATATCGGTGGCCGGATATGTCGAAGCGCTGGAGGAAGTCATGATCCGGACTGCCGCGGACTGGAACATTTCAGCCGGTCGCAATCCGGCGGGTCGCGGCGTATGGGTTGGAGCTGCCAAGCTCGGCAGCATAGGTATCCGGGTCCGAAGAACCGTTGCCTTTCACGGACTGGCCTTGAATGTTTCGGTTTCCCTGGCCCCCTTTGACTGGATAAACCCTTGTGGTCTTGAAGGTGTTCGCATGACATCCATGGTTCAAGAGGCTGTAAGGGCTATATCCATGACCGATGTCCGTCGGGCAGTTGTCAGGCACCTGGAAGCCGTGTTTGGAATCCCTCTGTCAATGATAGCTGAAAATGAATTAAAAGCGCTGATGAACAGTCCTGACCCGCAACAGGAGATATGACCGCAAGCCATTGCAAAGGCATCCAGTCCTTTGGAGATTTAATCAACGGTGGATTTTTCAGCACGCCAGCATACGATGAAACGATGAATCCGAATCAACCCTCTTGTAAACATATTCAAAAGCCGGCATGGCTCAGGCGCAGGCTTCCTTCGGGTCCGGCCTATGAAACCGTCCGGACCCTTTTGAAAGACAGCCAACTGCATACGGTGTGCCAGGAAGCCAGATGCCCCAACCAGTGGGAATGCTTTTCCGCCAGAACCGCAACCTTTCTGATCATGGGGTCCTCCTGCACTCGAAACTGCCGGTTCTGCGCCGTGGAACAAGGGCCGGTCCATCCGCTGGATCCCCGGGAACCGCTTCGGGTTGCGGAGACGGTTCTGCAACTGGGCCTGACGTATGTGGTCATCACTTCCGTTACGCGCGATGATCTTTCCGATGGCGGGGCACGTCACTTTGCCGAAGTCATTCAGGCGGTTCGAAAGCGGATGCCGGAGGTCGGTATCGAGGTGCTGATTCCAGATTTTCAGGGAAATCCGCATGCGCTTAAAATCGTTCTGGATGCCAATCCCAATGTCTTGAACCACAATATGGAAACCGTTCCGCGGCTGTATCCGAAGGTTCGGCCGGAGGCCGTTTATCCGCGTTCCCTGTTGCTGATTCAACAGGCGGGGGCAGCCGGACCGCAGATACAGACCAAGTCCGGGCTGATGCTGGGAATGGGAGAAACGCCCGATGAGGTTCGTCGGACTTTGAAAGATCTGCGGCATGCGGGGTGCCGGATTCTAACTCTTGGCCAATATCTGCAGCCGTCTTCAGACCAGTTGCCGGTTGAGCGGTTTATTCCGCCGGATGAATTTGACGCCTGGAAAATTGAAGCACGGGCCATGGGGTTTTCACAGGTTGCCAGCGGCCCGTTTGTCCGCAGTTCCTATCACGCCAAAGAACTTTCGGCATTATCCCTTGGGCCATAATCAACTTGTTTGCCGGACTGTGATTGTGATAAAGAACGCATCAGGAGTCCAATTGATCAATCGCAGAAGGAACGTTTATGAATGTCATCCCAACATCCTTAAAAGAAGTGCTTCTTGTTGAACCCGACGTGTATGCGGATAAACGCGGCTTTTTCATGGAAACCTATCACCAGGAGCGGTACCGGAAGGCCGGTATTTCGCAAGCGTTTATCCAGGATAACCTTTCCTTTTCCGTGAAAGGCACCTTAAGAGGGCTTCACTTTCAGATCAACCGACCCCAGGCCAAACTGGTTCAGGTCGTTTCCGGTGAGATTTTTGATGTGGCCGTGGATATCCGAAAAGGTTCCCCCACATTTGGGCAGTGGGCAGGCGTGCATCTGTCCAGCGAAACCAAACGGCAGTTGTTCGTTCCCGAAGGCTTTGCTCACGGTTTCTGTGTACTCAGCGAAACCGCCCTGTTCCTGTATAAATGTTCGGATCTGTATACGCAGGCGGATGAAGGCGGTATTCTGTGGTCTGATCCGGCCATCGGCATCGAGTGGCCCATAACCGGTCCCATCATTTCAGACAAGGACAACCGGCTTCCCTGTCTTTCGGCACTTCAGCCGCATCAGTATCCTCGGATGGAGGTTGTCCCATGAATATTTTGATTGCCGGCACATCCCCGGTGATCAATTGCGCGGCTTATACCCAGGTGGATATGGCCGAGTCGCGGGACATGCTGGTCGCTCCTTGAAAAGACATCATAAAATCGAACTGCTTGCTCCCGCAGGGAATTTTGAAAAGCTGAAAATCGCCATTCATTACGGGGCCGATGCGGTGTATCTTGCCGGCAAGGATTTCAGCTTAAGAAATTTTTCCGGCAATTTTACCCTTCCGGAACTTGACATGGCGATCCGGTTTGCCCATGATCTTGGGAAAAAAGTGTATGTTGCCTGTAACATCTATCCCAGAAATCATGAACTGGACGCCATATCCGGCTATCTGGATCAAATCGGGCAGTTCGGGCCGGATGCCCTCATTGTGGCCGACCCCGGAATATTCATGATGGCGCGCCGCATCATTCCCGGGGTTCCCATCCATATCAGCACCCAGGCCAATATCACCAATCTTGCCGGTGCCATATTCTGGAGAGATATGGGCGCTGCCAGAATCAATACGGCAAGAGAGATAACCCTTTCCGAGATTTCTGAAATCGTCCAGCAATCCCGGATTGAGGTGGAGTCCTTTGTTCATGGCGCCATGTGCATTTCCTATTCCGGACGCTGTCTGCTGAGCAGCTTCATGGCCAAGCGGGACAGCAACCGGGGGATGTGCTGTCATCCCTGCCGGTGGCAGTATGCGGTTGTTGAAGAATTGCGGCCCGGAATATTCATGCCGGTTCTGGAAGATGACCGGGGAACCTATATCTTTAATTCCCGGGACCTCTGTATGATCGAACATCTTCCGGAAATGATCCGGGCCGGAATTGGTTCGCTGAAAATCGAAGGCCGGATGAAGGGTATCAACTACCTGGCAACCGTGGTAAAGGTGTACCGGGATGCCATCGATGCCTGGTATGCGAACCCGGAAGATTTCCAGGCCGATGCTTCATGGATGAAAGAGCTATTGCGCATCAGCCACAGGGGATACTGTACGGGATTCTATTTCGGAGACCCGGATCAGACCTCTCCCAATTTTGACAATTACAAGTCATTTCATGATCACGTTTTTATGGCGGAAATCATCGAGGTGTCTGAAGATGGCAGCGCGATCTGTCATATCCGGAACAAGATTCAAAAAGGAGATGCAGTAGAGATTCTGACACGCAGTGGCCCTGCCCGGTCCGACACGGTTCGGGAGCTTTTCGACTTAAGCGGCGCTCCCCTTGATTTTACTCAGACCGGAACCCATGTCCGGATATTACTGAACGGCCAGTATGATGTTCATGATTTAATCCGAAAATCCGGGTGACTTTTGGCCACAAGCCAGGAGTCAGAAGGTCGGATTTGTTTGCCCGACAAATCCCTTAACCCATAACTTAACACTTAACATCTGAAACTAATTATGGAACATACCCTGATCCCCCTATCGTTGGATGACACGTTCAAATTCTCTTGCAGCTCAGGCGTCCCTTGTTTCAATGAATGCTGCAAGGATGTGAACCAGTTTTTAACCCCTTATGATGTGCTGAGGCTCAAACGCCATTTTGGGCCAAAATATAATATGTCTTCCGGAGAATTTCTGGAAAAGTATACGACTCAGCATATGGGCCCTGAAACCGGGCTCCCCGTGGTTTGCCTGAAAACCGATCCTGCGGATGGTTTTACCTGCCCCTTTGTATCTCCGCAAGGATGCCGGGTGTATGACAGCCGGCCGTCCTCCTGCCGGACCTATCCGCTGGCCAGAATGCTTTCCAGATCCCGGGAAACCGGTCAAATAACGATTCAGTACGGCCTGCTGGTTGAACCCCATTGCCATGGGCACGGTCAAAATTGCACGCAGACCGTCCGGGAGTGGATCGATTCCCAGGGCATTGCCCCCTATGACGCCATGAACGACAGGATGATGGATATCATCAGTCTGAAAAACCGGCTGATTCCGGGCGCATTGGATCTAAAGTCCAGACATCTGTTTTCCATGGCCTGTTATGACCTGGATGCATTCCGAAAATATCTGACGGATAACTTTTCGTATCAGCGTCTTGGCCTGAGTGCCGACTCCTGGAAGCTTCTTCTGGAAGATGATGTCGAGCTTCTGAAATTCAGTCTGAACTGGCTGAAGCAGGCGCTGTTCGGCTCTTTGATTCATCAGTAAGAGATGCGCGCGGTGAACGGTTTTTGTACGCTTAACGAAATGAGCGCGAATCCGAAAGGACCCGAGAAGATGGTTGTCGTCATTAACGGAAAACAGGAGGAACTCACCGAAAGCATTTCCATCGGGGCGTTCCTTGTCCGGAAAAAACTCGATTTTGATACTGTTGTCATTGAGCACAACAGGCGCATTATCAATAAAGAGGATTTCCACAAGTTTGTCATGAAGGAGAACGACAGCCTCGAGGTTTTGCGATTTGTAGGGGGAGGATGAGACAATGAAGTATGAAGATTATCTCGAAATAGGCGGGACAAAACTTTTCAGTCGTCTCTTTATCGGCACGGGTAAATACGCATCGGATGCGCTGATTCCGCAAATTGCGGAAAGTTCCGGTTCCCAGGTGATTACGGTTGCTCTCAGAAGGGTGGATTTCGAATCGCACACGGAAAATGTCATCAAGCACATCCCCAAAACAATGCAGCTTCTGCCCAACACATCAGGAGCCAGAACTTCCGACGAGGCAATCCGTATTGCAAGGCTTGCAAAGGCCATGGGATGCGGGAACTGGATAAAGATCGAAGTGATTTCGGACAACAAATATCTTCTGCCGGATGGCTACGAAACCGTCAAGGCAACCGAAATCCTGGCTCGGGAGGGTTTTGTGGTGCTTCCCTATATCAACCCGGACCTGATGGTGGCCAAGCAACTTCAAAACGCCGGAGCTGCTGCTGTGATGCCTTTGGGTGCACCCATCGGCTCGAACCGGGGGCTTAAAACCGGGGAGATGATCCGGATTCTGATCGACGAGATCGACATTCCGATTATCGTTGATGCGGGCATCGGGAAACCCTCCCAAGCCTGCAGGGCCATGGAGATGGGCGCATCAGCCTGCCTGGTGAATACCGCCATAGCCGGTGCAAATGATCCGGTGAGGATGGCGGGCGCTTTCGCCGATGCTGTCCGCGCGGGAAGGTCTGCCTTCCTTGCCGGCCCCGGAGCATCGCGTAAAACAGCATCCGCTTCCTCTCCCCTTACCGGCTTTCTGGATTTCGGAGACCCGCGATGAGTTTCTACCAGAGCTACCTTGGATACCGGGATTTTCCTTTTGCTCAATATCTTGACGCGATCACCGAGAGCCAGGCCGCGGCTGCGCTTTCCAAAGAGAGGCTGAAGGAGCAAGACCTTCTCACCCTTCTTTCCCCCCAAGCCGAACCATTTCTTGAAGACATGGCCCAGAAAGCCCACCGTCTTACGATGAACCAGTTCGGAAGCGTGATTTTCCTCTTTACCCCGATGTACCTTTCTAATTTTTGCACAAACCATTGCGTCTACTGCGGTTTCAATGTCCGAAACAAAATAGGCAGAAGGAGGCTTTCTTTCGATGAGGTGGAAAAAGAGGCTGCAAAGATCGCCGAAACGGGCCTTAAGCATATTTTGATCCTGACCGGAGAAGCAAAAAAGAAGGCCGGTATTGAATACCTCCAAGGATGCGTTAAAATTCTTAAAACTTACTTCACCTCCATTGCCATCGAAATCTACCCCCTTGAGACCGATGAATATGGGAAGCTGATCGCCTCCGGAGTGGATTCCCTTACCATCTTCCAGGAAACCTACAACGAGAGACTCTATGAAACGCTTCATCCAAAGGGGCCGAAACGGGATTACAGGTTTCGGATCGATGCTCCTGAAAGAGGCTGCATGGCGGGTATGCGCTCTGTAAATGTTGGCGCTCTGCTCGGGTTGGACAATTGGCGTAGCGAGGCTTTTTTCACCGGACTCCATGCGGAATACCTCCAGAGAAAATATCCCGAGGTGGAAATCAGCATCTCCCTTCCCAGGATGAGACCCCAAGTCGGCGGGTTCCAGCCCAAGTTTACGGTTTCGGACAGGAACCTTGTCCAGATCATGACGGCCTTCCGCCTGTTTCTCCCAAGGGCCGGAATCACCGTTTCCACAAGGGAGAGTGCTGTATTTCGGGACAGCATTCTGCCTCTTGGGGTAACAAAGATGTCGGCGGGCTCCTGCACCTCCGTGGGCGGCCATACCAGCAAAGAGAGTGGGTCCAGCCAGTTTGAGATATCCGATGAAAGGGGTGTCGGGGAGATGGCGACAGCCCTTGCCAGTCTCGGATTCCAGCCTGTTTACAAGGACTGGCAGCCCATGGAGGCAAGGGGTGATGAATCCGTTTGAAAGAGGGGTGGCATGTCATATCGGAAAAGAAGCTCTCGAACTGCTTCAGTCCGTGCGGATCGGGATTGCAGGGGCCGGAGGATTGGGTTCCAACTGCGCGGCCAACCTCGTAAGGAGCGGTTTTAAACAATTTGTCATCGTGGATTTCGATATTATTGAATACTCCAACCTCAATCGGCAGTTCTTTTTCTGCGCCCAGGCCGGAAAGCCTAAAGTGGAGATGCTCAGGCAGAATCTTTTGGCAATCAACCCCGACCTTGATATTTCCATCCATTCGAGAAAAATCGATACAAATAATTTGAACGATTTTTTCAGCGAATGTCAGGCAGTTGTCGAAGCCTTTGACAAGCCGGAATGCAAGAAGATGATTGTTGAGAGGTATATGAATTCCGAAAAGCTTCTGGTTGCAGCTTCGGGAATCTCGGGCTGGGGGCAAAGCGATCGGATCAAGACCCGCAGAATCCGGCAGAACTTTTTCATTGTCGGGGACATGGTATCCGAGACAAGCCGGGAATGTCCCGCCATGTCCCCTGCGGTAAACATTGCCGCGGCCAAGCAGGCGGACGTGGTGCTTTCCTATTATCTGGCCCGCGTTAAATCCGGCCTTTGGCAGGAAGCCCAACCACCTGAGTCGTTACGAAAAAAGAAGGAGCGATGATTTGAGAAATTTTCCAAATGCCGATCTATACTGCCTGACTGCCGAGTCGTATTCACTGGGAAGGACAAATGCGGAGGTGGTGGCCGAGATGATTGCTTCGGGTATCCAGGTGATACAGTATCGCGAAAAAGACAAATCAATGCGTGAGAAGTTCCAGGAGTGCCAAAAGATCAGGCAGACGACAACAGCGGCAGGTGTCACCTTCATCGTTAACGACGATGTTGACCTTGCCATGATGACAGGTGCGGATGGGATCCACGTGGGCCAGGATGATCTTCCTGTCCCCGACATCAGGAGGTTGGTTGGGGAAAAAATGATCATCGGACTTTCCACCCACTCTCCGGAGCAGGCCCGTGAAGCCGAACGGATCGGAGTCGATTATATCGGGGTGGGTCCGATCTTCAGGACAACCACCAAAAAAGATGTCTGTGATCCGGTGGGATTCCAATACCTCGAATATGTTGTTGAAAACATCAAAATCCCATTTGTCGCCATCGGTGGCATCAAGGAGAGCAATGTCAGGGAGATTTCCGGCCGGGGGGCCAAGTGCATCGCAATGGTCACGGAAATTGTCGGAGCTGAGGACATCAAGCAAAAAATAGCCAACATCAGAAGCCGGATAAGAAAATAGAGAAAATGGCGAAATCCTCATGATACCGGCCCTGGTTTTGGCAACTTTTCACATTCGGGCGGAAGATCGCGACCTATGCATCACGGACCGGCGGTGTGACAATGTGGCCACTGGTTCCCCTTGTCATCTACGGCGTTCTCATGTACACTGTTTTGGCATGATTTTCTGGGTAAGCTGAAACTGCCGGTCCTCTTTTATTTCGTTGTCATTCTGACGGTGGTCTGGCTGGTTTGGGGGGGGGGGATTCTAATGGAGTTGACCGACTCGAGGATGATGGTGGGTTGTTCCAGCCCGTCTAACCTTAGATAAAAAGAGCAAGAATGAAAGGGGTAACTTATGAAAGATCGCATCAATTACGTGTGTGCCGCATGTGGAAAAAAACGCAGCATTCCGGCGGATGAGCCGACACCGGAATGCTGCAAAAGGACCATGAACCCCGAACCGCTTCCGGTCTGCGAGATGGCGCCGAGCGCGGAGCATTCCAGGATGGACGACGCTTCCGGTCCCTGTGACGATGGCAGTGCAGGAGGAAATGTCTGAAAATCCGGAAATGGCATTAACCAATTCAGTAACATTAATTACAGTACATAAAATACAGGGGTTTTAAGGAAGGAAAGAAGATGAAGACAGAAGATGTGATTCTCTTTAGCGGAGGCGCAAATGGGGCTGAAGCGGAATTTGGTGTGAATGCCGAGCATTTTGGAATTGAAGAAGTGAATTTCACTTTTGAAGGACACAATAGAATTCGGCAGCGCGGCCTGCGAGTCCTGAACCGCGAGGAATTAAAAAATGGAGACGTGAGCCTGGAATATGTGTCACGGTTGATGAATCGCCGCTTCACGGATAATCCCACATTTCGTAAAATCCTGCAAAGCATCTGGTATCAGATCAACAATGGACAGGAAATTTACGTGATTGGAGAGATACTAGCGGATAAAACCGTAAAGGGCGGCACGGGTTGGGGCGCCGAGTTCAGCAAACTCTGCAACAAACCCTTGTATGTGTTCGATCAGAAGCGCAATGCATGGTTCAGTTGGAATCATACCGATTGGGTTGAACGAAAAAAAGGGGATGAACCGGTCATCAGTCATGTTCATTTTGCAGGCACGGGAACGCGCTTTCTGGAAGAAAACGGCAAAAAAGCCATCCGGGAACTGTTCGAGAGAACTTTTATCCTTTAATCGTAAGTTTTTCCATTACCTTCCGTCAATGTTGCAAATCTCCGGCACCTTAGCCCTCCCTGACACCGAGATCGAGATCGTTGCAATTCGGGCACAGGGAGCAGGCGGCCAGAATGTCAACAAGGTCTCTACCGCCATACACCTGCGCTTTGACATCGGTGCTTCGTCGCTACCCGATTTTTATAAAGATCGGCTTTTAAAGCTGAAGGATCATCGCATCAGTCTGGATGGCGTCATCGTTATCAAGGCCCAGCAGCACCGAAGCCAGGAAAAAAACCGGGAGGAAGCCCTTCGCCGGCTTCAGGAACTCATCAAAAGCGTGGCCATATCGCCGAAACAACGCAGGCCCACCCGACGCACGCGCAGTTCTCAGGAAAAACGCCTGGACAGCAAGATTAAAAGAGGAAAGACCAAGGTCCTGAGGAGAAAATATCAGCAATCAAAGAATGACCCGAACGCGATGTGACATTGAGAAAGGATTTGGAATGATGCCGTTACCTGAACGTGAAGGGTGCTTTGCATGGCGCTGATCAGTTTGAAAGATGTGAGTATGGGGTTCGGCGGGCATCCACTGCTGGACCATGTGAATTTTCAAATCGAGCGAGGAGAACGCGTCTGCCTTCTGGGCAGAAACGGCGCTGGCAAGTCGACCTTGATGCGGCTGATTCATGGCGATTTTTTCCCGGATGACGGCGAGATTGTCCGTCAGCAGGGCATTCGGATTGCCATGCTCTCCCAGGATGTGCCGCATGGCCTGGCCGGTGCAACGGCTGATGTTGTCGCCGGCAGACTGGAGAAAACGAACCCGGCATTGCCCGTTTTGCAAGATGCCGCCGGGCGCCTGCAGGTCGAAAAAACCCTTTCTCGCATGAACCTGGATCCTCAGGCCCGGTTTGAAACGCTTTCTGCCGGGCTCAAGCGCCGCGTGATGCTCGCAAGAGGCCTGGCATGCGATCCGGATATTCTGCTCCTGGACGAACCCACCAATCACCTTGATATCGACGCCATCGGCTGGATCGAGGATTTTCTGCTGCGCTACGGCGGAACCCTGCTATTTGTCACCCATGACCGGATGTTTCTTCAAAAGCTTGCCACCCGCATTCTTGAGCTGGATCGGGGCTATCTCACGAACTGGTCCTGCGACTATCAAACGTTTCTTGAGCGAAAGCAGGCAGCCCTTGATGCGGAAGCCGGACACAGGGCCGAGTTCGACAAGAAGCTGGCCCGGGAAGAGGCCTGGATCCGGCAAGGCGTCAAGGCCAGGCGCACCCGCAATGAGGGCCGCGTGCGCGTGCTGGAAAAGATGCGGGAGGATCGACGCAGCCGGCGCGACCGCGTGGGATCGGTTCGGCTGCGGGCCCAGGAGGCCGGGCGTTCAGGGAAGCTCGTGGTTGAGGCCGAAGATGTCTGCTGCGGTTACGACCGAGAGGCGCCAGTGATTCGTGATTTTTCGACGGTCATCCAGCGCGGCGACAAGGTGGGGATCATGGGCCCGAATGGCTCCGGCAAGACCACACTCCTTCGTCTGCTGTTAGGGGAACTTTCACCGCAAAAAGGTGCGGTGCGGCATGGTGTTCGTCTCGAGACAGCCTATTTTGACCAACTCCGGGCCCAGCTCGATGAAAACAAATCCGTAGCCGATAATGTCGGCGAAGGAAATGACACGGTCCAATTCAATGGCAAGTCCCGCCATATCATCGGTTATCTGCAGGATTTTCTCTTTTCCCCGGAACGCAGCCGGTCCCCGGTTCGAATTCTCTCCGGCGGAGAACGGAACCGCCTGCTGCTGGCCAAACTCTTCACCAAACCGTCCAATGTCCTGATCATGGATGAGCCGACCAACGATCTGGATACCGAAACCCTGGAACTACTGGAAGAGCTGCTGTTTGACTACCCGGGAACCCTGCTTCTGGTCAGTCATGACCGGGCTTTCCTGAACAACGTGGTGACCAGCACCCTCGTTTTTGAAGGCCAGGGCCGTGTCGGTGAGTATGTGGGAGGCTATGATGACTGGCTGCGTCAACGAAGGCTTCCGGAACCGCCGATCAAGGCGGAAAAGGTTAAGGCTGAGAAACCAAAGCCTGCGGGCGAACGCCGCCAGATGCTGAGCTTCAAGCAGCAGCGGGAACTGGAAGTCCTGCCGCAGCGAATCGAGGCTTTCGAAGCCGAGCAGAAAAACCTGTATCAGGCCATGTCCGATCCATTGTTTTACCAGCAGGCCGGCGACGAAATCGCCAGCGCCAAGGCCAGGCTGGAGGCCCTTGATCAGGAGATCGAAACCGCCTGTCTGCGCTGGGAGGAACTGGAGTCTCTGAATGGAAATTAAAGGCCGCGTTGCACTGGTGCTGGGCGCCATAAAAGGCATTGGAAAGGGTATCGGGATGGAACTCTTACGTCTGGGCGCAAGGGTTGCCTTTAATTATTTTGACTGGGAAGAAAGCCTGGCTGCGCTGAAAGACGATGTGGCGCCGTTTGGCTCAAATGCACTGGTCGTTCGAACGGATCTGCTGGATACCCGATGCATTCAAGCGTTGATTCAGCAGGTGATGGACCGGTTCGGCCGGCTCGATATCCTGATCAACAATATCGAACGGGGCGGCTGGCCGGTGGTTCACGGCCCGTATACCCCGGGGCAGTGGGATCTGGAGATGGCAACCACCCTTCGCGCCAAAATGTGGGCGTTTAATGCCGCACTGCCATTTTTAAAATCAAGCCGGGACGGTGTTGTGATCAATTTGTCGTCGATCGCCGGGATTGTGGGCAGAACCGGTCCTGCCGCTTATGTGTTTAACGAAGGATATGCCGCCGCCAGCAGAGGCGTCTCGCTTTTGACGGAGACCTGGGCGCGTATCGGGGCGCCGCAGGTCCGGGTGAACGAAATCATGCTGGGGATGGTCGAAACCCGGCATGGCGATAAAACAAGGGGATGGGGGCTGCTGACGGCTCGGCAGCGGCAAACGATTGTGGAACATACGCTGGTTGGGCGCATGGGCGAGATTGAAGATGTCGTAAAGGCGGTTCTTTTTGTGGTGCGGGATGCGCCCTTTATGACCGGCGGCATCCTGCGGCTGGACGGCGGATATGTTCTGGGCGGTGAGGCCGTGGCGCCCATGCCCGAAGGGATATTGTAAACTCAGCTTTTTCTGGGTCGCAGCAGGGGGGAGGATTTTCCCCAGACAAAAAGCGCGATCCATGCCAGGCCAATTTTCAGCAGCTCAACATCATCGGTCCTGGCTTTATCCAAAAGCGCGGATGCGATCCGGTAGCGCTTCAAAAAACTGCTTTTGAATACAAAATCCCGAAACGCATCCATGTTATAGGCAGCCATAAACGCCATTTTCCCCCGCTTTCCGTTCGGCCCCTCGCCTGACCAGGGATCGCTCCGGAACAGACGCATCAACTCGGACCACCTTTGGGTCATCCGGTTATAGTCTTCAGCGCCCTGGTCCTTGATCCAAGCGGATGCTGTCCATTGTTTCCGGCCTTTTGACCCTTGGCAGAACCCGGGCGGCTTGAAATAATGGATTTTTCGATTTCGGCGGGTTTTGGCTTCGTAGAGGAGTCCCTGCTCGATCGGAAACATGCGGCAGGCTTCCGGACGATGCGAATACACGGAACAGCCGGAAGGCGATAGAAACGGACAAGGTTTTTCCGGGAGCTCCGACATGGACAGCAGCACTTCCGGGAAAAAGCAGCCATCGCGCAGCACCACATCCACGTGCCTTTCCAGAAACACATCCGAGGATAATCCCAATTGATGCTTCAACCGGATGACATCGTAAGGATACAGATACAGGTTGAGGTTGTGACAGCAAAGGTTAAAGCAGGAAACCCCGGGATTGCAGTCGAATAAAAACAACGTGTCATCATCAATGGCTCCCTCGGGCAGGCTTTGAGAGTCATCCAGTTCGATGTATTTCATGTTCCGGTCAATCTCCCGGAAACCGGATGAGCTTGCCGCCCAGATACCCGGCAAGAGCTGCCGCACCCAGAATGACCAAGTGCAGAAACAAATATGTCATTCGGGACTGGGAATACGCCAGGGCAACCATCGGGTCCACCCATCGCCAGACAACCAGAAAAAGCCCTATCAAAAAAACCGTGGCGCCACAGATCATTTTGGTTAAAATTAAATTGGTTAAATTGCCGCCGAGCCGGTGTTTCCAGTCATTGTATCCGGTAAACAGGACTTTGGGCATGACCAATATCACGATGATCATATTGTAAAACGAAGCGGCTTCAAGTCCTGTCGCCTGAAACATCATGGAAAGCACCAGAAAGAGGATGGCTACCGGTAAGACGCCATTGGGAATATGGACGGTTATGGGATGGGCATGATATTTGACCAATAACCCGGTGGCCGTGGCATAATATTTCTGAAAAGCGGTCTGCGCCGCTTCGGGAGCATCGTTTTCAGGCAGGTCAAAACCTATTGTAACGGTTGGTTCAGAAACGGGCTGTTGCGCCGTTTCCTTGGAAGGTGCTTCTATACCGGGTTCATCCTTCCGGGGGGCTTCTTCAACAAGTTCAACGAATTTGCTGCGATCTGCCCCGCAAACCGGGCATTTTTCCGGTGGCTCATCCCCCGTGTGAACATAACCGCAAACCAAACATTTCCATTTTTTCATAATAGACTCCTCGGTTGTCGAATATCCATCCGCTTATCGCAGCAAATCAACCCGTCTTCTTCAAAAACCCCAAAAGGGATACCGGCAGTATATTTTGTTATCAATACTGACTGCTTCACGAAAAGTCAAATTATGCTTTCATAAAACACCGGCTGAAGGGTACCGAATGAATCGGGTAGTTATTCTGGCTTGAATGCGGTCAAGAGCTGAGATATAAGGATAAGCGTCATGAACACTTCACCTTCCAAATCGAACGATGGTTTGAAGAAAGCCATCCATCAGGGTCTCTGGGCAGCATGGCCGATATGTGTCGGTTATATCCCGATAGGGCTGGCGCTGGGACTTTTGGCTCAGAAAGCCGGATTGAGCCCTCTTGAAATCGGTCTGATGTCTGTTTTTGTTTTTGCGGGAAGTGCTCAATTTATCGCGGTTTCCATGATTTCCGCCGGCTCTGCGCCTCTGGCCATCATCATGACCACGCTTGTGGTGAATTTAAGACACCTGCTGATGAGCTCATCCCTTTCCCTTTATTGCCGAAATGCCGGCAAGACCACGCTGGCGTTTTTTGCCTACGGCATTACAGACGAAAGCTTTGCAATCAACCAGCCCCGATTCAAAGAAGGAAAATGGACAATTTCACAGGCTCTTACCGTCAATCAGGCTTCCAATCTGGTATGGATTCTGAGTACGATTGCTGGCGGATACGGGGGCCGGTTTATTCCACCGCATGCCTTCGGAGTGGATTATGCCCTGATCGCCATGTTTATCTGCCTGCTGATTTTTCAGATTAAAGGCCTCATCTATGTGTTAACCGCTGTTATCGCCGGATGTGCTGCCGTTGCCCTTTCGCTAATCATCCCCGGCAATCTGTATGTGGTGATTGCTTCGGTTCTGGCAGCCACAATCGGGCTATGGATTCGTATTCGGGCAGAAAAAGCTGAAGGCTAAAGGAAAAATGCGCATTTCGAGCGTTGATATGCGCATGGGCTGGAGGATCATGAAAAAAACACGGGAAGAAAAATGACTTCAGGAAAATTCGGTCTTATTATTCTGGGCATGGGGCTGGTGACGTACATTCCCCGCTGGTTTCCCCTGTTTTTTCTCAGCAGACGCAGCCTGCCCCAATGGCTTGTTCAATGGCTGGACCTGATTCCAGCGGCGATTCTGGGCGCGCTGCTGCTGCCGGAGTTGATCACCACCGGCCAGCCCCGGCATATTGACTGGTTGCGGCCGGAGTGTGTCGCCGCCATTCCAACCTTTATCATTGCCATCCTTACCCGTTCCCTGGGCTGGACGGTGATTGCGGGGATGGTTATTTACGGACTGGTGGAAAAATGGCTGGTGTGAAAGGGGTCCGAGGTCAGAATCCAACAGATCGTCTTTTTGGGAAAAAGAATACAGATCCATACAACTATGCGCGGTGAGGCTGCCGCATTTTAAAAGACAAGAAGGAGGCGTTATGTCCCATCATCACGACCACGATCATTGCCACGAACACGACCACCATCACCATCATGAGGTTCAAAGCGAGATGTCATTCGAGGAAAAGATGGTCAAGCTCCTGGATCACTGGATCCGGCACAATGATGATCATGCCGGAACTTACCGGGGCTGGGCGGAAAAAGCCAGGGAGAACCACCTGGATGCGGCGGCTGACTTGCTGAATGAGGCCGCCCAGATGACGATCGCCATTAGCTCCCGGTTTGAGGCGGCCCTGGCCGCATTAACTCCGCAAAAGCCGTCGTAACCGGTCAGCCGACCATCTCCCAGGTGAAAATCGATTCCTGGGAAAACAGGCGGCACGTCCGGGCCACACGAACCGATTCGGTGTGAAGGACATTCATCAGAATCATGCTCAGCCCGGATGCGGCCAGCATCGGCAAATAAGTTTGCTCCGCCAGGTGTTTTTTGATGGGATCTCTTGCGCCGGCCGTAAGATTGGACAGGCCGACGATGGTTCGGACGGGATAGCCCAGGAGCTCCGGAAGGGTTTTGATGACGGTCAACACTTCTCTGGCCTGAAACAACCCATCCTGCCAGGAAAGCGGGGCCACAACCGGATCGATAATCACGTGGTCCGGTTCGATCCCTGCTTCCAGGCACTTCTGATAAATCGGAACCGCGACATTCAGGCGTTCAGCGCTGTCCGGCGGGACATGGCCATTGGGATACAACAGATAACAGATAAGATCGGTCTGATACGCTGCAGCAAGCGGCAGGATATGATCAAGCTTGGAAGGCTCCAGAGAAAGTCCGTTGAGGGTTGTGGGGGTTTTGCAGGCCAGAAGCCCGGCTTTCAATGCCTTGGGGTTTGAGGTGTCAAGGATCAGGGGAAGATGGGTGACTTCCTGAACAGCTTCAACCATGAAGGTCATCCGGGATTCCGGGTCCCGGTAAAGGGGGCCGGAGTTGATATCGATCCCGTCGGCTCCAGCCGCCGCACACCGTTTTGCCATTGCCTGCAGCGGTAAAGGGTCTTTTTCGGCCACGGCGGTTTCAATGACTTTTTGGGTAATCCTCAGATTATCCGCGATTAAGCGCATCATACCGAATTACTTTTCAATGCCGATTCTGGCCTGAACCCCCTGGTCGTAATAGTGCTTGATGCATTTCATCTCGGTAACCAGGTCTGCTTTTTCGATAATTCGGGGATCGGCTCCCCGGCCGGTAATGATCAGCTCCACGGACTCCGGTTTGATGGCGATCAGCCCGAGGATATCGTCGCCTGAAAAAAGTCCGCACATTACGGCAACGTTGGCCTCTTCCATGATCACTACATCATACTGAGCGTCCATCAGAACGGCATGGACTTTTTCAAGTCCTTTTCTGGCTGCTTCGATATCTTCAACAGAAGGTTTTCCCTTGATGAACCGGCCAAGGCCGTACTGCTCAACGGCAATCAAATCAGAAAAGCGTTGCAGCGCTTTAATCTCACTGTAATCGCCCATTTTGATAAACTGGGCGATAAACACCTTCAGGCCGGCGCCTGCAGCCCGAAGGGAAAGGCCAAGGGCTGCCGTGGTCTTTCCCTTTCCGTCTCCGGTATAAACCTGAATATAACCTTTCATGATAACATCCTGTTTAACAAAAAGTGACAGTGGATCGATCGGCTTTCGGTGCCTGCTGAACATCGAAAGCGCGGCCGCAAATTTTATTGGGAGAGTTCCCCGATGAACGGCATGACGTATTCTGATATCAGTCTGGCGTAAAAACCACAAGTATTTATCCGGGCCTGCCGGTCCTCAGAATGTCGATGAAGTCCAAGCAAGCCTTCAACCGGATGGATTTTGATCCTTGCATTTACAGCGCTCATCATGTATAAAATCGCCATTGAATTTTTTCATCAACCAGCCATACTTTTCCCATCAGCCTGGGTGGCGGAACAGGTAGACGCAAGGGACTTAAAATCCCTCGGGGTTTATCCCTGTACGAGTTCGATTCTCGTCCCAGGCACCAATAAAAACAGGAAGTTAAAGGCGATTAAGTCAAGCTTGCTTAGTCGCCTTTTTCGTTCAGCAAGATTCTGTCCCCAACCTGTCCCCCTTTTCAATCCGATGGGTAAAAACTATCCATACCCAAAAACAGGACAAAAAGAAACCCCGCCTCAATGCTTTGAGACAGGGTTCAGGATACTGGTCAGGCTGATCCGGGTTCACCCCGGTGGTTTCAATCCATACTTTTCGATAAGCGCCTGTTCGATCTTGTAGCCCATGTTGCCCTCGGCCTTCAACCAGTCCATGAGCCATCCAGGTATCCGCGCCCCCTGAAGCGGCACCCGTTTGTTTTTTGTCTTTACAGCAGGTCTTCCGGCACCTGCCCGTGATCCGCCGCGGCCCGACCTGGTGGCTGTGGTAGCTCCGGAGACAAACATTCGACAAGACCTGGTCTGATCCAATACTCCAAAGAATAAGGGTTTCAGTGAAAAATGCTTTTGTGGGCGGTCCTTGCCCGCTGGACCATTGCGCCCCTTGCGCCCGGCTGTAGCCCTCCGTGTCAATGGAGAGCCCCCTTTTTCTGCCATCGCGCTCTCAGTCAAGAGGCTCGGGTTTAGAAGTTGGTTTTTTGAGCTTAATCGCATTTCTCTTTTCATGTTCCGCCCTTTCCTTCTTCCAGGTCGCCGGATTAAACGGCTTTGACGGCTGCCGGGGCGGGAGCATCGACGAAAGCACCATCTCCAGCCGCCTTTGAAGCTCGTAAATTTGTAACTGTATGGCTTGGGCTTCCATGATTTTCGCAATCTGTTCAGGTGGTAGTGATGTTGGCATGTCTTTTACCCCTTCAGCTTGTTTTTATCAGGACATTTTGACTTAATTAAATTGGCGGTCCAATTTTGGGCCGCGAGACATTCGCATTCGAAATGTGAAAGAGGGAAAGAGGGGTCCACCCAGATTTTAAATCCGAATGGACCTCCGGCCGATCAAGTGGCCTTCAAGCCTTTTATCTGGTCACGGGCATACAGCGCCAAGTCAACCAATGGTGTCAGGAAATAGTCAGGATATTCGTCAATCTCAAAAAATATTTTGAATTTTTGCAAGGTCTTTTCCATGTCTTTGGTTCTTGTTTTGGGATGTTTTTTTAACACCGGCGCGCCATGTATCAACGTTGCCACAAAAGCAATCAGCCCAAATAAACACAGCTCTGAACCTTCGGTAATATAGTTGATCTTTCTTAAAGTAGACATAGGGCTATTCCGGTGCATACTTTCTTCCGGATGATGACCTCCCTCGAAAACGCTGAAGCGGAACAATGGATGGTCTTTCATACTCAGCTTTGTGAAAATCGCTATTGCGGATTCAATGTCAGATTGGGAATAAAGAGGCTTTTTCTTTTGGGGGTTCTTGGAGGCCTGAAGGTTAAAGCCGTCATACCCTACTGCAAAACGCAGCTTTTCAATCGCCTGGTAAAAATCATCCGCCGTCAATGGCCTTTCTGCATCTTGCCGATAAGTTTCTTTTGTGGTGGGCTCTGTGCATGGGGCTTCGCTCATGATGTCACCTCCGATCCCGAACAGGCAATTTTCATCAGAATTTGGATAATGGGTAAGGGTAGCGGAAACAGGAAAAGAAGGGTTAAAGCGGTGGTTCTGATTTTGATCATTGTGTACCTCCAAAATAAAAGTGTGCCGTAGCCCCCCTGCGTCCGAAACAGACGCCGCCGCCCTTTCGGGTTCCGGTCAGGCATAGCACACACTGAATTTTGAAGCTCTAAAAATAAAAATGCCAGATACGGTCTGACAGCCGGTTTCGATTTTAGGGTGATTCCTGATTATCAAGTCCAGCAGAGAAGGTCAACGGTTTTTTTCGTGCGGGCGGTTTCGGGGGTGCTGGGGGTGGAGAGAAGGGATTGAACTTTTCTGGGGAACAAATCCGCGCTTTGCGCGCTTTTGAAGTTTCGAGCGATATTCATCATTTTTTGCGATGTTGCTCCGACCATCCCCAATTGGCTTCAATCCATCTTCCGAAATCGCCCGTTGAGAGTTGTCATTGTCGATAATGGAAATCCTTTTTTCTTACCATCAATAATTCGTGAAATAATTGGATATACCTTTCTTCTTTTTGATATCGCCATATCGATTTTGCGGCAAACCGGGAATTATTCCAGCAAGGGAAGGCACCGGCGCTGGATTCGTTTGCAACGATTGTGGCGGGCGTTGTATCACGCCAGTCAATGACGCCGCTTGTGGATTCGGCGTTGTCTGTTCCACATCATCCATGTTATAAGAAACAGGTTTCCCAATACCGAGAACATTCGGCTTTTGCATCTGACGTATGGAGTTATCCCCAGTTCCGTTGTTATCAAACCTTGGTGTGCTGATTTGTGGTCGTGCCGGCGGCTGACCACCAACTGGAAATGCCATTGCTTGGCCACTTTGTGGTTTATTCTGCTGTAGGTTTTGGTCTGTACTGTCTATCAATCCGCCAGTGAGTTTGCTTCCGATATCAATAGGTGTTATGTTTGACAAACTCGGCATTATGGGTTGGTTGTTCCATGATACTTCCTTGGGAGGATTCGGACCGGCCATTCCAGCATTTCTCAATATGTTACTCGTGTTTTGCAGCACTGTCCCGTATGGTCTCTTCGGCGTACCATCTGCGTTTCGATTATTCGGATCATTGTATAATTTATCCGCATGGTCCAAAATTGATTGAATCATCTGTTGACCCTGGCCCATCTGCAATAAGTCTTTCGAATGTTGATGGTTAAGTTGTGCCATCTGTATGGCGTTTTCAGCACCAAAACCTGATAAATCCATTGCATTCTGACCTATCTTCTGTGTATTCAGAAGTGTATTTTGTCCTCTTGTCTGTTCCTGGATATTGTTCCAGTTCCCGGCAAGGTTCGTTGTATCTCGTACCGATTGGCCTCGGAGTCCCTCAGCCCCCATCGCGCTCTCTTTGTTTATACCAGCCACGGCTATGTCTTTTTTATAACTCCTGTCAAGCGATCCTTCCGGCCCATACCACATTCCGGCAAGAGACATAGCGTTCTGTCTCCCCTGCTCTGCATTGTAGTTCGCATCCTTCTGCGCCTGCTCCTTGTCAATGCGGTCATACCTCAGATTGCGCTGGTTATCATCATATGCCCGGCTCTGATCACTGGTTGTGCCACCCCAATAATTATTGACTCCGCTCAACATGGCCGCATTCGCCTGTTGTGCAGTCTTTGCCTGCTGTTCATCGTAAAGCTGTTCGGCAGCACTGCCCGCTACCAACTCCGCTCCGTTTGCGTCATATCTTTTTCGTGCCATTGGGAAACTCCCTTGTTTATGTTGCTATGTGTGGCCAAGTCTCTGAAATTGAAGATTGAGCGGTAAGGTTTGCCCCCATACTCACCGCGGACATCGCTGAAGCTGCCAGTTCTCCCGAGCGATGGTGTAATCGTCTTTTTTGGATTCGTCCATGTTTATTAGTATGCACAAAAAAATATATTTGTAAATGTAAAAAAACACTGTTACAAAATAAGTATTTATCAAACCATCGTTTTATTGAGCCATATGAGTCGTGCTGGTTAAAAGCGCGCCTTAGCCTTCCCCCTCCGAGTCTAAGACAGACTCCGCGTTTTTTTTGGACGATCATCACTCAGACGGAATCCGGTTGAGCCGAAAGCGGGTTCAACTCGTCAGGGTTTCGGCGGTGTCAGTCCGTAAAATCCGACAACAGCCTTTTCAATCACCTTGCCGATATCTCGCTGTTCCTTCATCCAGGCAGCAATCCACGCAGGCACCCGGTACCCGGGTCTGATCTGGATCCGCCGAAGATGTTCAGGTATTGGTGGCCGGCCTCTTTTTCTGGTGGCAAAACGTTCGCCATCTGGAATATCTTGTTTCGGTAACGGGGGTCTACCTCTCCGTATGGTGGCGATCGGTTCAGCCTTCAGTGGATCCGGAACAGATTTCACAATTTCTTGTTCCGGAACCGCGGGCTCAGACTTGACAACTTCATGGGGATTGATTGCGATGTAATAATTTCCGGCGCCATCGGGGATATAAGACTTCTTTTCAGCATCAGTCGCTTGTGCTGGATGAAAATGTCTGGATAGAAAGTATTCCCCGGACTTTGCCAAATTCAAAACGGCTTGGTCAAAATTGGGCTTGCTCATTGCCGGAAGGAGCCTTCTTAAATCCGCCAACAAGACGGGTGCTCCCGGATTTTCCTGAGATTTGATTCTTATCATCATTTTCAAAAGATTGTTCATGGCATCCCCTTTTCTTATTTATTGCGTAACGAAAAAGAGAATAATCCATATCGCGATTCTTGACAATAGATTTATTGCGTAACATTTAATCAAATATCCAGACAGAAATGACAAGCCCGGTTTTCCATGCAAGGATTAACCGGGCACGGCTTGTAGTCGTCAGTGAAGAAAGATATCGCCAATGGTGTTTCAATCATGGGCGCCCTGTTTTGACTGATCCCTGTCAACTTCATATCGGCCGAAATTTTCAACCGTGATTTTGCCGCCGTGATCCGATTCCAGATGACAGCCTAAACATGAAAGTTCGATGTCCCAATGTGCCGCCACATCCAGACAGCCGGAATACATCCGGCATTCATGGTTCCTGAGCGCCAGTTATGGATACTGCCGGTGTTTCCGGGTTTCGTTCAGCGGTGTTTCTCCCAATGGCGTTCCCCTTTTTATGCATTTATGCATAAATGCATTTCGACCTACAAAATTATTTAATGCGAAAAACGACAAGGTTCTACCGGATAAACGCCGCGTGCTGCCCGTGACAAGACGTTTGGTAATAGTTGAAGGGGGTTGTACGGCTCATTTATCGGCATTTCCCACGGGTACCGGTTCTGGATCCGTTCTGCTTTCCGCTCATGCCATTGCAAGGAGTTCTCCAGGTGCTGAAATCTGCTTGCTCTGACTTATCGCTTTCTGTATCCGCGCACAAAGAATTTCGTCCGTTTGCTCGTTATCTTCAATTTCCCCAGTCTTTGTTTTCTGATAAACCTCATCGACTATCTCTTTCATTATCAGCCAGTCATCTATGGTATTGATTTCCAACCTGCCCAGGGATCCGCCGACTATATGAACGTCATCCTCTTTGGTTCCCTGGTGATGTTCCAGCTTTTCAATGCGGTGTCTGAGAGTCATGATCGTTTCCCGTAATGAGTCAGAATGATAAACCGCTTATCCTGCAATCCTAATTTTTCAAGTGCATCGCTGAGCGCCGGCCAATCCGGGTAATCAACGCCATTCCAATTAATAGACTGCTCACCCTGGTATTGCAGTCCGATCATGCAGACGCAAGGCTGCCGTTCCTCAAGTCTTTGGATCCTTGATTCAAGTGTGCTCATGGTGCCCCCTCATTTATTTTGGCCTCAAGAGCCTTTACTCGGCTCTCAAGTTCACTGTTCTCGATGATCTTTGACAGAATGCCGGTTGCATACGATCTGACCCTTACGCCGTCACTGTCAATCTCGCCAGCTTCCAGCCGGTTCAAGGCATCGGCAAGGTAACGCCGGCAGTCTGCCAGGCTATTAAATCTTCGTTTCATAATCCCCCCATATCACATCCTTCAACATGTTGAAAAATATCAGCATGATAACTGTTTTGTAATGCAAAAATACGCCATTTATCGTGTAAAAGTGGGTAATAAGTATCCACTTCTAACGCCTCTTGGTGAGCTTCAGGATGCTCTTGTCTTTTGGCTTTGCCGGCCCGCCTCCCTTTCGTTATCGGGACCGCCTTGACGGTTTTCGACCCGCCATAAAGCTCAATGGCTCGATCCATAATATCGTCCTTGCTCGCATCTTTCCGGCCTGTAACGGCCTTCTTGACCGAATCAGGGGTGCAAAACTCAATCGGAAGATCCAGGAGACAGGCCGATGTCGCGACAAGGCCAATGGCAAGCCCGGCGCTCTTCGATGCTGCCGCGCTCTGTGAGCCCATGGGTGATTCCCCAATAATTGCAGCGATATCAAGAGCGATTAACATTGATGAACTCGTAAAAAGTCAAAATCAGAAATGAACCTTATTTAGTAGTCACGGATAGTTTATAACGAAAATTTGGCTCGAAGAAGCAAAATAGCTCTTTAACAATTTTAGAAATACGGTTTGGAG
>Ga0268283_1000307_pt1 | contig 38247 bp, 26 predicted proteins | sample saktaG_13_FD_190140 | JGI IMG/M metagenome (GOLD analysis project Ga0268283, IMG submission 190140) | Saline water microbial communities from Sakinaw Lake, British Columbia, Canada - sak_2013_06_06_36m | ecosystem: Environmental > Aquatic > Non-marine Saline and Alkaline > Saline ...
GTTGATGTAGTGGCCGGCCTGAGTAAGATCATCCGGCCCATCACCGATTATGCCATGGTGATCCAGTGCGGCGGATGCATGATCACCCGGAAACAGATTATCGGCCGGCTCAAACCAGCCATCGATGCCGGGATCCCTGTAACCAACTATGGCATGGCCATCGCCTGGGTGAATGGAATATTTGAGCGGGCGATTGAACCGTTTGGGAAAAGGTGACAGGGTGACAGGGTAACAAGGTGACAAGGTAATGGAGTAAAAGAGTAATGAAGTAAAAATTGGTCATTGGTCATTGGTCATTGGTCATTGGTTAAGGTGTTGACATCGACACAGGTATCACTTTCCCATTAAAAAACTTATGTCCGTTCACGGCAAAGTCGGCAATATAATGGGCCATCTGCACAGGGTTTTGCATCGCTTTGGCTCCCGGGAATGCCTTGGCAAACATCTCCGTTTGAACGGCTCCCAGGGCCAAACAGTTCACCTTGATATCCTGTTCTTCCAACTCCTCGGCCAATACCTCTGTAAGTATGGCCAGCGCACCCTTGCTGGATGCATAGGCCGACAGTCCCGGAAATTTCTTGCTTCCCTGCACCCCGCCCATGCTTCCGATGTTCACAATATGACCTCCCCGGTTCATGATGGGTAACAGTGCCTGTATGAGGAAAAAAGGGCCCTTTATATTGACATTGAAGGTGGAATCGAACTCGGCCTGATCGAATTTGACGAAGGGTTTATTGACCATTTTTCCAGCGTTGTTGATCAGGATATCGCATTTGTGAATGAAGGTTTCCAGCCGCTGAACGATAAACGGGTAAAACTCAAACTGGTTCAGATCGAACTCATAAGGGATGACCTTTGCCCCGGGGTTCAACCGTACACATTCTGCTGTCAATTCTTTGAGAGCCTTGCCGTTACGCGAAACTGCAACAATCTGGTTCTGCTTGTGCTTTGATAGTGTCTTTACCAGTTCGGAACCGATGCCTTTGCTGGCTCCGGTTATAATAATATTCATGGGTCGGGGTTTTACAAAAAGTTTACAAATATATATAAGAAACTGTTAAATATTGGCAACTTTCCCGTAACTTTGCCTCCTGAGCGTGATTTGTGATCCCGCTCATTGTAAATCATTAATCCAAACCCATCAAACACGTCCTAAATGAAAACATTTTTATCCATTTTCCTGCTTTTGTTTGTAAGTCTGAATTTTTCATTTGCACAGGAGGAAGTGCAGAAAGCAACGGTAATGCATGCTACATACTTCGATATTTCCCCGCCCCTCCGGGACATGGTGCAAAAATCCGATGCCATCCACGATCAATCATGGAAATCCGGATTCGTTAAAAACAAACTGAATGCCGTTTCAACAGAAAGCACGGTGTATGATCAGTTTGCCAGCGACCCCCTTCGCCAGTTTGCCCCCGGGAATGTCAGAACCGACACGACCATCCAGAATTTTGACGGGATCGGATATACCGGCTTCATGCCTCCTGATACTGATGGTGATGTTAGTTTGTCACATTACCTCCAGGTTGTCAATTGCAAATATGCGATCTACGACAAGAACGGGAACAAATTACTGGGCCCCTTTAACAACAGTTCCATATTCCAGGGAATGCCAAACAATTCCAATGACGGGGATGCCATTGTTTTGTATGATGAAAATGCAGACAGGTGGCTTTTCAGCCAGTTTTCACTGCCCAACTACCCCAGCGGTCCGTTCTATGAAAATGTTGCCATCTCGCAAACCAACGACCCGACCGGAAGCTGGTACCGTTACCAGTTTACCTTCTCCGTCATGCCCGACTATCCAAAGCTTGCTGTTTGGGGTGATGGATATTACATGACGATCCGCCGGTTTTCGACAAGCGGCAGTTGGCTCGGACCGGCAGCTATTGCCATGGACAGAACCAAAATGCTGGCAGGTGATCTGACCGCAACCATGCAAATGTTTACTATTGCCAGTAGCTACGAAGGTCCCGAGGCAGCAGACTGTGATAATTATTTTCCACCCGCAGGATCTCCGTGTCCGGTTGCCGCTCTTACAACAAGTACGGTTAAATTATGGGATTTTCATGTTGACTGGACAACACCATCTAACTCAACCTTCAATCAGAACTACTCCATCCCCATTTCTGTGTTTACCCCCATCTCAGGGAGTGCAACTGTTCCCCAAAAGGGAACCACCCAGAAACTCGACCCAATGTCGGGAAAAAGAATCATGTTCCGGATGCCATTCCGCAATTTCGGAACCCATTGGTCCATGCTGCTGAGCACTACGGTGAATGTCAGCGGCGTTGCAGGGATCCGTTGGATGGAACTGAGGAACAATACAGCCGGAGTCTGGAGTTTGTACCAGGAAGGAACCTATGCACCGGGCGACGGCAACCATCGCTGGATGGGCAGCATCGCCATGGATTCATTGGGGAATATTGCACTTGGTTATTCTGTTTCAGGATCAAACCTTTATCCTTCCATCCGTTACACCGGCAGGATGAACGGCGACCCACTGGGGACAATGACTGTAGCCGAAGGTGGCATTATTAATGGCGGTGGAAGTCAAACCGGTGTTGGATGGGATCAACCCTATCGTTGGGGCGATTACAGCGCCATGAATGCTGATCCTGCTGAGAATGGAAAATTCTGGTACACGCAGGAGTATTACGAAACCACTTCAGCAGGAAGTTGGAAAACACGGGTGGGTTCATTTTCCTTCCTCAATGTCTTTTCAACAGTCACCACGGCCTACCCCAATCCGGTATGCGTGGGCGATTCAACTCAGCTTCTTGTTTCTGCAACTGGCGGATCAGGAACCTACACCTATTCCTGGAGTTCAATACCTGCCGGATTTACATCAAACATCCCGAATCCCAAGGCAGCGCCGACAGATACCACAAAATATATTGCCACCACCAGCGATGGAACCCTGACCCGTTCTGATACGGTGCAGGTGAATGTAGGCTTCAAACCCAATGTCAATGCCGGCGCCGATACCATCGTTTGCTGGTATGTTACTTCGGTCGACATTCAAGGAACAATTTCCAATTACAAACAGTTTGGCTGGACCACCACCGGATCGGGAACATTCACCAATCCAGCCTTACTTGAAACCACTTATCTCCCTAGCCTGAATGATAAACTTTCCGGCCATGTGGATCTGACACTGGTTGGTATTTCCAATGCACCCTGCATCGGAAATGTAACCGATACCAAAATAGTGACTTTTGATGCCTGTACCGGTATTCCTGTTCAGAACAACCTGGAAACTTCACTTACCATCCGCCCGAATCCGGCCCATGGAACAGTGGCCATCACCATGAATGTGATCAGTACTTCGGCTGCCATACTGATCATCACCTCGACCGACGGGAAACTTATCTACTCGGAACAGGTTCAGGCTGCCAACGCCCCCATCATGAAGAACCTGGATATTTCAGGTTATGCAAAGGGGATCTATGTTGTTCAGCTGAAAACCGGGAAACAGGTGATCACAGAAAAAATGATCGTTCAGTAAAGTAAAATGCAAACACTGTTAAATAATTAACAGTGTTTGCATTTTTTTATATATCTTTGCGAACGAAATCATTGATTAAAGAGTTCATAAATATAAAGTAGGTTCTTCAGGGCAGGGTGAAATCCCCGACCGGCGGTAAAGTCCGCTACTCCCGGAAAACGATGGATCATCAGATCAATAATTTTCAGGGAACCGAGCCGTTGAAATTACGGCACCGACAGTACAGTCTGGATGGAAGAAGAATCGTATTTAACCTGACTTATTTACCAGTTTAAATAGGATTACGCCCTGTTGCTACCATTGCGACAGGGCGTTTTTTAATGACCTATGACGAATGACCTAACATACATGAAGCGGGCGATCAGCCTGGCAAAACGCGGGGCGGGATGGGTGAATCCCAATCCCATGGTAGGCGCCGTGCTTGTGAAGGAGGGCCACATCATCGGGGAGGGTTTTCATGAATACTTTGGAGGTGCCCATGCAGAGGTCAATGCAATCAGCTCTGTCCCTGAATCCTTAAAGGGATCTATTACAGGTTCAACACTTTATGTAACTTTTGAACCCTGTGCACACCATGGAAAAACGCCACCCTGCGTGGACCTGGTTGCCGAAAAGAAAATTGCAAGGGTGGTGATCGGAATGACCGATCCCAATCCTTTGGTCAACGGCCAGGGAATCGGATACCTGAGATCGCACGGGATCACGGTTGAGGTGGGATTGCTGGAGCCGCAGATCAAGGAATTGAACGAGATCTTTCTTAAATATATTCAAACCGGGCTGCCCTTTGTGGTGCTGAAATCGGCCATGACGACGGATGGTAAAATTGCAACGGTCACCAATGCCTCCAGATGGATCACAGGCGAACCTTCACGCAAGCTGGTGCACCAGTTTCGCCAGCAACTAAGTGCCGTTATGGTTGGCGTTGATACCGTTTTATTTGATGATCCTTTGTTGAATATCAGGCTGAGAGGTACCCGGAAAAATCCGCTCAAAATCATTGCCGATACCCATTGCCGGATCTCACCCGAAGCCAAAGTGCTGACCAACGATCCCCAGCTCGCCATTGTGGCGACTACCCGGCTGGCCGATAAGGAAAAACTTAAAAACATAGAACGGGCCGGTGTCCAGGTGATCATCTGCCCACTGAAAGAGGAACGCGTTGATCTCGGGTTCCTGATGAAATCGCTGGGTCAAATGGGCATTGACAGTGTAATGATCGAAGGAGGAAGCACCCTGGCATTCTCGGCTTTAAAGGAGGGGTTGGTGGATAAGGTCATCAGCTTTATCGCACCGAAGATCATTGGAGGAGCCGGCGCCCCCACCCCCGTGGGCGGAGCCGGAATCTCATCCATGGAAGATGCAATTGCCCTGATCAATATGAGATCCCGGAAAATTGGAAACGACTTTATGCTGGAAGGCTGGATAAAAAAAAATAACTGAAACCTATGCAACCTTGTCACCTTGTCACCTTGTTACTTAAAAAAAATGTTCACAGGAATCATTGAAGAAACCGGTCTGATCAAAGCCATTCATCACGGAGGGAACGCTTCGCAACTTACCATTGGGGCGAAGGAAGTGGTGAGCGATATGAAGGTTGGCGATAGCATTAACACCAATGGCGTTTGCCTTACTGTCACCTCGTTCGGAGCCGGTTTTTTTATGGCGGATGTGATGCCGGAGACCATGCGCCTCACCAGTTTCAGTACATTAAAAACCGGCAGTGCCGTGAATCTCGAAAGGGCATTGCGGTTGAGTGACCGGCTTGGCGGCCACCTGGTAAGCGGGCACATCGACGGTACCGGCAGGATCGGGCGGCGTTGGGAGGAGGACAATGCCGTTTGGCTGAACATCCTGGCTGATGCGCAGATCCTGCGGTACATTGTCGAACGGGGATCAGTGGCCCTCGATGGTATGAGCCTGACAGTGACCTCGGTCGATCAGCGTTCATTCAGCGTCTCGGTCATCCCGCACACCCGGGCTGTAACCACGATCGGGGAGAAAAGTACAGGCGACATCCTGAACATTGAATGTGACATCATTGGTAAATACATTGAAAAATTGAATTCTGCCGGGAGTAGCGGATCGAAAATCGACCTGGACTTCCTTGCTAAAAATAATTTCCTATGACAAACTACAAATTCAATACGATTGATGAGGCACTTGAGGATATCCGCAAAGGGAAGATGATCGTCGTAGTTGATGATGAAGACCGTGAAAATGAAGGCGACCTGGTGATTGCCGCTGAAAAGGTGACCCCTTCCATCATAAATTTCATGGCGAAAAACGGCGGAGGGCTGATTTGCCTTCCCATCGTTCGCGACCGCCTTGAAGAGTTGAACATTGAGCGCATGGTGGTGAAAAACACCGATCCGAACCGAACTGCATTTACTGTTTCGGTCGATGCCATTGAATGTTCCACCGGGATATCGGCCCATGAACGGTCACTGACGATAAAAAGACTGATCGACAATCAGACCAAGGCGCGGGATTTTACCCGCCCGGGTCACATTTTCCCGATCGAATACCGCGAAGGCGGCGTCCTGATCAGGGCCGGACATACCGAAGCTTCGGTTGACCTGGCTAAAATGGCCGGTTTATACCCGGCCGGCGTTATCTGCGAAATCATGAACGAAGACGGGTCAATGGCCCGTGTGCCCCAGTTGATGAAATATGTTAAAAAGCACAACCTGAAGATCATAACCATCGTATCGCTCATCGACTACCGGCGTAAATCAGAAACCCTGGTCGAACGCGCTGCCGTGGTTGACATGCCTACCAGGTATGGAGATTTCAGAGCCTACAGCTATGTAAGCAAAATAAGCAATGAGAACCACCTTGCCCTGGTAAAGGGTGATATCTCTGATGGAAAGCCTGTCCTGGTGCGCGTTCATTCAGAGTGTCTTACCGGCGATGTTTTCGGGTCAATGCGGTGCGATTGCGGCGACCAGCTTGAAGTGGCCATGAAACGGATTGCAAAGGAGGGCCGTGGTGTGCTGCTTTATATGAGGCAGGAGGGCCGCGGTATCGGCCTGGATAATAAGATGCGGGCCTATTCCCTGCAGGATCAGGGGATGGATACGGTGGAAGCCAACAACGCGCTGGGTTTCGATGCCGATCTGCGCGACTATGGCACCGGAGCTGAGATACTTGTAGACCTCGGGATTAAAAAACTAAGGCTGCTTACCAACAATCCCCGGAAAATATCGGGGATTGAAGGATTCGGGCTGGAACTTGTTGAACGGATCCCCATTCAAACCAAAAGCAATGCCAGTAACATCCGGTATATGAAAACCAAGAAGGAAAAACTGGGACATCTGCTTAATTTCACCGATGAATTGAAGAAAGAATAACTGATCCGCATCCGTGCGGCCTGACTGGGAAATAAAGGTATAAATGACTAAAAAACAGCACTATGAAAACAATTGAAGGAAAACTGGATGCCAAGGGACTGAAATTCGGTATTGTCATTGCCCGTTTCAATGAATTTATCAGCGGTAAATTGCTTTCGGGCTGCCTTGACGGACTTATCCGTCACGGGGCGGATGAAGCAAATATTGATGTGGCCTGGTCGCCCGGTTCTTTTGAAATTCCCCTGCTGGCAAAGAAGCTGGCCGTAAGTAAGAAATATGATGCGGTGATATGTCTCGGAGCAGTGATCCGCGGCGCTACACCCCACTTCGATTATGTTGCCTCTGAAGTTTCAAAGGGAGTCGCACATGTTGCGCTGGAGACCGGCACCCCGGTGATCTTTGGCGTATTGACCACCGACAACATCGAGCAGGCCATCGAGCGTGCAGGCACCAAAAGCGGGAACAAAGGATTCGACGCCGCCCTCGCCGCCATTGAGATGGCAAATGTGATTAGGGAACTGTAAAAGATCGTTTCACTTCTTTGTAATCACAAACACCGTTCTCCGGTTCCTGGCGCGTCCCTCCTCTGAATCGTTTTCGGCAACAGGCATCGATTTTCCGAATCCTTTGTAGGTAAGCCGTTTTTCAGCAATACCCTTTTCTATCAGGTAATTGTACACTGACTGTGCCCGGCTTTCCGACAGTTTCAGGTTGCTGGCATCATTGCCGATGTTGTCGGTGTGACCCTGGATCTGGATGGAGATGTTCTGGCTTTCATTCAGGAATTCGATCAGCTGGTCAAGGACCGCCTTCGATTCTATGGTCAGGTCAAAGGAGTTGAACGGGAAATAGATGTCGTTGATACGATAGGATTTATTCAGCTCGATCGGTTTCATCTCAATATCAATCCTGGCCGGAAGCTTAAACATACTGTCAACTTTGGCAATATACCTTGATTCGTACACATGCCCCTCCTTCTTGACGGTCATGATGTAATCGCTGTTAAATGGCGCGACAGCCACATAATTCCCTGTGACTGAATCCATTGGAATATTGGAGATCTTTTTTGTATCCAGGTTTTTCAATTCAATATGCGCCTTCACCGGTTCGGCGGAGTATTCCGACTTGACATTTCCACGGATCAGGAGTACCTTCTCGGGACGGGCGGCATCATAGAGTTCAAAAGAGTAGAGATCCCAGCCTCCTTTCCCGTTGAATTTATTGGAGGCAAAGAAACCCTGCATGCCATCTGTACTTACGAAAAATCCCACCTCGTCATCAGGGGAATTGATGGGATAACCGATGTTTTTTGGCTTGGTCCAGAGACCATGCTCATCCAGTTTGGAATAAAAGATGTCATATCCCCCCAGGCCCATCCATCCATCGGAAGAAAAATAGAGTGTTTTCTCGTCGGGATGGAAAAAGGGAGATTTTTCATTCCCGGTTGAATTGATGAGGGGTCCGAGGTTGATCGGAGTACCCCACTCACCTGATTCACTGTTGATGGACCTGTAAATATCATATCCGCCAAAACCGCCGCTCCGGTCACTCACAAAATAAAGGGTTCGCCCGTCGGCCGAAATGGTTGGTTGCGATTCCCACGAACCGGGCAGGTTGATCTTGTTGCTCACGCTTTTAATCGGGCTCCATTCGCCGTTCACATTTTCGGAATAATAGATATCACAGTTCAGGTATTTCTTTACATTGTCAAATTTGCACACAGTATAATAGAGGGTGTTGTTGTCGGCCGTAAGTGTCGCCCCGCCCTCATTGTCATTGACGTTGAAGGGTTCGGGCATCTCCTCCCCCGCTTCAAATTTGCCATCCGGATTGCGCATGCTGTAAAGGAACCGCTCCTTCATCTTGGTCTCCCTGAACAGGCTGTTTTTTCCGGGTTCGATCTTGATTTCCCGCGTGAAAAGAGCCATCTGGTTATCGGGTGACAGGATGGGCAGGTACTCATTTTGCGGGGTTGAAATCCCTTCGACCACCTGCGGGGTAAACGGGACAGGATGGCCGGTCATTTCCAGGTAAAATTTCGAATATTTCTGGAGACTGACGGCCCGGTTATAATCCTCATCCTTCTTGATCTTATCGACATCTTTCAGAAACTCATCCAGGTTTTTCAACGCCAGCGCATAGTTCTCTTCACCATAATAGATCTCACCAAGATAATAGTAGGCATAGACATCATAGGACGGACATAATTCGATCACCTTCCTCAGATTCTTCTCAGCCTCCCTGAAATTGTTATCCGCTTTTTTAAAATTGACCAGCCCAAGCACAAAATAGGCATCCACGCAACCGGGCTCCTCGCTGATCACCTTCCGCATCTGCTGACCGGCCAGGTTATAGTTCCCCCTTTTCAGGTAGTCAATGCCCTCCTGGTAGGTTTTTTCCGTCTTCTTTTCGAGCTTGATCTTGCAGGAATCACTGGCAATCTGGGCTCTTAAACCAGGCACTAAAATGATAAGAAAGCATACCATCAGCAACCGCTTCAAACCATACAGGATGGGCTTCATGGGGATAATTTTGTCAAAGGTATAGGGAAATATCGTAATTTTACGATTCGGCTTAGTTAATAATGTTTCAATGATGGATTCAAATTCAGTCAGGGCAGGACTCATCCAGATGTCGTGCGGGCCGGACAAAAAAGCCAATCTGGATAAATCGATCCTCATGATCAGGGAGGCTGCCAAACACGGGGCGCAGATCCTTTGCCTCCAGGAGCTGTTTGCAACCACCTATTTCTGCTGGGAGGAAAACCACGATTATTTCGGCCTGGCAGAGTCCATCCCGGGGCCAACCACGAAAATCCTGGGGGAGGTTGCCCGCGAACTTGATGTGGTGATCGTAGCCTCGCTGTTCGAAAAAAGAACCGAAGGAATCTATCACAATACCGTGGCTGTACTGGATGCCGATGGAAGCTACCTCGGGAAATACCGTAAGCACCATATTCCGGATGATCCGGGTTATTATGAAAAATTTTATTTCACGCCGGGAGATAACGGTTACCAGGTATTTCAAACGAAATACGCCCGGATCGGCACGCTCATCTGCTGGGATCAGTGGTATCCTGAAGCGGCGCGTATTACCAGTCTGATGGGGGCGCAGATCATCTTTTACCCGACGGCCATCGGATGGGCCCTTTCACAGGATGATGCATTAAACAGGCAGCAATACCAGGCCTGGCAAACGGTTCAGCGCGGTCACGCCATTGCCAACGGGGTGTATGTCATCGCTGTAAACCGTACCGGGATGGAGGGTTCCATGAACTTCTGGGGCGGCTCCTTCATTTCCGATCCCTTTGGGGTTTTGATGTTCCAGGCATCGCACGACCAGGAGGAGATCATTGTCCGGGAACTTGACCTGGCAAAATCAGGCGGAACCCGCATTCACTGGCCATTCATGCGCGACCGGCGGATCGACAGCTACGGGCCGATACTGGAAAGATATCTGGGGAAGGACGAGTGATCAATGACCAATGGCCAATGACCAATTACTAATTTGAGTGAAAGTTTAATAAATTCCGAAAATTCACATGTCCGAATTTACCCTGACTCCCAAGGAACTGGGTTATCATTTTCCGGCCGAATGGTCGGAGCACCGTGCTACATGGCTCAGTTATCCGCATGACGATTCCTACTCCTGGCCCGGAACACTTCCCCGGATCTTTCCCTTTTATAACAGGTTTATCAAGGAACTTTCAAGGGGAGAACAGGTTTGCATCAATGTCAGGAATGAAGCGCTGCGCGACAGTGTAATCAAGGATCTTACCCTCCTGGGGGTTGACATGGCGAAGATCACCCTGCTCATCCATCCGACCAACGACGCCTGGTGCCGCGATCATGGCCCGGCATTCCTGGTACAGCCCGGGGCAAAGGATCCCAGGGTGATCGTGAGCTGGCGTTACAATGCCTGGGGAGATAAATATGCCCATGACCTGGATGAAAAGATCCCTGCACTGGTTGGAGAATATCTGCATCTCCCCGTCTTCTATCCGGGCATCGTCATGGAGGGAGGTGCCGTTGATTTCAATGGAAATGGCACGCTGCTTACCACAAACCAGTGTTTGCTGCATGAAAACCGGAACCCGGGACTGTTTCAGCACGAGATTGAGGAATATCTTCATAATTTCTACGGAGTTGAGCAGGTGCTGTGGCTCGACGAAGGCATTGACGGGGATGACACCAATGGTCATATCGATGACATTACCCGGTTTTTCAGGGAGGATGCGGTGGTGACGATGGTAGAAACGACCCGGTCGGATGCCAACCATAAAATCCTTCAGGAAAATCTCAGGAAATTAAAGGCCATGCGGCTTTCCAACGGGAAGCAACTTGATATTGCCGAGATCCAGATGCCCAAACCGGTCATTTACGACCAGCAGCGGCTGCCCGCCTCCTACGCCAACTTTTACATCGCCAACAAATCGGTGATCGTTCCCAATTTCCAGTGCAAAGAGGACGATAAAGCCATGCAGATCCTTGAAGAATGTTTCCCCGACCGGAGCATCATCGGCATCGACTCGGTGGAGATCATCTGGGGACTTGGGTCATTTCACTGCCTTTCGCAGCAGGAACCGAAGGAATAACCAATTACCAATGACCAATTACCAATTACCAATGACCAATAACCAATTACCAATGACCAATGACCAATTACCAATTACCAATTACCAATTACTCTGTCACCCTGTTACCTTCTCAAATGATCCGCCAGCACCAGCGCCCCCATGGCTTCGACGATGGGCAGGGCACGGGGAACAATGCAGATGTCGTGACGTCCCTTTCCCTTGAGGGTGACGGGTTCGCCCGACAGGTTCACGGTCTCCTGGTCTTTCATCAGGGTAGAGACTGGTTTGAAGGCTACGCGGAAACAGATCTCCTCCCCGTTTGAGATCCCTCCCTGGATTCCTCCGGAATGGTTGGTGAGTGTCCGGATTTCTCCATCCCGGCTGACAAACAGGTCGTTGTGTTCAGATCCCCGCATGGTGGCTCCCTTGAAGCCTGAACCATACTCGAATCCCTTCACGGCATTGATGCTGAGCATGGCTTTGGCAAGGTCGGCCTGCAGTTTGTCGAACACGGGTTCACCAAGTCCGGCCGGAACACCTGTAATCGCGCAGGAGATGACGCCGCCGGTGGTATCGCCATCTGCTTTAATCTGTTTTAGAAAATCAAGCATTGCGGGGTCTCCATTTACAAACGAGCCTCCGGTCTGGTCAGGAGCCGGAACTCCTGATTCCGGGTCAACCATCTGAAAGTGTCCTATCTGCGATATCCAGCTGCGGATCCGGATATTTTTTGAATGCAGAAGCAATTTGGCGAAGGCGCCGCCGGCAACACGGGCTACAGTTTCACGGGCTGAGGAACGGCCTCCACCGCGCGGATCGCGGATCCCGTACTTCTTTTGCCAGGTGAAATCAGCATGTGAAGGCCGGAAAACCCTGCTGATCTGGTCATAGTCGTCAGGTTTCTGATTATGGTTATACACCAGGAAGGCAATGGGTGCCCCGGTGGTTTTTCCCTCGTAAATTCCTGAAACAACATGAATGATATCCGCCTCCTTGCGTGGAGATGCTAAAAAATCCATCCCGGGCCGGCGCCGGTTCAGTTCGGATTGAATAAAGGCCAGGTCAATTTCAAAATTGGAAGGAAATCCGTCGAGAACGCCGCCGACTGCTTCACCATGCGACTCGCCAAAGGTAGTCAGTACAAGCGCCTTACCAAACGAGTTCCCCGACATAAATCCAGATTTTGGCAATTTTCAAGATATCTTCGTCACGCGTCACGCGTTACGTGTCACGATATTTTTTGTCACGCGTCACGTGTCACGCATTAAGCAGTCTGCTGTTTCAGGATCTTCATCTTCGCTTCAAGCACCTTCAGTTCACTTTTGGCCCGGTTGATCTTATTTTCAAACTCCTCCTTTACCAGTGTGGCGCTTTTCGACTTGGCAAAAAACCCGATATTGTTCTCCCACAGGATGATCTCCTCCTTCATCTTGGAGATCTTGACGGCGAGGAACTCACGCTCCTTGCTGATCACGTGGCGTGCATTCGGATCATTCTTGAGGTGGTCGAACTTGGCCTGAAAATTCACCGTGCTCATTTCAACATTGTCGATCTTCAGTTTGTCGAGATGCTCATTGATGAGGGCACGAAAATCATTGTGTAGCTTATCCTTATCCTTCATCGGAACGTGCCCGATCTCGGTCCATTCACGCTGGAAGTTTTTCAGCACCTCCAGGTTTGCACTTTTATCGGTCCCAAACTCGTACTCCCTGAGGCGGGTCATGAGATCAAGCTTCTTGCTGAGGTTCTCGCCTTCGCTTGCCTGGACATTGGAAAAATAGGATTGTTTGGCATTGAAGAAATCGTCGCAGGCTGTACGGAACCGTTTCCATATCTTTTCAGAATGCTTCTTGGGAACAGGTCCGAGTTTTTTCCATTCGCCCTGCAAACGGATGAGTTCATTGGTCGTCTTTTTCCAGTCGGTGTTGCCTTTGAGCGATTCAGCCTGCATACACAATTCAACCTTGAGGTTATAATTGTGCATCTGCTGTTCCTTCAGTTTATCGAAATATTCCTTCTTTACAGCAAAAAATGAATCAAGGCTTCCTTTAAAGCGGGTCCATATCTCGGAATTCACCTTTTGCGGTACCGGGCCAATGTTCTTCCAGATTTTCAGGAGATCATTTACCTTGTTGGTGTTGTCCTGCCAATCCTTGATCGATTCGTTGGGCAAACCAAGCACGATCTCCGCCTGTTCGCACAGGGCGATCTTGGTCTGGTGATTTTTGTTCTGGTCCTCCTCGATCAGGGAATAATGTTCCCTCCTGCGGTCATTGATCTTATCGGTCGCATTTTTAAACCGGTCCCATATCTCGTCCTTTTTATCGGCAGGTACGGGTCCGAGTTCCTTCCATTCTTCATGATACTTCTGAAGTTTCTTGAACGACTTGATCACGGAGGTTTCCAGGAGAAGTTCCTCTGTTTTTTCACACAGGGACAGCTTGGCTTCCAGGTTTTTCCTGAGATCCAGGTCCTTCAGTTCTTTGTTCAGCTTGACTTTTTCAAAGAACTTTTCAACCAGGAAATGGTAGTTCTGCCAGAGGTTGTTGATTTCGGTGCGCGGCACCATTCCAACCTCCTTCCAGCGTTCCTGGAGTATCTTGAATTCATCATAGGTCTTCTTCAGCGTCTCTTCAGAGTTGATGAGGGTCTTCAACTCGTCGAGGATCAGGTATTTCTTCTTCAGGTTATCCTGCTTGATCTTTTCCTGTTCCTCAATATGTTTGGCTTTGGTGGCCTTGTATATCGAGAAAATGTCGTTGAACCTGACATCCAGTTCATCCAGTTCAGGGGCAAGTTCCTCTTTGGTTCCGCCCTCCTCCATCACCTGTTCGTATTTCTGAAGGTTCTCCTCTTTTTTCTTTTTCAGGAAGGCAACCTTGATCAGGGCGATGCGTGTTTTAATGGCATTGAAATCGGGTTCAGCAATCGCCTTATCCAGCAAATCGACCAACTCGGCCCTGGTATAAGCGTCAAAGCTGTTTTCCGTTTCATGCATGAGATGCTCTACATTCTCTTCCGTCACCTCGTCGAGGTGCTCGTCGAGATGCTCATCGAGTGGTTCGATGAGGGTCTCTTCAACCAGGTCCGGCACAGGAAGTTCCGCAACCGGCTCGGCAATGATCTCTGCTATGGGTTCCGCGATGGTCTCTGCCACAGGTTCATCAATGACCTCTGCGACAGGTTCCGCGATGGTCTCTGCCACAGGTTCATCAACGGTCTCTGCTATGGGTTCCGCGATGATCTCTGCCACAGGTTCCGCGATGGTCTCTGCCACAGGTTCATCAATGACCTCTGCGACAGGTTCGGCAACGGCCTCTTTCAAAGGTTCGATAACCTCTTTTACGATAATTTCTTCGGTCTGATCTAGATCAGTAGGGAGGATGAGTTCAGGGATATCCGCTGTTTCAATAACAGTGGCAGCATTCTCCTCCTGGCTGGCGGTAAGCTCCAGTTCAGGATTCTGAGGTGTTTTTTTAGTGTTTTTCATTCGTAGTTAATCATCCGTTTTAATAATACAATACGTAGTGTCCGACATTGGCCGGTGATTTGAAGCATAAGGGGAGCAAAAGTACAAATTATTTACAAACCAACACGAATTAATAGGTTACGGAATAGCCCTCCTGTTGAAAATGATATATCCGAAGTTGAAATTGATGGTGAACAGATCGGGGGTTTTGTCATAGTAATTTACGCTTACGCTGACGGGACCCAGCGGGCTGTTGTAAACCATCGCCGTGGAGGCCATGTAGGAACGGTCGGAGAAGACCTTGCCATAATAAGCTGAAAAATCATCCGGATCCTGGAGAATCTCCTGGTATGGCTGAAACACATACCCCTCAAGACGGTATTCGATCTTTTTGTAGATGCGCAGCACCAGTTTCAGCCCGACCGCTGCATAATTATTCGCCCGGAATGAGGGCAGGAAATAGGACTGAGATTCCGGTATGGGCTGAAATGCCGGTGCATATAACATGGAAGAGGTGTAATTGGAGAAAAGAGGCTGGTTTGACAGGACACCCTCTCCATAAAATCCGAATTTAAGCGGCCCCAGCGATTCGAAAAAATTGTCATAGATCAGTTGAAACCGGTACCATTCATGATGATGGTTAACGATGGTCTTGTTAATGGCGGTGGAGCCCGGCAGCATATCCTCGTCCCCGTTGACATACGACAGCTTGAGCATCAGGCGGACGCCGGCATTCGCATACTGTTTCCGGTTCAGGCTGTTCAGTTCAAAATTCACCGAAGGGGCAAGAAAACTGAAGGAGGTCTGGTCGGCAGTATCATAGCGGGTAAATTCATTGTTCTGATAATACTTTTTGTTGGTAAACCCATAGGTGAATCCCCCCGAAAGCTTCCCAGTATTGGTAACCGGGATACCGGCCATCAGATCGCCGAAATACTCGCTTTCGAGGATGTAATTCGGAGTTTTATCATCAAAGAAAAAACTGGCATTCCTGAAATAGTTGAAATGGTTGAAAGTATAATTCAAATCAAGGAACCATGGGGTTTTAGAGTTAAAATCTATCCGGCCCCCAACCTTTGCCGAACTGTATACTTTACCAAAATATCCATTCACAAAAAATCGCAATGCCTTCGACCACAAATATTTATATTGAAGTTCAAGGAATGCCTCACTGTTATTCCCGAGGGAAAAATTGCCTCCGAACTGCATACCGAAATTGTTGGACTTCAGGATATCCAGGAAAAGGTCGTAGGTTCCCGTTCTCGGGTTGAACCGTGCCAAAGGGTATATGCTCCTGGCATAACCCCCGTCAACGAACCGGAAATAGCCGTCCTGAAGTTCATCAAACGAAATGATCTTCTTCCCGTGTTTCAGGATCTGCCTCACAAACCCATCCTGCATCTTTGTCAGCCCGGTGATGTAAATCGAATCAAATCTCAGTTCAGGTTTCCTGCTGTTGAAGTCCTCTCTCTTACGACGGAGTGCATCCGGATCAAGGCTGTCGTGTACCAGCTTCCTGATTTCACCGATCTTACGCAGCGCGGCAACATACCCGCTGTCGGCCAGTACGCTGGTTTTCGAGAAATCAAGCAGGTTGATATCCGGGATTTTTGGAACGATCATCACTGAATTCGGGTAGGTGATGGTATCACTCTGCCGTTCCATCAGCATCGTAAGCAATTGGGAGACCACATCGTCGCGATCAGCTTTTTTATACCGCCGGGCTACCCGGCTGCCGATGATCACATCGGGGTGGAATTCGTGCATCGCCACATCACAGGGGAAATTATTGTACATGCCCCCGTCGAATACCAGTTTTTTATCGACTACCACAGGATTGTATATCAGCGGGAGACTCATCGATCCGCGCACCGCTTTGCTCAGATCTCCCGACTTAAGTACCACCTGGGTGGATGTATCGATGTCGGTCACGACGCAACGAAACGGGATCAGCAACTTGTTAAAATCACCCCCGGCGACAGCAGTGGCGGGTGCAAGAAGTTTCATCAGCTGGAAGTCGATCTCGTAGGTTTTGATCAGCTGCGAGGGCAACCAGGATGTCATCTTTTTAGAAATGTCGAAATTGGTGGCGACCCAGGAGGCATTTGGATCTTCCTTGAGGTAATAATATACATAGCTTTCATCCATGATCCCTGAAGCCCAGCGCTGAAAGGCCTCGGAACTCATAAGTTTTTCAATTTCATCCGGTGAATAGCCGCTGGCATACATCCCCCCGATGATGGCGCCAATGGATGTTCCTACGATATAACTGATGGGGATGTGATTCTCTTCAAGGGCCCGCAACACGCCAATGTGCGCACCGCCCCTGGCCGCTCCCCCCGAAAGTACCACGGCCACCTTTTGTGCCGGTAATGAATTACTCAGGAGAAAGAAAAAAGAAAAAACAAAAGACAGGAATAAATGCCGGTTTCGGATTGAGGGGGTCATTGATCATTAACTCATTAATCATGTGTTCTTTAACAACTCATTCCCTGCATTCATGTTTGGCAAATCCTAATTTATTCCCGCCAGGGCCTGCTCCAGGTCAGCAATGATGTCTTCAACCTCTTCAATGCCAATCGAAAGGCGTACCAGTTCATCGCTGATGCCTCCCTCCTTTTTAGCGGCAGCAGATAATTTACTGTGGGTCATCGAAGCCGGGTGCTGAATAAGTGTTTCAATGCCTCCGAGGGACACGGCCAGCACACACAGCTGTACCCGGTCCATCAGCTTTTTACCCGCTTCAAGTCCGCCCTTCAGACCAAAGCTCATCATGGCGCCGGGTCCGCGCATCAGCCGCTTCCCCAGTTCGTATTGCGGGTGTGACTTTAACCCGGGGTAGGCGATCCATTCAATCTTTGGATGAGATTCGAGGTAATGGGCCACCTTCATTGCATTTTCCTGTGCCCGGTCGATGCGGATGCCCATTGTTTTAATCCCACGCCGGGTCAGGAAAGCCTGGTGCGGATCCATATTGCAACCCATGGCAACCATAACAGGACGCAATTTTTTGTAGTCAGCCTCTGTTTTTGTAACAATGACCCCACCCACGATATCGGCATGGCCGTTTATAAATTTGGTCAGGGAGTGAAGTACAATGTCGGCCCCCATATCGAGCGGATTCTGAAGGTATGGGCTGCAGAAGGTATTGTCGACGCAAACAGGGATGTTGTGCTGGCGTGCTATCTCGCAAATGGCCGGGATATCGGAGATCCCGATGGTGGGATTGGCCGGTGTTTCAAGGTAGATCAGCGCCGTGTTCGGACGGATGGATGTTCTAACCTTTTCAAGGTCGGTGGTATCGATGTAGGTAGATTCAACTCCGAATTTGGAGAAGGTTCCTTCAATGATCCCGCGGGCCGGACCATAAACTGCATTGTGACTTAAAATATGCTTGCCTGCACCCAGGTAGGCCATGTAAACAGTGGTCACTGCTCCCATGCCCGATGAACAGCCAATCCCGTCGAAGCCGTGCTCACTTTCGGCAATCGTCTTTTCAAGATCACGGATGGTAGGGTTCCCGATGCGGGTGTAAATGTAACCATCACTTTCGCCGGCAAAACAAGCTGCGCCATGGTCGGCGCTTTCAAAAGCAAAGGTAGAGGTTTGGTAGATGGGTGTGATCACACTGCCCAATGGGTCTTTGGCGCCTGCTCCGTGAACCAGTTTGGAGTTAAAGCCGGATGGTTTATATTTCATGAGTTCGGATTATTGTGATTTCGTTTTCGATTTTATCATTCAGATGGCGCTTTACGGCGCACAGGGAGGCAGTTTTGATTACGGCAGCTTCATATTGTTCTGGAAAATCCGAAGGAACATGAATACGCATGATCAGTTTGGCGATCATTTTCTGGATCGGATCGTAGTTGTAATCCATCTGGATGTGAACTTCCGATGTGTCGATCCCGCGCTGGTCACAGAAACTTTTGACATAAATGCCTGCACAGGTACCCAGTGAGGCAAGGAATAAATTAAAGGGTGTAGGGGCCGAATTATCACCGCCCGATTTAAGCGTCTGATCTGTTTTAATGGTAAAACCGTCGATCAGGGCATTCACTTTCTTATTTCCGTCAAAGGTAATTTCAATGGGCATGTTGCATGTTCTGAGGTGCAAAGTTACTATTTTATTGCGAATCCCGGTATTAAAGCCCTTTCTTCTTTTAGGCGAATTTATTCAATCAATTTTGTAGGTTTGCACTGGAAGAATCAAGAACATGGCGGAGATCCCGACCCTATCGGAAAACCGGATACAGATAAAGACCAAGGCTGATTTTGAGGTGATGTTTAAGACCCATTACAGTGCCTTGTGTTCCTATGCCCATGGCTTTCTCAAGGATCCGGATGCGGCGGAGGAGGTTGTCCAGGAGGTGATGTTCAGGATTTGGACCGGTCGTGCGTCGCTCGTCATCGAAACCTCCCTGGGTAGTTATCTTTTCAGGGCTGTCCGTAATGGATGCATGAATGTTCTCAAACATCTCAACATCCGCGAGGAATATAAATCTTTCAGGAAAAGGGAGATGGGCGAAACCCAGCGTTCGAAGGAGGATGAAATGATCGCTTCGGAGCTGGAACAGAAAATCAGGGAGGCCATTGACCATTTGCCTGTTGAACGGCGCAAGGTATTCATCCTGAGCAGGTACGATGGATTAACCTATGGTCAGATCGCGGAAAAGCTGGGCCTTTCGGTAAAAACAGTGGAAAACCAGATGGGAAAAGCGCTGAAATCGCTTCGGGAAGATCTATCGGATTACCTGCCCTGGGTGGTGCTGTTTTTTTGGAAGATTTTTTGAGAAGGTAACAAGGTGACAGGGTGACAGGGTAACAGAGTAATGAAGTAATGAAGTAATGGAGTGATGAATATATTTAACTTTTTCAGATAGGGGTATGGGGGTTCAGGGTTGTCATCATAGTAATTGAATATGAATCAAAAACCGCAGGATATCGACGAAAATTTACTGCTTCAGTACCTTCTCGGAAATGCGAATGATGAATTGCGCACTTCGGTCGAAACATGGCTGGATGCAGACAGCGGGAACAGGCGTCACCTGGATCAGCTCGAATCACTGTGGCTGGAAACCGGCAAACTGTCGCCTGCCCCGGTCGCTGTTGACGTTGAGGCTGCCTGGACCAGGATGTCGGAGCGGATAGAACGGGCTAAATCATCGCATTCCACACCCGGCAAAGGAAAAATAATCACGATGCAACCCTTCCGTTACCTCCTGCGGGTCGCAGCCGTATTGATACTATTGGTTGGAATTTACGCTGTTTTCAAACTGGTTAACCGGCCGGTCAGGGAGATTGAACTCTTAAGCGGAACGACCGTCCTTCGCGACACCCTGCCCGATGGCTCGAAAGTAACTCTAAATAAAAATTCAAGGCTGACCTATCCTTCGGCGTTTGAAACGGGCAATCGTAAGGTTAAACTTACCGGCGAAGCCTTTTTCGAAGTGAAACACGATGAGGCACATCCCTTCATTGTTGATGCAGGTCCGGCAAAAATCAGGGTTCTTGGTACAATATTCAGCGTCCGAACCCACCCCGCCAGGGTAGAGGCATCCCGACAGGTCGGAGGTACAATGCCAGGGATGAGCGACCAGATCAGTGAAGTTGAGGTAAGTGTCACCGAGGGTCGCATAATGCTTTTCAGGGTTGATCCTAAAACAGGGGATACCGCATCGCTGGTGCTCATTTCAGGCGAAACAGGGATGTGGAGCACAGGAAGTGCTGAGATGGTCCATATCGTGTCGTCAGTCCCCGATGGCACGTTCTGGGCCAACCGCAGCCTCGATTTCAGGGGTACAGCTCTTTCAGAGGTAATCAGCATCATAGAAAAATATTACCCGGTCAGAATCACTGTCAGCGATCCGGCCATTCTTGAATGCCGGCTGACTGCCTCTTTTGTTGATGAACCGATTAACAGGATTCTGACAGTGATCTCCGAATCATTCAGTCTGAACCTTGAAACCGTTGGACAGGGTTACAAATTTACAGGAAGTGGATGTGGAAATGAGCAGCATTAAGCATAGACAATTTTGAAATAAACAGTCTGTAAAAGTTGAGTGTAGGAATGAGTAAAAGTAAAACCTGGTTCATCTTTTCGATGCTGGTAGTTTTGGGTACCACTTCATATTCCCAGCAGAGTTATCTCTCACGGAAAATTTCGGTCGACATCCCCTCCTGCAGCCTGGAAGTCGCGCTGATAGAGATCGGCAAGGCAGCTGATTTCAGGTTTTCCTATGATGCCGACCTGATCCCCGGCAAGAGGCAGGTAAGGGTCAAAGCGAGCAACATACCGGTGAACGCTCTCCTCAGAGAGATGCTGGGAAAAAATGTCCGCCCAAAGGAGGTGGGGAACCATGTGATCCTGTTGCGTAACGGGGCACAGGCGCGTGAAAAGCAGGCCTTCGCCAGTATCCGGATATCGGGGATCATCCTGGATGCCTCTGACCGCAGACCCCTGGTGAATGCCACCGTGTATGAAGTCGAAAACAAGTATTCAGCCATCACTTCAGGAAATGGCAGCTATAAAATCATCATTCCGTCAGGTAAAAAAATAAGAAGCCTCACTTTTTGCAAATCAGGGTATTGTGATACAGTCGTTTTTATCAGACAGTCGGCCGACTGCCGTGTGGATGTGATGCTCCGTCCCCTGTCAGGCCCGCTTGCGCGAATGAATACACTTTACGGATCATTGAAGTACAGCAGCACCGACAGCCTGGGAATTGTAAACTGGCTTGTGCCTCGCGAATCAATGGTCAATGCCCGAAACCTTGAAGTCAGGACTTCCCGGACTTTTCAGGCTTCTGTCATTCCCTTCATCGGAACCAACTGGAAAGTTACGGGATCAATCACCAACAGGTTCTCCCTTAACCTGCTGGCAGGGTATACCGGCGGATTGAAAGGGCTTGAGGTAGGCGGATTGCTGAACATCACCAGGAACAGGATCAGCGGGGTGCAGATTGGCGGGTTGGGCAACATCGTTGGCGGACAGGGAAGCGGATGGCAGGTTGGCGGACTCTTCAACTTCGATCTTGGGAAGTTCGACGGAGTGCAGGCCGGGGGACTTTTCAACTATGTTCCTGATACGATCAGCGGGGTCCAGGTGACCGGCCTCGCCAATGTTGTGACCGGAAGGATCAAAGGAGTGCAGATCGCCGGGCTGACCAACATTGTCACGCATCATTGTGATGGCTGGCAAATTTCGGGATTACTGAATCTTACGATCCAGGATGTAAAACAGGTGCAGATTGCCGGGCTTGTGAATTATGGCCGCAATATGGATGGGGTCCAGGTAGCCGGGCTGATCAATATTACGCGAAGGCAAAACAATGGTTTGCAGATAGCAGGTTTTGTAAATTATGCCACCATTGTTCACGGATTACAACTTGGATTGATCAACATTTCCAATACGGTTGAACGTGGCCTTCCCATTGGCCTTTTCAGCTATGTCCAGGAGGGATATCACCTGTTCGAGCTGTCGGGAAATGAAATTTTTTATGGAAACGTTGCCTTTAAATCCGGGACCAGGACATTTTATAATTTCGTGCAGTTCGGAATGGGAAGCGATTACAAGATGCAGGGGTCCTATGGGATCGGCACCATCTTCACCCTGAAGAAAAAACTGTCGATGAGCATCGATGCTTCAGCGGGATTTGTTTACCATCCCGTTGATACGATCTATCATGGATTGCTGGTCAAATTCAACCCGTCGCTCGAATACCGTTTTGTTAAACATTTTGCCATCTTCCTGGGGCCAGCCTACAACTGCTTTGTATTCTCAAAGGGCCAGACCAGCGCAACTGCACGCGGACTGTCAACCTACGATTTTTACTTCTCCTCCACCGCCAATGCCTCCATCCAGATGTGGATCGGCGGAGTGGTAGGGATACGGCTGTAAAGCGTGACACGTAACGCGTGACGCGTGACAAAAAAAACTGGTCATTCGTAATTGGTCATTGGTAATTGGTAATTGGTAATTGGTAATTCGTCCCGCCTGTTCCACTGCAAAATTTTTCTCCTCAGAATGGGGGTATTTCGTTTCCCGGTTGTCATTAGTTAAAACCAACTCAAAAACTAATGAAACAACCGATGAAATTAACCACCATCGCGGTGATCCTGGGTATAACGGCATCAACGATCCTGCAGGCCCAGGATTCAACCGGGATGAAAACAAAAACGTTCCAGGCTGGATTTGTAACACCCCTTGGAACCAATGGCCTCAATTCCTGGAATGTAACCAATAAATTCTCTGTCAACCTCCTGGCCGGCTATGCCGGTGGGATTCATGGCGTTGAGTTCTCAGGACTGGGCAGTGTTTTAAAGGAAAACATGACCGGCGCCCAGTTCAGCGGCCTCGGGAACATCGTTTTGAATAAGACAAGGGGAGTTCAGTTTTCCGGGCTGTTCAACATCGGCCTCGACAGTGTCAAAGCCGCACAGTTCGCCGGATTGGTAAATATGGGCCTGGAAAATGTGAAGGCAGCGCAATTTGCCGGATTGGCAAATATAGCTACCGGGCAGGTAAAGGGGTTCCAGGTTGCTGGTATGGCCAATGTAGCCACCGGGCAGGTAAAGGGATTGCAGATTGCCGGTTTTCTCAATGTCAGCGGCGGCCATTTTTCAGGGACCCAGATCTCCGGTTTCATGAATTATTCTGATAAACTGAAGGGTTCCCAGATCGGGGTGATCAACTTTGTTGATTCACTGGAGCATGGGGTAGCGGTTGGATTTCTCAGTTTCGTGAAAAACGGATATACTGCTTTTGAAGTGGGCGTTTCCGAGACCTTGTATGGTGTGATGAGTTTCAAGACAGGAACAAAGAAGTTTTACAACATTCTGTCGGTCGGCGGCGGATCGCATGATGGTTTATCCCTTTTTGCGTGGGGATACGGCCTTGGTGCGTATATTCCGCTCAGTAAAAAACTCGGACTCTCGGTCGACGGGATCTGCTACCAGGTGAATGAAGGGGAATGGTTTACCAAACGCCTGAACCTTTTAAATAAACTTAATCTGGCGGCATCCTGGCAGGTCGCACCCCATCTTTCGGTTTTCGGCGGACTTTCATGGAATGTCACGGTTTCGGATATCACCGATGAATACGGCGACAAAGTAATCCCCCATATCGCCCCATGGCCGGTGTTTGATGAAACCTACGACGACCACCTCAACGTGAAGATGTACCCTGGAATCACAGCAGGAATAAGAATCTAAAAAAACTGAAAACATGAAAACAAAAACAATCCTAATGGCCATCGCGGCCCTGATAATCATGAGCCTGTTCACCTCCTGCGAAAAAATTAAAGGAAAAGGAGAGGTGATCACAGAAACCCGGAGCACGGGAACTTTCAACGCCATCAGCCTGGATATGCAGGCCACCGTATATTTCACCCAGGACACCCTCTATAGTATTCAGGTGAGCGGACAGGAAAATGTGCTTCGGGAAATCATAATACAGGTTGAAGGAACCCGGCTGGTGATCAAAGTAAAACATGGCGTGATCCTCGGAAGCCATGAGCCGGTGCAGGTTTACATTAAGGCGCCTGATGTGGGTAACCTTGAAGTTAGCGGGTCGGGTAACATCTTTACGGAAAACACCTGGGCTACCGACAACCTTTCGGCGAATATCAGCGGCAGCGGCACCATCAATCTGGCTTCAGTCAATACCGGTCAGCTTTCAGCAAACATCAGCGGTTCCGGGACCATCAAGGCAGCTTCGGGACTTGCTACCCGTGAAGAACTCAGGATCAGCGGCAGCGGGACCATCGATCTGCGGAGCGTAGAAGCCAGCACAGTCTATACAACCACCAGCGGATCGGGCGATACCTATATCCACGTCCTTGATCTGCTTGATGTGACCATTTCAGGCAGCGGCAATATCTGGTATTACGGAAACCCGGCTATCAATACCCATATCTCCGGATCAGGAAATCTAAGAAAGATGTAATCATGCAAGTCTCAAAACATAAGTAAAACCAATAAACTTTATAAATGAACAAAACCATTCTGATCTTCTTCCTGGCGATTCTTTCCCTGTCGCTCCCTGCCCAGACTCCCACCCAGACCATCCGAGGAAAAGTATTTGACGCCGATTCCAAAACAGGACTTCCCGGCGCCAATGTGATCCTCCTAAACTCCCAGCCCCTGATCGGTACAACGACCGATGTAAACGGAAATTTCATCCTGAATAAGGTCCCCGTGGGTAGAAAATCGATACAGGTAAGTTATATTGGGTACAAACCGGTGGTGAAACCCGAAATCCTTGTCAGCAGCGGGAAAGAGGTATTCCTTTCAATTGAACTTGAAGAAGAGGTTCTCGAGGCCAAAGAGGTCGAAATCAAGGCCACCATTGAAAAGGATCGGGCCATCAACAGCATGGCCATGGTCAGCGCCCGGTCATTTTCAGTGGAAGAGAGCCGCCGGTATGCCGGTTCTGCTGATGACCCCATGCGGGCAGTTTCGAACTTCGCCGGGGTAGCCCCGAGCGCCGACATCAGTTCCAATCAGATCGTCGTCAGGGGGAACTCTCCCAAAGGATTGCTGTGGCGTGTTGACGGTATCGACATCCCCAACCCCAACCACTACGCCATGGTCGGGACATCCGGGGGAGGAATGACCATGTTCAGCAGCCAGGTCCTCAGTAACTCCGACTTTTACACAGCCGCATTTCCGTCGGAATACGGCAATGCAATCTCAGGCGTCTTCGATATGCGTTTCCGCAATGGGAACAGTTCAAAACACGAATTCGCATTCCAGATTGGTATCCAGGGCCTCGACCTTTCGGCCGAAGGACCCTTCAGCAAGAAAAGCCAGGCATCCTACCTTTTCAACTATCGATATTCCATCCTTGCTTTTCTGCAATATATCGATCCGGGAATGAAGAATAAAATTCCCTCCTACCAGGATCTCTCGTTTAAAATTAACCTTCCCACAAAAAAAGCCGGGACCTTCTCCATCGTCGGTATCGGGGGCATTTCAAGGTCAAAATACATTCCCGAACAGGATTCTTCGCAATGGCAAACCCTGGAAGACAGGACACAATCCCTTCTGAACAACAACATGGGGGCCATCGCCCTGATCCACCATATTCCCTTATCCCGTCAAACCTATGTACGGTCTTATATTTCAGGAACCTACAATAGCATTCGTTATGAAAACAGTCTACTTTCACCTGCTTACAACCTCCTGCCGCAGGACAGTGTGAAGCAGGAGAATTACCGGTTTACGGCAGGGATCGTACTCAACCATAAATTTGGGGCGAAACACACCAACCGGAGCGGATTTACCTATACCCGGCTTTTCTACAACAACGATATCCATTCGGCAAATCCCTTTACCGGAGTTTTTGCCGAGGTCTACCAAGGGGATGGCAATACCGACCTGATCCAGGCCTTCAGCGAATCGAAGATCGACCTCACCAGCAAGTTCGCGATCAACGCCGGGCTTCATTTCCAGTATTTCCTGCTGAACCGCCATTATGCCGTTGAACCCAGGATTGCCCTGCGATGGCAGGCAGCCCCGAAACACGCATTCAGCATCGGGTACGGAAGTCATGCCCAAACCGAGGATGTCGGGGTATACCTCGCGGGTGTTCAAATTACGCCCGAAGAAAATGTACAGCCCAACAAGAAGCTGAATTTCAGCAGGTCGCACCATTTTGTCCTTGGGTATGATTACATGATCAGACCTGAACTGCGTTTGAAACTGGAGGGTTATTACCAATATTTGTATGATATCCCTGTGATGCCCGGAAGCTATTACTCGCTGATCAACAGCAGCGGTGGATTTTACAATGATACCCTCAGAAATGAAGGGACCGGGCGGAATGCCGGGATTGACATTACCTTCGAAAAGTTTCTCACGCGCCAGTATTATTACCTGGTGACGGTCTCACTATTTGATTCAAAGTACAAGGGGGGCGACGGGATTGAGCGAAACACGAAGTTCAACACAAACTATGTCGTCAATATCCTGGGTGGAAAGGAATGGACTATCCGTAAGAAAAACATCCTCGGGGTCAACCTGAAGGCCTCCCTTACCGGGGGTGAATTTTATGTTCCGATCGACCTGGAACAATCGAAACTACAGCACCGGGAGGTTCCGGATGATTCACGCGCCTACGCGCTGAGGCTACCCGACTTTTACTACATCGACCTTACGATCACTTACCGCACCAACCATAAGAAGTATTCGGGCATCTGGGCCATTCAGCTCAAGAACCTGCTAAACCAAAAGCCCGATCTGGGTTATGTGTACAACGATTTCAACCAGTCTGTTGAACCGGTAAAGGGGATGGGGATCCTGCCGTTTGTCAGTTATAAGGTTGAGTTTTAAAAACGTGACGCGTGACGAAAAAATTGGTCATTGGTCATTGGTCATTGGTCAGTCTTTGCAACACCTCACCGAGAACCCGTTGGTTTTGAAGTTGTAAACCCTGACCAGCTCCTCATTGTTGGCATCCAGTACAAAATTGAAAGCATTGTCAGTGGCGGTATCGGAGGAGGACCAGAAATATCCTACGTTGCCCAGCGAATAATAGTTGCCGTAATTGATCCTGGTACCGCCCGGAAGTCCTGTGAAGCCTGTGGAGTTGGTCGCTCCCGTGTTGGGTGCATACCACAACCCGCTGCCCGCCTCAAGGGTCCCGGTCGACTTCAGCGGACCTCCTGCGGTGGTCATTCCTCCAAGGAATGTGCTCAGTGAGTTCCATTCGGCATCGGTCGGTACATGCCACCCTGCAGGGCAAAGACCGCGGCTGTCGGCCAATGCGTGCCAGTTGTAGAGGTTTCCGTAAACTGAACCATTGGCAGCCTGGTTATCATAAACACACCAGGCGCCGGTCGAAAGGTTCTTCCAGGTTACATCAACGGTTACATTCGGAATGGCATCCCCGTTGTTATATTTGGTCACCCTTAAATTTTCACACAGCCACGACTGCGTTCCGATGGGAACTACATGGTAAATATTGCCGTTGACATCGGCTACCGAATCGATCACCGGCTTAAGCGTTTTGAGTGTTTCGGTGCTGCCATAACCAGCGCCGATACCATTTGCGGCAAAGGCCCTGATGTAGTACAGCGCATTGGGACTTAATCCGGTAACCAGGGTTACAAACGGGCCCGACCAGGTCCCGGCAACCGCCAGGTTGGTGTACTTTTCAAAGCCTGGGGTCAGGCTCCATTGTATCCCGTGAAGGATGATCGTAGAACCACCGTCGGAGGTGATGTTGCCTCCACAGGTTGCCGAGGTTTGTGTTATATCTGTTACCGCTGCAGTGGTAACCACCGGAACCGTCTTGGGAACATCGGCCGGAGTGTCATCTTTTTTGGAACAGCCGGTAAGGGCGAATGACAAACCTGTAGCAAGGATCAGCAAGGAAGTGAGTATTTTGCCTTCTTTCATGGTGAACTTTTTGGGATCATTGACCAAAAATACATACAAATTACAGATATCAAAGGGATATTTGTTCCTGTGTTATCTTTATCCGTCAAGTGTTAAAAGTCGCCGGTCAAGAAATCATCGAGTAAATACGCATGATCACCGAAATATTGAATGGGGTGGTGATTTTCTCAATACATTTGTTTTTATACTTTGAACAAATATAAAATGAAAAAACTGACAATTACTTTGACTCTGATGCTGATGCTGGGTGGACTGATGGCCCAGGATGAAGCCAGGCTGTTACGGTTCCCGGCCATTCATGGAAACCAGATCGTGTTTACCTATGCCGGTGATCTTTACACCGTAGACAAGGCTGGCGGACTTGCCAGGAAACTCACCAATGATGAGGATGGTTATGAGATGTTTGCACGGTTTTCGCCTGATGGCAAGCAGATCGCCTTCACCGGGCAGTACGACGGCAATACCGAAGTTTTCATCATGCCGGCCGAAGGTGGAACTCCCAAGCGGATCACCTACACGGCGACCCTGAACCGCGATGACATTTCGGACCGCATGGGACCAAACAACATCGTGATGACCTGGAAAGACAACGAAAATATCGTATTCCGTTCACGCAAACAGACCTTTAACGATTTCAAAGGGCAGCTTTTCCTGGCCAATACCAAAGGCGGACTTCCCCAGGAGTTGCCTTTCCCCTGCGGCGGATTTTGTTCCTACTCACCTGATGGCGCGAAACTGGCCTACAACCGGGTGTTTCGTGAATTCCGGACCTGGAAATACTACAAGGGCGGCATGGCCGATGATATCTGGATTTATGATTTCAACACCAAACAAACCGAACAGGTTACCAACAACATCTTCCAGGATATGTTCCCGATGTGGAGCGGGGATAAGATCTATTTCGTTTCCGAACGTGAACGTCCGACCAACCTCTACTGTTACGATCTGAAGAGCAAGGAGACCAAAAAGGTGACCGATTTCAAGGAATTTGATGTTAAATTCCCATCCCTGGGCGACAATGCCATTGTGTTCGAAAATGGTGGATTTATCTATACGTTCGACCTGGCAACCCAGAAAACAGAGAAAGTGACGGTCCGTATTGCCAATGATTTTATCACCGGACGTAACCAGATGAAGGATGCCAGCAAATTCATCAATACCTACTCCCTCTCCCCCGACGGCAAGCGCATTGCATTGGGTGCACGCGGCGACATCTGGACAGTTCCTGCCAAGACCGGCATCACCAAAAACCTGACAAATACCCCCGGGGTTCATGATCGTGACGTGGCCTGGTCGCCCGACGGAAAATACATCGCATACATCTCCGACCGGACAGGCGAAGATGAGATCTATCTTGAAAAGCAGGACGGAAGCGGTGACCCTGTACAGGTCACTAAAAATGCCGACACCTATAAATACACCATCACCTGGTCGCCCGACAGCAAGAAAATTTTATGGGCCGATAAAATGCTGCGCCTGCAGTATGTGGATATCGACTCCAAAGATATTACCCTTGTGGACCAGGGAAAGAGCTGGGAATTTTCTGATTACAACTGGTCGCCCGACAGCAAATGGATCGTTTATACCTTCCCCGATCGCCGTGTGACTTCCCGGATTTGCCTTTATGAACTGGCCACCAAATCAAAAACCCCGGTAACCGATACTTGGTACGACGCCGGCGGCGGAGTATTCAGCGATGACGGGAAATATATCTTTTTCACCTCCAACCGCGATTTCAACCCGACCTACAGCTGGACCGAATGGAACCATTCGTACACCGACATGACGAAAGTCTATTTTATCACCCTTGCCAAAGCAACCCCAAACCCGTTTGCTCCTGAAAATGATGAAGTGGTCCTTAAAAAGGATGATGCCACTGATAAAAAAGTTGACGACAAAACAGATAAAAAGGAGGATAAAAAGGCAGGTGATGCCAAAAAAGAGGGTGATGCGAAAAAGGACAATACCGTTAAAATTGACCTCGACGGGATCATCGGCCGTATCCTGGTTCTCCCGGTCGATGCCGGCACCTACTTTGGTCTCAGCTGCATCGGCGACAACGTTTATTATATTAAAGGCGGACGTGGCGATCACGGCGGCGGCGGATTGATGACCTTCAACCTTAAAGACCGCAAGGAGTCGAACCTGGGCGATTTTTTCAATTATGAAATCTCGGCTGATACGAAAAAAATGCTGGTCGGCGGCAATGGAAAATACGGTGTGATTGACCTTCCGAAGGGTGGAAAAATTGATGTCAAGGATTGGGTCGATCTTTCGAACATGAAGCTGATGGTTGACCTGAAGGCAGAATGGGCCCAGATTTACCGGGAATCATGGCGCCAGATGAAGTATTTCCTCTATGCCCCCAACATGCAGGGACTGAACTGGGACAACATTCAGAAGAAGTATGAACCTTTGTTGTCGTATGTAAACAACCGGAATGACCTCAACTATATCATCGGAGAAATGATCGGTGAGATCAGCATAGGCCACTCCTATGTAAGCGGAGGTGACAAGCCGTCACCCACCCGCATAAAAATGGGATTGCTCGGGGCAAAGGTCAGCCGCGACGGATCGGGATACTACAAAATTGACAAGATCCTGAAGGGCGAAAACTGGACCTCCGAGTCGCGCTCTCCGCTGACCGAACTTGGCGTGGATGCAAAGGAGGGAGACTACATCATTGCCATCAATGGCAAACCGACCAAAGAGATGACCGATATCAACGAAGCGCTGGTGAATAAAGCCGATGTGCAGGTTGAACTTACCCTCAACAGCACTGCTTCGGAAACCGGGGCACGCAAGGTGATCGTCATTCCAACGGATACTGAAGCCGGTTTGTACTATTACAACTGGGTGCAGGATAACATTAAAAAAGTGAGTGATGCCTCCAATGGCGAGATCGGATACATCCACATTCCGAATATGGGAATCGAAGGGCTGAACGAATTTGTCAAGCATTTCTATCCCCAGCTTGCCAAGCGTGCGCTCATCATCGACGACCGCGGCAATGGCGGCGGGAATGTGTCGCCCATGATCATCGAACGCCTCAACCGTGAAATGACCATGATCGCCATGGCCAGGAACACCGAAGGAGCTCCGGGGCGCCTGGAGATGCAGTGGGGACCGAAATGCATCCTCATCGACGGTTATTCCGCCTCCGATGGCGACCTCTTCCCGTACCAGTTCAAGAAACTGAAAATCGGGAAGGCCATTGGTAAACGTACCTGGGGCGGTGTCGTCGGTATTCGCGGCAGCCTTCCCTTCATTGACGGAGGCCAGATGATGCGTCCCGAATTTGCCCCCTATGATACGGAAGGTAAGAACTGGATCATTGAAGGACATGGTGTTGATCCGGATATCGAGGTTGACAATGATCCTGCAAAAGAATATGCCGGTGAAGATCAGCAGCTGAACAAAGCCATTGACCAGATGAAAGAGGAGCTCAAATCGTGGCCAAAGGAATTGCCAGGGATGCCGCCGTTCCCGGATAAAACAAAATAGGCGATGGCATTGTCATAAGCTTTTCAGTACAAAAAAGTTCCGGGTTCAACAAAGCCTGGGTCACCTTTTCATGGCCGTTTTTTGGAATTTTTTCACGTATATTTGTTAGATATTTATACATCTATGACAAAGGAAACAGCCATAAAGCTATTCAACGAGCAAAGAATTCGAATGCAATGGGACAAAACTAAAGAGAAATGGTATTTTTCTATTGTAGATGTTGTTGGAGTGCTTACTGAAAGCAAGACCCCTAATAATTACTGGAAAGTACTGAAAAACAGGCTCAAAAAAGAAGGCAGTGAGTTGGTTACAAATTGTAACCAACTGAAAATGCAATCTTCTGATGGTAAATATTATAATACTGATGTTGCTGACACCCGGAAGGGAGGAAATGTGGCAAAAGCGGCCCGTTTAAAATTGGAAAACACAACAGGAAAAAAGGTTGTGACTAAGCTAAATTCCAAATATCTTGATGACTCCATGTTAGAAAGCGGAAATGAATAAGAATAACCCACGAAACGCCGGCATGCATCAATTTCCAGGACGAATCAAAACAGATGATGCCCTCATCCTGCTGATCCTGTTCATAGGCGCCCTGTTGCGGTTTTACAGACTCCCGGATATTCCCTTCACCCACGATGAATTCAGCGCCATTATCCGGTCGCAATTCAATACATTCGGCGAGCTGATTGACAAGGGCGTTAAAATCGATGGCCATCCGGCTGGCATTCAGGTGTTTATTTATTACCTGATCAAGGTATTCGGAGTTTCGGAAGCCGTGCTGAAGACACCTTTTATCCTTTTCGGATTGCTGTCGGTTTGGCTGATCTACCTGATCGGGAGATCGTGGTTTAATTCCACCGTCGGACTGGTTGCCGCCTCATTCGTCTCCTTTCTTCAGTTCCCGGTGATGTACAGCCAGATCGCCCGGCCCTATGCCAGCGGATTGTGTTTTTCCCTGATGATGGTATGGTTCTGGACCAACGTAGTTTTTCATCCCGACCGGAAACGTTACCTGAATCTCGCCGGATTGATCATTTCAGCGGCATTGTGTGCTTACAACCACCACTTCAGCATGCTTTTCGCCGCAATGGTATGGATTACCGGGCTGTTTTACTCTTCAAGAAACAACCTGCCTTCTTACCTGGTGGCCGGTTTATTGGTGTTTGTTCTTTACATCCCGCACCTGCCCATATTCTTTTACCAGCTTGGGGTGGGCGGCGTTGAAGGGTGGCTCCAGAAACCGCGTTTCGATTTCATCTTCGACTTCATCCGGTACATTTTCCAGTTCTCGGTCTTTATCTACCTGCTGATCTTCCTGCTCATCTCCTTATCGCTTCTCTGGTATGAACCCAAACCCCGTGTAAACCGCAAATTCATCCTGATTTCAGTCATCTGGTTTTTGCTGCCCTGGCTTGTCGGGTATATCTATTCCATCTCCCGCAATTCCGTGCTGCAGTATTCCGTTCTGATCTTTTCCTTTCCATTCCTTCTCTTCATCCTATTCGGATATTTCAAAACCACCCGGCCGCTGCATCAGGTGGTCCTGGTAGTGGTGATTGCACTCATCGTCATTCCATCACTGATCGTCGAACGAAAGCATTATCCCCTGTTTTATAAATCTCCCTACCGCGAAATCGTGGCTGAATCGAAACATGCGGTCGATTCACTGGGTGTTGTCCACTGCGCCGTGATCCTCGACACCAAAAAGGAGATCAACCCCTATTATCTTGATAAGCTGAATTGCAGGGATCTTCCTTTCCGGTATCTTGAATCCATTGGGAACAGGGGGTTGTTGCTCGGTCACCTTGACTCATGCAAAGCCACCTACCTGGCCTTCGGTTGCCTCTCCTCCACCGCCTGGGAAAATTACAGCCTGATCCTGGAGAAATATCCCTATCTCCTGCAGCATAAGACCTATTGCGGGGGTGATTTTTATCTTTTCTCGCGGATAAAACCGGAAAAGGCAACGGGTGAATATTTTTATGAGATCATCAACCATTTCGAGCCAAGCCTGCCCGAATGGGGATGGGTGAACGAAAAACGCTGCATCGATTCGCTGACCATCGAAGGAAAGCGATCATTCATATCAGATGCGGGATTGGTATACAGCCCCACCTATGCGGTGCCCCTGCGCGACCTGCTCCATTCCCCGGATGATGTGATCGATGTTTCGGCTGATCTGCGGACTCCGCAGGTTTTCCCGGGTGCGTTGCTGGTTGTCAGCGTAACCTCCAACGGCAGGGATGTCAAATGGACCTCGGGTCCGGTGAATGGTTATGTGAAACCGGGTCAGTCGGGGCGGGTATTCCAGTCACTCCGGCTGAGCGATGTCGAATTGCGTCATCACGGATTGATGCTGAATGCCTTCATCTGGAATCCAATGAAATCGCCTTACATTCTCGATAATTTCAGGGTAAGGGTTCGAAGCGGGAACCCGGTGATATACGGGTTGTATCGGGAGATAGGTTTATAGATCAGTTCCAAGGCAGTTCTATTTAACTCAGGTAATCCCTTACCGCTTTCTGAATTCCCTTTTTTACTCCTTCCCAGGTTTGGTTTTTAAAACTATGCGGTTCTTCGCTTTCCTCTGCATCAACGAAATAGGTGACGGCATGGGGAATGCTGATTGCAAGCATTTGACTGGGATATTTTTGTTTGTGCCAATCCATGATTTGTTGCAGAGAATAATGTTTAAGCAATTCAAACAAATCCCAGAAGTCCTTTTTTTTTGCCCTGCCGAGAATTGCCTGAATTTTCATTGCCGAGATATCATCATCACTGTAAAACCTGATTGAATCAATAGTTTCCATTGTTTCAGTAGGGAAAAAGTCCGGGGTTCAACTGTCTCAGTATGTAACATCTGAATTCATTCAAAGGTTTATCTATCACGGCACTTGCAAAATGGATGGTGTGCAGGGGGAGATATTTTGCCTTCAACAAAGCCTGTGTCACCTTTTCATCGCCATAATACCTGCGGCACTGGCGGATATCGTCCACATCGCCCCGCTCAAACACCCGTTCAATAACAAAATTGGCCCTGAGATCGTAGTCAAGTGTTTCGAAAACGACATCCCAGAAAATGCGCTTGTTAAACAGGGGTTTCTCTTTTGGTGCCATACGACAAAGATAATCATTTCAGAAATTGCCTGATGATTTTTTGTGATTTCCAGGCAACTTTCCTGCCTTCACTGATGTCTGTTAGAAGTTAGGTTGTCAGCCTAACTATTATTTTTTACCCAAAGACTGCCAGGTTCATAAAAATTGTACCTTTATGGGCTGATATATCTTGAAAAGCCACCATTTTCACTGCCGGTTCAATACTCATTTTAATGGAATTATGAAGTTTATCTACTCCTTTTTTCTTCTGATCCTATTATTCTTTTGCCACATTGATGGGTTTTCCGAGGGTACAAAAGAGATATACCCATTCGGCGGTGGTTTTTACAAATTCGCTTTAGATGCCAATGATCCTATAAGAAATCGTTTTGCCCTATATAGTGCCCCAGAATCGGAACGGTTGAACATCACAATTTTGAATCCCAACGAAGTAATTTTTTTTGGATTTAATGATGGAAATAGCACCACCGGTTTCTATTTTCGCATTAAAGATCAAATGGGAAATATTGTTTATCCAGAAACCCAGATCCCTACCTCAGGACAAGGTCATATAAATAATCTATCTGAAGCTACAATTGGGCCGAGCAGCTTGTTCGCTGGAGGGTACAACCCAAAACGGTATATTGCTCCAACTCCGGGGACTTATTATCTGGAGTTTACGTTCGGTGGTGGTACCAAAGAAATGGAATACCTGGACATTACTGTTTCTAATCCCGATTCTACGCAAGCTCATAATGGTCGTATTTGGTCAAAAGGCTGGCAATTAACTACAACAGGTGCATCAAGTCAATGTCGTGCTAAATTTTATATTTACTCTGATGATTCCATAGTCACAGCAGTCAATTTTAATGGGATGCGACCATATACTTTTGATATTTCCTGTAATTCAACGGGATGCAATGATACAGGAGATTTTTTACAAGATAGAAAATCAAGACCTGGTCGTCATTTATACCCTCAATATAAGTTATTCCTTAACGATCCTGACTCCTTGGGATTTCCAACCGGGACTCTCGGGCAAATTCTCAGTGTAATTTACACCCGGTCGTGTGATGGAAGTATGATATTTAATATTGTGGTTGATAAAACCGGAAACGCTGAAGTTCTTTTAGATATCTATCCTCCGGTTGGATATTCTGCAGGAGATGTAAAACTCCCAGGCCAGGTATTTGCAGGACCAACAGGAAACATTTTTACCTGGGACGGAGTTGATGGAAATGGAGTTCCCGTGCCGAATGGTACAACTATTAACCTGACTACAACATATCTGAACGGATTGACCCATTTACCACTCTATGATGCAGAGTACAGCTTAAATTTTAATCCCTTATGGACCGGTTATTTGGTAAGTTTAGTCCGCCCCAATGGTCCACAGCCTTCCTTATTCTGGAATGATTCATTATGTGGAGGAGGAGCTAATTTTACAGGGTGCATTGATCCGGTGGGTTGTCATATATGGAATGAAAATGTCGGAAATGAAAAGACCATTAACACATGGTGGTATTCTGCCTCTCAAAGTACAACTCCAGTGTTCATTGCGGAATGGCGCAATCCTGCCCCTCTGGTCTTTAACCAACCGGCCCAAACTATTTGTGCCGGGACCAACAATGTTACCTTTTCGGTTACACCTGATGTGAACACCGAAGTATACCACTGGGATTATACAGGAACCGGAGCTACGATTATCCAGGGAACTTCAGCCGATCCTTTTGTGACGGTCAGTTTCGCTGCAAATGCCACCTCAGGGAACATTACGGTTTTCGGTACAAATACCAACTGCAATACCACGCCGAGTCCCACAAAGACCTTGGCTATTTACATCCCGCCTATTCCTGAGTTAACTACAAGTCTGACCTATGGGACCTGTTCCGGAGTTGCCTTTTCCATTCCACTAACCTCTTCACCTGCCGGAGCCAGCTTCTCATGGACATCCCCTGCTCCGACCTGCTCGGCCAACGTCTCTGCCTGTCCCCCGGGAGCCACCGGAACTGCACTTACCGGCAATCTCTCCGTCACGGATTTATCACAGGGAACGGTCACCTATCATATTACCCCCATTTCAAGCGGCTGTAATGGGGTGACCAAAGACCTGGTGGTTACGGTCGATCCAAAACCCAACATCACCAGTCCCTCCTCCCCGAGCGAAAACCTCTGTTCAGGCGGGACCACGAACATCGCGCTCCAGTCGGGACTCGCCGGGGCCACCATCAACTGGCAGGTGTTGCCGGGGGGATGCACCAACATCGTGACATGCCCGGGATCCGGGTCTGCCTCCCCCATTTCAAATCAGCTTACCCTGACCAGCAACAGCAGCCCGGGAACCGTGGTCTACACCATCACCCCCAATGTCGGAGGATGTTTCGGGGATGCTGTTACCCATACTGTCAATGTACTGCAACTGCCCCCGGTGGTGCTTACCCAGTTTGCACCGGTCTGCCTCAATACACCTGCATTCACCCTATCGGGCGGGACGCCCACAGGCGGAACCTATACCCTGAACGGAACACCCATCATCACCTTCAATCCTGCCACAGCCGGGGCCGGTACCTTTCACATCATTTACACCCTCACCGATGCCAACGGCTGCACCGCCTCTGATGCAAAAGACCTCCTGGTGCAATCGCTCATCACACCCAACCTGCTGGGACACGCTTCAGCCTGCATAGGTGTTACCGAATCCTTTACCACCGATCCCGGGATGGTTTCCGCATCGTATGTCTGGACCGTTTCCCCCGATGGCACCAAAGTAGCCGGGGCCAATCCCTGGGAGGTGACCATCACCTGGAATACCCCGGGAACAAAGACCATTAACGTAACCTATACCGATCCCAACGGGTGCACCACCACCCCTGCCAATAAAACCGTTACGGTGAATATACTGCCTGTCCCTTCACTCACCTCTCCGAGCATCAATGTCTGCAACCAACAGCCCTATCCCTATACCACCCAGGGGGGCATGACCGGTTACACCTGGGCTGTCTCTAACCCTGCGGTAAACACCCTCACTCCTTCCGGTAATACGGCCACTGTGGTCTGGAATGTCATCAGCCCTGCCGAATGGATCGAGGTGAACTATGTCAATGGCAACGGGTGTACGGCCGTGATACCTCAACGATATCCAGTCAATGTAAATCCAACCCCGCTCTATACTGTTACGGGAGCTCCCAGTGTCTGCGCAGGATCAAACTCCGCCTACCAGCTCCAGGGTACCGAAAAAGGCAACTGGTCCATCACCTCGGGCGGGTCGATCGTCACCCCGGTGAACAATGTGAACGCCATCTCGGTCAGCTGGGCTGCGGGAACTGTTGCGGCATCCTCC
>Ga0268283_1000308_pt1 | contig 38237 bp, 47 predicted proteins | sample saktaG_13_FD_190140 | JGI IMG/M metagenome (GOLD analysis project Ga0268283, IMG submission 190140) | Saline water microbial communities from Sakinaw Lake, British Columbia, Canada - sak_2013_06_06_36m | ecosystem: Environmental > Aquatic > Non-marine Saline and Alkaline > Saline ...
TGCTTGATTGCAGGTTTGTGCCCATCGGTCTGCTTTATCTGGAAGTACCTAACCTGGGGGTAGGCTGCGCCTTAGCCATAGGATTCAACGCCCCATATACCACGTTCATTGAATCATCCCTCTTGGATACTCCCGTCTTCTCAAACTATTCGGCGTTTTAAAGTGCCAAGGCTCCTTAAAGAAGAATGGTACGCCAGCATCGTCGCATTGGTTCGCAATGTTCACCGCCCATTCCCATTTCATCAACCTTGCCCCGGAACCAGTCTCGGCGCCGCAGGCTATCCAGCCTATTTTCCTTGATGGACAAGTATCATTGTCGCAACCATGATTTCCCCAACCGCTTCCCCAGTCATTACAGGCCTCGCGAGTACACAGCTTCTTACTGAAATCTATATTCCCCAGTAGCGGTTCTAGCGACACCCAGCGGTTTATTCCTTCAGTATTCAACAGGAAAGAAACACGTTGATCCCAGGTCTCCTGATTTTCGGCAGATACTCCAAACCAAAAATTATTATAAAAGTCTTTTACACGCTGACGATATTTTAAAATTATCTGGCGCATTCTTGCGGGACGCTTGGTTAGGAATAGGAACTGATGATTATTGGCAAGCATACATCTGTTAAATACATTTATTATCATGTAATCAGGTATATTGTCATGAAACAAATCACCCATTAATTGGACTCCTATGCGTGATTTCTTTTTTAGTTTTAGGGGTTTCTCAAGTTCCTCACAATCAAGAGTAGGATTGCCTCCAGTATATGATGCTCGTTTCTCTAAACCTAATATTAGATTTGCCTTCATTTGGTTCGCCATTCTCAGGTGCCAGCAGTTATCACAGCCGGCAGACACTGGCGTACAACGCATTGCGATGGGGTTCCATGTGTGGGTTAGATACTGGATTCCTGTCTTTTGCATGGCTATATCTCCTTTCTCTTGTTATTCGCATAACTCACTGCATTTCCTTTCTTCTCTTTGGCCAGTTGAATGAACTTTTCCCGGCAGATGAAATACCATTCCCTGTGTGATGTAAGAATGCTCACAAAACCGCAATTGGCGGCAATCCTGCGATATTCGGTCAATTCCCCACTAAGCCATGCGCGGGGAAGATAAAGCCACCATGGATCGTAAAGAATGCTCTGTTTGTCGGCCCAGCACAATAAAGAGGGCTCTTTACCGGCGGTTCTGGCATAATGTCGGGAATGATACAAGCATAAATCATGATATGAGGGCCCAAATAGTTTTCCGGCTATCTTTGCAGCTGTCTCGGGATGTTTTTCACCATCTTCGTCATCCATATTGGCTTTGCCCCAATAACCCCAGTCATGAATGATAATGCAAATAAGTTCTTTCCAAGCCGGCAACTTCCTGTAAAGAACAATCCACGCGATGAACACAACAAGCGGATGAAATATGAATTGATGCACTCCGAACAATAGGCTTTTAGTTCCAGTTTTCATTTCAAAACCCCTTCGCTTTACAATCTTTACAGGATTCGCAGTCGCATTTAGAAAGTTCCTGACTTTTTAAAATCTCAAACTTGCGGATTCGTTCACCATAAAGATATATTCTGGCTTCTTTTGCCAGGAGTTTTTCCTTTATTTCCTCAAGTGATTCCAAAGCCCATTTCAACCCGAGGTGATTATCATTTATTCCATATTCAATGGCTTCCATTATTGTCTTGAAATGAGTATTATTGTATATCTGATCTCCTGAGTGTGTCATATTCGGCCATTCGCATGCTTCGGAATATTCTTTGATTACTTCCCCGTCTTCTACGTAGAATACCGGGATCATTTCGGGCGTTATTTCATCATTTCCATTGATTATGTCCTGAATTTCACCGGACTTGATTAATTCTTCCAACTTATCCCAGATGAATTCTAACTCTTCGTGTGATATGGCTTCTCTGCCTTTATGAAAAGTGTCCAACGCGTATTTAAGTTTTAAAGTTTTCTTGTCAACTGAAATAAGATTGTGACACATGGATGAACCTATGCAGATACAATCCGATCTGTGGGATACCGTGTAACCCGTATCATTTAGGAGTTTTTTAAGTTTTCTTGCTTTCATTTCCCGCCCTTTCTTTCATTATCTTCACTTATTTTTTTTATTCTTCTATCTATTTCAGTAGTTATAAGATTTACCGTAAAACGACTCATATTATATTCCTCATGCTCTAAAATCCATAACTTTAAATCTTCAAGAGCCTCTATTTTTGCGCTGTTTGTTTCACAGGTATAACAAGTAAATTCATAAACGTCGATACCATGTTTACAGTCGGTAGTTTTTCCCATAATTCACGCCTTTCTTACCGCCTAAAGCAAAGACGGTTCATTTAGTTTTTCTTTTATCGCCAGCACTTCCAACTTCAGGAAGTACGGATAACACCCACTCTCAATCGCCAGATTCGCGCTTTCCTTGACGAACGAATTACCTCCGCATGCAGTTAAGGCTTTCAGGCATTTATGCAGCTGCTCTGCGGTTAATTCGCTGAATTCCTTTTCAACCTTCTCTTCCTCAGCATGCTTCCGCCAATCTTTCATTTCGACACCGCCTGTTTGAGTTTGAAATTAAATCGCGCCGATTCGTTCAGTTTGGCTGCAACCCCTTCCTGGCGGAGATTCTTCACCTCATGGCAAATCATGGAAAATGAGCCCTCTCCAATCAATGCCTTCACCCGGCGGTAATAGTTCAGGCTCTTCCTGTCCATGTCCACTCTGGCCAGTTCCAGGCAGTGCATGTCATCCTCATTCAATTCAGGCAGTGGGGGAGCCGTCCTTTTTTCGAATTCGTCCGCTGATTTACCGCTGGCAATCCAGACCCGGTAAAGCTTGCTTTCCTTGTATTTTCCCTCTGTTTTTCCAGTATTTCCCCTTTCTTTCCCCTCATAGGAACTTTTCAAGTTCTCCGACAGAACCGATGGATTCGGAGGCGTATTCGAAGGTTCCGAGACGTAAGCCGATTGTGGCGGAAGCCGGCAATTCCCGGATTCGTGCTCGGGGGGCTTTTCTTTTTCCTCTCGTTTTTCTTTCGGAGAGTTCTTACTCTCTTCTTTCGTCTTCGTCTTCGCCTCCGCCTCCGTGCGCGGTTGTCTGACAGATGTCTGACACACGCCGGGCAACTGTCCGACATCTGCCTGTACTTTGCCTGGCGGTTCTGGATACTTGCTTTTCTCCGCCCTGATGCGCTGGTTGAAGTCATCGATCACAATGAAAGGCTTGTCCGTTGCTTGGTAGACGCGGATCAGTCCGGCTTTCTCGCACATGGCGATCCAGCGGGAAATGTCGGTGTCACGGATGCCGTACTTCAGCGGAAACAACGCAGCGCGCAGCAGGCGCGTATCGCCTGTAAACCTCCCGTAATCGTCAGCCTTCATTATAAGACGTCCCAAAAAGACCTCAGCCGGAAAGTCCAGCTTATTCACCTTATATGAAGCAGTCCAATCCCTTGAAACCCTTGTAGGCATTTAGACATCCTCCTGATGGAACACGGCCAGATCCAGTGCTTTCGCCACGCTTAATTCTGCGACGGCTCCTTTACTGCACTGCCAGCCGTGCAGCATCACAATGGCCGTTGCACTGAAAATGAGGGCTATGTCGTGCCTGATGTATTCCCGGTACAGTTCTTGTTTGTCTTTGAGTTTTCCGTGGTATTTGGATATGTGCCTGTCAGTTACATGCGCTGGATTAAGGACGGTGCACCTGTGGTTTTCCAACAATCTTTTCTCCATCTCGAAAAATGCGGAATGATTGTAATTGGGAATATTGGACATAGGCCCCGATACGTATATCCGGTGGCCTGCAAACTTCTTATTCATTGTCACGCCTCCAGATATGTGGAATCTTTGCGGTAGCCGGCAAGAGCCTCGTTGTACTGCTCCAGATTAGAAAATTTCTGATGTTTGCCCCAGCCTTTCATTCCCGGCCTGATGAAACGGAGCTGCTTCTGGTCATATACCGCGCCGTGGTAATCGCCCTGGAATAGGATGAATTGATCAAGTCCGGGCTTTGCCGTCCATGTGGTGATCCTGTCAATATCGAGAAAGCCGGCCTTATTCTCCTGAAGGTGTTTAAATTCCCTGAGTGTTGCGGCCTTGCTTATGCAGTTGCCATCAAGGATAAACTTATTTTTCCCTGAATCATAGCTGAAAATCTTCTTATTCTCCAAGTCCAGCTTGTAGACAGTGAAAATCATCAGTGGCGCTTTTGCGGCATTCGCAAGATCCTTGTCATAAGTAGCACAGACATTCTTGTCTGTGGCCTTCTTTTCTTCAAGCGTCTTATACTTTTCATAGATAATCCTATCGTAAAGCCTAGTGGTCAAGTCTCGGCTGCAATTCAGGTGCTTCATCAAGTCTGACACAGTTAATTGCTGGACTATCGGCCTGCCTGAGCTGGTTGACACTTGCTTCAATGGAGTGTTCCCGTACCATTCCTGCGCCTTATGGAATAGCGCCTCTTCAGACTTGTCTTCTATATCCTCTTTCCGGATCGCCTTAGGACAATCCTTCGAGCAGGCGACAGTGGAAGAGCAGGCGGCGGCATTTCCAAAACCGGTGATCTTTTCTGAACATAAAGCATCGCATTGGCAGCAACCTATGAACTCTCCATTTTTAACTTCGTCGCACACCGGAAACACAGTAATCAATGTCCTCTCCACAGCCATAGTGTCTTTCTTGGTCTTTCCTGTCTTCTTAGATGTCTTGCGGTTGATTTCATCTGCCAGTCTCTGTTCTTCAGTATCCGGAGATGCCGATTCTCCGTTTCGCCCATTCTCCGTTTCATTCCCAGCAGCCAGCGGCAGCTCTGGAGTCTCCGCCGGACTTGCTATTTCCTTCTTGACTGCCGATATATTGTCCAGGATGGCATTCCTGTCAGCCCTGAACTTGCTCTTTACTTTTGCGAACTCCGCAGTAAGCGTCTCTATATCCCTTTCCAGTCCGTATATCCGCCCGAGCCTCTCATAATCCGATTGTTTCAATTCCATGATCTTAGTCCCCCTTGTCCCGGCATAGCTTCCCAGCGACGCCGGATTGTTTCTTGATTAATTCACTCTCAAACCTTCTTTTCTGCCCTTCCAGAAACTCAACTACAGTCTTCAAATCCTCAATTGAGCGGCCATGGTCTCTTTCCCGATGTAGATTTCTCCGATTTCCATTTAACTTTGTTCCTTTGAGGATAAGCCCGGTTTTGTAGGCTGACCGGAAACCTTGGGACGGGGTGGCTAAACTATTTTCCCGATGAAACACGGAAGATTGGTGTTTTCACGGATTAGGGCCTGTGTAGATTTGACTGCGTTCTGAATGATCGTGTCAATCTCAATCAGCCTGTAGGCGAAAATAAGAGTCCCGGAATTGATACGGAATATGAATTCGGCATTAAGCGGAATACAGGGCATCCCCTGGAAGATGGGAATATTCAACTGTATTTCCTCCGGAATGTCCAGGGAACTGTTGATGCCGGCCTTGGCGTTAACATCTTCCTTGAATTCAATGTGTATCCCGGTATTCGTGCGAACCTTCGATGTGACGCGGCTCTGGGTTGTGGCCTCAAGAGTCAGCGCAATCTCCATCAGGGTTGCACCACTGGGCGTAAAGATGTCACGGCGACGATCTTTGAGGAATTCGACAAACCCGGCCTGTTCAAAACTCTTTTTGTTCATTCCCTTCCAGGCGGAGAACTCATCGGAGGCGCGGAGTATGAGACTTGCCCTGTGCGTCATCCAGTTCGCCATGCCGGCGGCTCCGGGCTCGTGATAGTCTATGATTGCCGTGAATTTATAGGGTGCCTGCTGGTTCTCGACGAATATCCTGGTTGAGTCGCTCTTGTGCTCATTCACGTATTCGACAAATGAAGACACGTCGAAGAATTCCAAGTTGATGCGCTTCCGGTCGGGATTGGCTTTTTTGAGTTCCTCGGAAAGGTTTACCACCTTGAGACCGTCAGCCCCCGGGACGATGATGAAAGGAACGCTGCCGTCCTCATTGTATTTCTGAACCGATGAAAAGGTTGACTGCCTCTCGCCAAGCTGGAACATGTATTCCAATGCGTCTTTATTGACCTCTGTCACATTGATTGAAGATTTCTGCACGTTCACGCCTGTACCTGTCTTTTCTGCTGGATTCGCCATTTTGATATTACTCCTGTGATTTTTACTTGTTTTTGATTAGTGCCGGTTTTTCAGGACAGCCGGCAAACCTACTCTGGGGGTTTAAATCCTTATGCTTTCATGTTGAATTTGAGTTGACGCGGATCATCGCGAAGCAGGCGATTATCGTCAGACGTGAAGAATATTGAAATCTTCTTGTCCGGCTTGGGTATCTTGGTAACCGAATCATCAACGATCCGGACCGATGAGACATCCCCTTTACTCAGAGGCTCAATCTTAAGTGTCAATACGAGTTTTCCCGGCTTGCATGTCTCGCGGACTCCGGCGATCACCTTTTCCAAATCCCCGGACGCTTCGAAAAGAAAATCACCGCCTCTGATTTCCTTGAGCACGTCCACCAGATTCACTTTTGCACTGTCTGTCGTTTCTTTTACCATCTTCTTATCCCCTTTCATTTGATTTATTCTGTAACGCTTCTAAAACCTTCATTAATAATTCCGACAATTCCGCATCTTCAGGCTTTTAAACCGAAGCCTGAAAAAGCACATCAAATAATTTCGCCAGTTCCTTTTTATTCAGTTCCATTTTTCACCTGCTGACCATAGCCCAGAGGAAAAGTATCCAGCCGGCAACCGCTATGACATTCCTGATACTCCAGAATCCCTGACCATGCTTTCCGTCATGTATCATCCTGAGTACTCTGTTCACCCTGATGATTTCCGAACTCGATTGTTGCTTGAACATCTGATCCCCCTTATTGTTTTATCCCTAATTTCTTCAAAACCTTTTGTTTGGCCGTAACTCGACACTTCTGTATCTCGACGGCATTCAACCCATCTTTGCCTGTAGTATTGTCAAGAATCGCCGCCACTTCCTCCGCACACGCCTTCTGAATCATCTCCTTAACTTTCACACCCGTCCCCTTCCTTTTTGTATTGTCTGTGCCGTCTGTGGCTAAAATCCGAATCTTCCCGGCTTCATCCCCAGTTCCTCCAGATGCACCCTTGCCGGCGGCGCATAACGCAGATACCTGACCAGCATCGGCGTGTTTGTCCTGACTTTCATCCCGTTCACAACCTTCACAAACCGTCTGCTTTTCATATTTCAGCCTCCTCTCTTAAAACTTTAGAACTTACGCACTTCAGAACTTTCTAACTTCTTCTATCCTTCTCTTGCCGTTCTCATCATTTCTTTATGCAATGGCATCACCAGCTTCCGGCGGTACTTCTTTTCCAGAACAACATACGGTTTTGTCCGTTTACTTTCCCAAACGTCGTCAATGAACCTGTCGAGCTCCCGGATGTCCCATAAATCCTTTTTTTGTGCCAAAACCGAGACTTGTAAGTTTCAGGGGAATCCCGAGATCAAGCCACAGCATTTTTCCAATTCCGAGATAGCACATGGCCTCCTTAGTGCTTAAGAGTCTGCGCGGACATGTTGACATATTTGACATTATTTCCCCTTTTTCTTTCTGGCGACTATCGACCGGCGACCAGCGTTTATTCATCCACCCTGATTAATAACGGCCTTGCAAAACTGCGTTTTATCCTGATCATGACCTTGGCTATATTGATATCCTCCGCCTCCACGGTCCAAAGTTTTTCAGACCGACCGTCCTTGAATGTGTACTTCTTCATCTTCATCACCTTTCTTCACTGATAACTGATTACCGATCACTGATTACTGGTTTCAGGCCTGCAGCCAGTTTATGCACTCATCGTAGCGGTCAACAGTGATTTCCTTGTAGTTTTTGAAACCCAGACTGGCCAGAAACGCGGTAATCTCCGATGGCCGTTTGCCGGATTTCTTTCCGATTGCATAAAACCGTCCGGACTGCTTGTCGGATATACGGCCTCTCCCGGAACTGGAATTACTTGTAGCCGGTGGCGGTGTGGATGGGGGAGGCTGTGGCTGATAAGTGTTTAAAGGCGGAAGAGTCGGCTTGTATGGTGTTTGTTGCTGTGGCGGCTTTACCGTTTCCTGTCCTCTGATGTCCTCTAATGTCCTCTGGTTTTCAGACTGCCTGTCCGGCGTAGCCGAGGCGAAGACGGATGGCTGGCTTTCTAACTCTGGATAAAGAAGCAGGCGGAGTGATTCGACACGCTCCAATAACCGCTGATCGTTTTGTTTCCTGGCCTCGCCTCCAAGCAGGCAAAGCCCGTGATGCAGTATTGCCCTCTCCAATTCCCCGATTTCAAAATTCCTTTTCATCCCTGTCCCCCTTATTGAAATTTTGTTATTCCCTGCGAACCCCGCAGATTTGATTTCTTATTTTCCCGTTATATCTTTTCCCTTATGGAATCGCCCCAAATCGTAAATATTGCCTATGACAAGGCCAGCGGTGTCACCTACCGCGTGAAGGCCTACAGGAACCTTTCGCCGGAAGAGTTCCATTGGGTTGTCCGCACGAAACTTTCTCTAATGAAAAAAAGTGAACGACCACACCGAGGCGGCTCTTTGACTTTTGACTATTACGGACAGGATGCATCAGGCTTTCTGCAAGGAGGCGACCTGTTTTTCTAGTGAGGTGCATTTCAATCCGGGGATGCGGCGAAGCTGAAAGGGTAATACGTATTCCTTTCTTTGTGTGCTCTAGCACCAATATCCTTTTTAAATAACTCCTCATGTCTATGTCTTTTCCCGTAAGTTTTTCCATCGCCGTCCCCTTTCATCCCTTGGTTCGGTTATTTGTCCTGTGATTTGGATTTTCTTAACTGCAACTTATATTTGCTTGACTTTGCGGATAAAAAAAGGGCAACCGCTTGACGAAGCAAGACATTCTTATTTGAAAATTCTTTTTTCGCAATTTCCTCTAGTTGAAAAACCAGCTCCGGAGGAAGCATTGTTGTTACTCTAACGCCTTCCATTTTATCAATCTCCTTTATTTTAATTTGATATATTATACATGAGTAAATGTAAGTTTGCAAGTGTTTTATTAAAAAAACTTGCATTTTTTTTAATCATGTGTATGTTCACTATAGCGAAAGGAATTTATGAAATACAAATTTTACAATGACCAGTTTGCTATTTATAGGTCATCTAAAAAAATCCTTGGATTATCTTACCGAATAGAGCTTGAAAGCTATCATGATAAAAGTGAAGAATAAAATTATAGAATTCTTGCAAAGAACTTCTCCTGAATTTGTTTCACACCCAGAATACGAAGCTGCCTTATCTCATTTCCTGCAGAATCCGAATGTTTGTCCACCTTGCATGAATCACAATCTCTTTCTTGAGTGTAAAGATTTATTAATAGCAAAATCAAAGCGGTCTTCCAATTCTCTCCGGAAGATTGCTGAATCTTCAACAGAATATCAACCGGAATTTTATGCTCTTGAAGAAAAGATACCTTTCCCGGAACCAAAAAACTCGAGATTTAATTTTATTGATTTATTCTGCGGTATTGGTGGTTTTAGAATAGCAATGCAAAACGCTGGGGGAAAATGTCTCTTCTCTTCGGATTGGGATAAATATTCGAAAATAACTTATAAGACAAATTTTGGAGAAAAACCCTATGGGGACATTCATAAAATTGCTGTTGCTGATATACCTAAACATGATATCCTTTGCGCTGGTTTTCCCTGCCAGCCTTTTAGCATAGCAGGTGTCTCTAAAAAAAATAGTTTAGGCAGAAAACACGGATTTGAGGATGAAAAGCAAGGCAACCTATTTTTTACAATTGCAGAGATTCTTGATTATCACAAACCGTCAGCCTTTATTCTCGAGAATGTTAAAAACTTAAAAAGTCATGATGGCGGTCATACTTTTGAAGTTATTTACCGTACCCTTACTGAAGCACTAGGCTATCAAGTTTATTATCAAATTATTGATGCCAAATGTTTTGTCCCACAGCATCGTGAACGCATCTTTTTAGTTGGTTTTAAGCCAAAGCGAGAGTTCAAATTCCCTGAATTCCCTATTTTGGGGCCAAAGCTTAACGCTATACTTGATTCTGACGTTCCAGATAAATATACACTTACGGATCACCTATGGCAGTATTTGCAAAACTATGCAAAAAAACACAAAGAAGCGGGAAATGGTTTTGGCTTCGGACTTGTTGAAAGTAAAGATATTGCAAGAACTTTAAGTGCCCGGTATTACAAGGATGGTTCAGAAATTCTTATTTCACAAGGTATGCATAAGAACCCACGTCGTCTTACACCAAGAGAGTGTTCTCGTCTAATGGGATATCCTTCCAATTTTATAATCCCTGTTTCTGATACACAAGCTTATAGACAATTTGGAAACTCAGTTGTTGTCCCAGTAATTGAGAAAGTCGCCAATAGCGTTATTGAAAGTCTTCAAGCTGTGCCTAATAACAATCAAGTTGCAAAGTGTGCTGAGACAAGAGGAATTTATGCTATAAAAACTCTTGAAGAGATTGCGGATAAGATGAATATAACTAGGCAGGCTGTAGCTCTATGGGAAGATAAGCCAAATAAACCGCGCCCGCCCATGGTACAACAGGCCGCCCAATGAAAACACTCCGGATAATATTCATTCTGAAAGGACTCGACAGTTTTTGTCCGCCGGAAAGAACATCCTGCCCGTTTTGCGCCGAAATGATTATGCGTACCGCCAAGAAATGTCCCTTCTGTAAATCGGATATTTTAAAATGATCAAACTACGTCCAGAAAGCAAGAACTACTATATCCGCCTCTATAACGGGGGCAAGGAAAAAAAGATTTCCCTGCGGACATCTAGCAGAAAGATAGCCATGCAACGTGCCGGCCGCATCAAATACCAGCTTTATCCTGCAATCCTCAAACAGTCCATGGAACTGCCTGAAATGGAGATTGCCGAGGTATGGGATGAATATGTTGATACCGCCCAGGGCGAACAGCTTCAGCAAACTTCGAAGGAATCCAAACTCCTGATCTGGAAAGCCTTCATCAAGTGGCTGAATCGCAACCGCCCATCAATCAAAACCATCAATGCCATAGACCGCTATGTCGCATCCGATTACCTGTCCGGACTGGCCAAGGGTCACGCTTCCGGCACCCATAACCGGCATAAATCAAATCTGTCGAGCATCTGGCAGTCACTTATGGTCCCAGCTGGCCTTGCGGAAAACCCCTGGCGGTTCATACAGTCCCGCAGTTCCAAAGTCGACCATTACCGGGCCTTTACTGACGATGAAGTCAAACGGCTGCTGGATTATCTGGCGGACAAGGAGCCTTTCTGGACAAAATTCACAAGGATCGGCCTCTACACCGGATTGAGGCTTAAAGACATAGTTTTCCTTCAAAGAAGCAAGATTCAGGATGATGTAATACGTACCGGCCTGTTTAAGACCGTCAGAACGGAAAAAAAGGTTTATATTCCAATCCACAGGGAGATCCAATCCATTTTGAATGAAGAGGGCAGGGGTGACTATTATTTCCCGGATGAAGTTGCGGTATATCTGGCTGATCGTACGGAACACAGCCACAAATTTACACAGATCCTTAAAAAAGCCCGGATATTCCGCTGCGACAAGGGCAAAGTTGGTTTCCACAGCCTCCGCGCCACATTTATTACGAACTGCGACCGTAAGGGGATCAGCCGCAGAATCATTCAAGGGATTGTGGGGCATGGATCCCCGTTATTGACAGAACAGTATTCGGATGATGAGGAATCGGCGCATGAAATCAAGAAACTGCCGCCGCCTGTTAAAAAACTGTCGGCCTGAAATTGATTTTTCCGGCAACGGATTTTAAATCCGTTGCTCTATCCAGCTGAGCTACCGAAACGTTTGAGGCTAATTTTATGGGTTTTACACCCTTTCGAGGCCGTCAGACTGGTACGGTACTGGTACGGTCTCGCTATTTCACTTACATTATATGCGAGAAAACGGATTAAAAAAGACCATTTAAACTCATTTCGGATTTTTAAAACATTACCCGAATTCAATTCTACCGTAACAGTCCCGTACCAGTTTCAGAGCTATCGGGTTTCTTCTTTTTAGGCCTTCCGCCCAGACGGCCATTCTTTCGTGACGAAGATGCCTTTTTTATCCAAATCAAAATATTTTGTGTTCTTAAAGCGTTCCTGCTGGCCTTTGTTCCAATTTTTCACCGGACGATGATAACCGCAGACGCGGCTGAAGATTTCGGTTTTCATGCCGCATTTATTTGTTGGCCGCGTTATACAGATGTCACAAGCCTGGGCTTTGCAGGTTTCGCAGATGGTGGGCATAGGGCTCCGTTATTTCTTAATTACCGTGCCTGTCAATTTGCGCTTCTCGATCACGGTCACAAATTTCCTTGCATGCTCGATCTCTGCGTCCGTCTTGCTGTTGTAGGCGATATGGCCGAACCATCTCAAGTTTTGATATATCAACTGCCTTTGGATCCAATTAGGGGACGGCGGTATGCATAGGATGTTATTCAGGATTACATCTGAGTCATACTGAGGGAGTAAGTGACTTCGATATAATCCATCATGGATAAAGCCGCCAAACGCCGTTCTACGGTCGAATGGGGATATGCGGATGATGCTCCAGCTTAGGACGGGAAGACTCATTCCGTCAGAGGTGAAACCCTCCTTGATTCCAATGATGCGTTTATCATCCTCATAAATTAAACAGAATTCAGGGAGCCAGTCTTTTGGAGCGTGAGTGTCCATTTGCAGTTCGACCTCATAGTCATTGTCGGGATTCGGACGGTAACCGCAGGTTTTAATGAGCGTCGGTTTCATGGTTGATCTTCCATAAATGATTCACAGAATTTATGCTTTTTATTCGGCTTGTGGTCCCGGAACTTCCTTCGCTCATTCTTGGCGCTTTCGGATTGTACCGCCAAGGCGGTCAAGTCCGGAGTGATCTTCTTTGCGGCCACCAGCGCCGGGGTTGCGGCCTTGCCGGCCTGATGCGCCTGGAGCTGCTCTATTGTCCAGCGTTTGCCCCAGCTCATAAGTGTCTCCAGAGGTACAGCGCGAGCACGATCCCGAGATCTATGGCCACAATCACGCTTGTCTAGTTGGTCTGCCCGTCAGTGTCAATCTCAAGTCCGTCTTTCCATGTGGCTTTGATTTTCATAATGCTTGCGCCCCGTCAATATTGGTTGTCGGAACTATTGGAAAAGGATTATACATTTTGAAAATTGGCAGGTCTATGATTTTTCCAGTCTCCATCTCAATTTTGATATGTCCTTTAATTGCCCCATTGCCAGACTTCAAATACATGAAAGTTTTTCGTGAAACTGTGGAAGGTGTGAACAGTCCATACTCCTCACGATAGTAGCAAGCCTCTGACCCATCCTGCATCGGCAAATCAAGCAATACTGATTGACCATTGCCAATAATTGCTTGCGGAATAAAGTATGTTTGAGCGTCACCAAAAGTGAACTTTAAGGCAGTAACGGAATTGTCCAATCCTACCGCCTTGTGCATCATGTTCTGGCATCCGCATACCGCAATCACTACCCCAACTGTCAATGCTATCACCGCTATTGTCCTCATTTCATCTCCTCGTAGTTATATACTCGTATTTGATTATCCCTGTATTCCATGACCGCCCAGAGCATAAAAAGGGCGAAGGCTATGAGGATAAGCAGTCCGAGCGTATCCTCCTTAAAAACTGCCATCCTCTTGCTTATTTCCATGTTTTATGCACTTGCTCTATCGCGGCAATCCAGCCCGCTTTGAATTCTGGATAACCCCATACGATAAGAGTCCATATGGAGCTGACTGCAGCCATGGTTATCCCTATCACTAACCCGATGTATAGTTTAACTTTTCTTGAGAGTTCACTATACTTGTAACTTAGTGCTTCATTTCGTTTGTAAAGCTCAATCAGATGTTTGTCAAAATTCTTTTTCCGCTCCTCGTCTAAATGCCTGTTTTCCGCCGCCGCGTCCATGATTGCAGTCTGTAATTCCTTGAGGTCTGCTTTTATTTCCAATCTGTGAGCTTCGGATAATCCCTTGATTGCATTCACGGAATCTTGGAAGATGTCTATATTTTTAATAAGGATATTTATAATGTCGTCTTTTGCACATATATGCCCTTTTGCAATGAGTTTTAACGATACTGACTCCGCAACACGTTCTATGGTCTGTGTCAACGCCAGATGTTCAGCATAGGTCAATCTCCGCATTTCCTCAAGGTTGCTTTGTTCAATATTCTTTTCCATGATAATCGCTTTCAGTTATATTTAACATTCCTCAATGCAACCTCCCTCCGAAGAGGGAAGCTGTGTGAAGAATGTTATTTTACTCCATAGCCTTCAAGCGTAGTACGGATATTTGCTATGACAGGTTCCCATGTTGCCTTGTCTGTAATTAAGAAACGTGAATACTTGGCGTTGACAGACTGAAGGAAATCAATCTGCATTGCCTTCGTAACTGTAGTATCACTGAAATCCATATCTGCCAAGTTTGCAAGAACTTCAATTACCTGTGGGGCCGTTGTGGGTTTGCCAAGTAATGCTTTCTTTGCATAAGTAAAACAAGCAACATTGTCTTTCAGTTCAACGGAAGCCTGACACGCCGCCGCATAATCTTCATTTTTAACAGATATTTTTAAGACATCTGCCCATAATTTAGAGGCACGACAACCAGCCATAATATTCCAATCAATAGAAGGCTTGCGTGTAACGCCAATTTGTACGGCAATAGCATTTACCCTGCTTTGTGCATCATCTAGGCTTATCACTGGTTTTACACCGAATTCTGCCCAGCAGTATTTCCCCAAATCAGGCTTACCTTGCCAGTCAATTGTGTCCAGCAGTGCCTTTGCCCCTTTGAAATCTTTTGCCTTTAGCAGAGTTACAACAGCGGCATCCTGAGTTGCATCCCATTTAACCGACCCTGCACCGAATACCAGTACAGCCATCATCAACACTCCGACCATCAACATCATCTTCTTCATTTTCTCTTCTCCTTGGGCATTGCCCGTTAATTTAAAACACTTCAACAGAACTCCATGTAGTTCACCATTGCTGATGAACTATTGGAATCATGTTTATTTAACTCCGTATCCTTCAAGCGTAGTACGAACATTAGCAATTACTGGTTCCCAAGTGGCTTTGTCTGTGATTAGGAAACGGCTGTACTTGGCATTAACATCTTGCAAGAACTTAATCTGCATTTCCCTTGTAACAGTTGTATCGCTGAAATCTAGTTCAGCTAATACATTAAGTATTTCAACAACCACAGTAGCCGTAGCTGGCTTTCCAAGCAGTGCCTTCCTGCTGTACTCGAAACACTTTACAGGCAGACCTTTCGTGGATTTTGCCATATAAAAATATGGCGGATTCGCCAGTGCTTCCCCTAAGATTACTGCATTTGCAATATCGTCGTTGCGAGAAGCAAGATACATACCATACATTTTTTGCTCTAGTGTAGGCGCAACTATGGATTTATAGAAAGCATATGCATCGGAGGCTGTAATACCAGCATTCTGGGAAATTGGGGATGCATAGTACATACCCTTTAAAGTCAAATCCTGTATGGCAGAAGCATCCGTAAGTCCGTACTGGGACGCATACTTTGCAACACTTGCCTTTACCTCGCCAAGATTTGCCAATTTAGTTCCAGTCTGCAAATCCAGAATCATCAAATTCTGAATTGACCAGCTCTTAGCACTTACATCAGATGTGTCTACTGTTGCGATAACAGCACGTGCTTCCGCATAGTTTTTAGCATCACTTAATTTTTGCACCTGATTCCTTACAACACCGTCAAATACAACCGAACCCGCCGCCATTACAGCAACAGCCATCATTACAACCGCAGTCATCAACATCAACTTCTTCATTTTTTCTTCTCCTTGCTGGGGTTTCCAGCGTTTATTATTTAGACCACTGCGATTTGCAAAGGTCGTCTGAGACATCTTTTCTATAGATTTCATTGCTCCCGTCCCCTGCGAGTGTCGCAGTTCCAAAATCAAACTTTTTAAAACGTTTTTCAATACCGTCAATAATTGTACGGTTTTCAACTTTGGATTTATGATTGTCATAAGTCGTCATGTAGTAGGGGCGTTCGCCAACTATTAAGGCAATTAGAGGCACGTCTGTGGAAGCTCTGGCGAGTTTTAACACGCCATCAGGTCTAACTCCCTGATAACCAAAATTAATCACGAATGCACCTGACGCATTGGCAGGAATATTTACACAAAGCTCATTCATGTTTTCGGAGCCGTCTTTATTTTTGCTTCCTGCATATCCACGGTATATCTCGCCGAAAACTGGAATTGTGGAATTGCCCTGGCGGACTGCATTTACAGAGTAGGCGATAAACTTAGAATCTGCTTTGAACAGATGGAGGCTTGTGCGTCTCCAGCCTACCAGATAGCCGTCGCATTGCCCTGCGAGTGTCGCAAGTCCGCTTGCGTATTTCGCAGGTTCAATAAAGATTTTGTCCTCAAGGCGTTCACGTGTGCCATATGTAAAAAACACTTTAAAGCCCATAGCCTTTACAATGGCAATTTGCTCTGATAGTCCGTAGGTGTTTTCACCCTCCCAGACTGCCAAGACCGTGTTGTATCCCAAACCCTTGAAATATGCGAGCTCCGCAAGGAGGTTGTCACGTTCAGCCTGTGTCTGAGTAGCTTTCATTTCACAAATCATTTTTATTTGTGTCACATCCGGGACTCTGACATATTCCATGGGTGGGTAATCCTGTGAGTACACCTGTTTCCAGGCTTTCCAGATTAGGTTGCTTGATGCGATGTCTTTGGTGTATGCCAATGTGCGTTTGTCTGTGATGTAATTACGGGGATGGTCGGTTTTTTGGAACACACTTTCCTTGGCAATGCCGTCCTTCATCTTTGCGAGGTTCTCAGCAACACCTTTACCGGCATCTTCAATGGATGGCAATATTATTTTGGTTATCAGGTCTGGGGCGCTCAGGGGCTTCTGGGTGTAGCCGTATGATACTACTGTCGGGATATTGGTAACTGGCAGGGTTAGTCCTTTGATGTCTGCCGTACTGTACTGAAAAACCGAGCCGTATGATACTACTGTCGGGATATTGGTAACTGGCAGGGTTAGTCCTTTGATGTCTGCCGTACTGTACTGAAAAACCGAGCCGTATGCCGAGACTGCGGGTATGTTAGTACTTGGTATCACAATCTTGTTGAGCAGGATTGCCGGGTTATCAACTATCATTGCGAGTTGTGCAGAGGTTATCGTGGTGATGACAGTAACCTGTGGAATGATAATTTCAGGGATAATCACCTTAGGTGTGATTATAACAGGAATTTGTACCACGGGGATGGTTATTGTCGGGATCGGCACGGGGATGTCTGCGCCCGCCTGTTCCAGGACCTCGGTTTCTAACGGGGTGAGTTCCTCTGATCTGACAGACATTGCCGCCAGCATTATGGAGGCGATAATTGCTATTATCGCAATTATCAGTGACCATTCACGTTTCAAAAAGTCAATTATATTTTTCATTATTGCGGTCTCCTTTTGCCGGAAATTGTTATTTTTGTGACCCACTGATTGCGCCAGGTGGTATCGCCACCCTCTGGGGCATTTGCTCCAAGGTCTGCGTTTTCGTAAATGCCGTCCGTGAAATACAAGCGGACAAGATATTTATCGTTCGCAGCCGCCCCCGGGGGGTCGAAGATATTCGGGCCGAAGAGTTGGACAGGTTTTGAGAAATCAACTGTCCAGTTAAGCTGACGCAGGGTTTTGAAAGTAGTCCAGGCACCTGATGGCAGCTTCTTATACTGAAGCAGGGCTTCTGTAATCTCCGGGGCCCCCGATTCGCTTCTGGGCTGAAGCTTGATCCATATCTGTGCCGGCATATCCTGGATGCCCGCAGGTGGGCAGGCTATATTGCCGCCGGTCCACACTGAATCCGAATAAAACGTAATTGCCGTGTTAACCTTGGCTATGTAATGCCGGGCGAAATTAAGCTCCGTGAACCAACAGGCAGAGGCAGACAAGCCAGCCGTTAAAACTATTAATGCTAAAATTTTCTTAATCATCTTTTATTCTCCTGTTTTAAAAGTAATCCAATATGGTGTATATATTCTATTTTCTGCAACAGGTTCATTGAAGCTTAAACCTCCACCCCAATAAGTAAAAAAAAATCCTTTTTCATAATCAACTAATATGGGTAGGTCTTCTATCATTTCACCATATCTTAATCGCTGTATCAACTGCCCACCGACAAACCATGTGCCGCGAACATGCTGATTATTATTCCCATATACACCATCCAGTAAAAACTGAATGGTGTATCTGGGAATAATGCTTACATTGAAATATGGCTGGAATTTTCTGTTCATATTTCTGCCCCCAATACTATCCAGCAATCTTCAGCGGTCTGCATAATCATAGCCCCTGCATATTGCCCGGCAATAGTAAATGTTCCTCCCGTAGTTCCATTTAGACTAACACCAGTACCGGCAGTGATAGTAGTTGCACCAAGTCCAATCTGAATTACTGGGATTATTGCACCAACAGGACAATGGGATGACGGATAAATATTCAAAATATTTGCTGTTGCCTTATTCATTAAAACCGTGACATTTGCCCCATAGTCAGCAAGGTTTAAATTATGGGCATCCGTATATGTGTTGAACACTTCAGGGACTGGAGCAACTGATTTGCTCTCAGGGTTATTAATTTCCAAGGCAGGATACTGCGACAAGAACCAAGGTATTTCAGTAGGGTCTGTTTCTGCAATGAACCATTTGTATCTTATGTAGTATTGAGTATTCGTAACTACAGACTGCAAAACAACAGACAGTTTTTCCGAGTAGTACGGATTGCCAACGCCATCACTTGGAAATGCAAGCCACTCTTCACCGTCTGAAATTTTAAGATTTGTCTGAGCAGTAGCAGAATTGAAAGTCTCAACGGCAGTCCCGGAATAATCGGCAGTACTGAAAACCTCGAGGGTGAAGTGCAGCGCGGAATCGTCTGCCATTGTCGGGACACGGAAAAGAAGCGTTTCAATTGTTGTGCCGCCGCCGATTCCCAGGCATTGCACCCATGTTGCGGATGCGAAGTCGGAAGCTATCGGAGTGAGTGCGGTTGCTGAATGTATTTCGGCTCTGAACGGCAAAGACACTGAGGGAGTCAGGCTCCAGCCGGTACCCTGGGCGTCTGAAGCCCAGGCGACATAGACGAAAGCGTCAACACCATTGGTACCGTCTATTGCATCTGTTCCGTTCTGACCGTCGTCCCCTATATATTTAACCCATGTAGAGCCGGAGAAATCCGATGATACAGGAGTCAGTGCGGTTGCAGACTGTTTGACAGCCATGTATGGCAGGGATACGGACGGGGTAAGACTCCAACCTGTGCCTGTGTTGTCAGAGGCATAAGCTATGTAAACAAAGGAACTGGTGCCATTTGTGCCATTACTGCCGTTGCTTCCGTCTTCCCCGATGAATTTTACCCATAATCCGGCGAAATCCCCAACCTTTGGGGAGCTTATGGCTGTTGCCGAGTGCAAGATCGCAATGTATTTAAGACTGGAGGAAGGGGTTGCCGTGAAGCCTGTACCAGAATTGTCAGAGGCATACCGGATATAAAGGAATGCGTCAACACCATTGGTACCGTCTATTGCATCTGTTCCGTTCTGACCGTCGTCCCCTATATATTTAACCCATGTAGAGCCGGAGAAATCCGATAGTACAGGTGTGGAGATTGCCGTGACACTGTGTTTTTCGGCACGGTATTTGAGGGAATTTGACGGGGTCAAGCTGAACCCAGCACCGGCATTGTCCGAGGCGTAAGCGACATATACAAATGCGTCAACGCCATCCTCTCCATCATCACCATCAGTTCCGGCCGGGCCCCGTATGGCACCGGCATTGTCCCACTGCGCACCGCTCCACACATATCCGTTGCCGCTTGCGACAACCACGTATAAATCACCGGCAGTATTCCCGTTTGCAGGCAAATCGCCGATTGTTGCTACAGAGCCTTTAAGGGAAACCGATGTGCCGTCAGCGCCATCACTGCCGTCCGAGCCGTTATCCCCGATGTATTTCACCCATATAGCAGCACTGAAATCAGAGGATGCGGGAGAGGTTATTTCCGTTACACTGTGAATTTCCGCACGGTATTTGAGACTATTTGACGGAGTAAGGCTCCAGCCGGTACCGGCATTATCGGATGCGTAGGCAACATAAACAAAAACATCGACACCGGCTATCCCCTGTAATCCCTGGTCGCCTTTGAGTTCTCCGCAGTCAACCCAGGCGGTGCCGTTCCAAGCCCAGCCGTGCAGGGTGTCAAGCAATGTCCACAAATCCCCGTCGGCGAGGTTTGTGGATGAATCCCCGTCGGCGAGGTTTGTGGATGGGAGGCTTGCGTAATCCGCAACAGAGCCCTTTATGGTCAAAGATGCGCCTATTACACCTTGAACTCCCTGCACACCCTGAATCCCCTGAGGTCCTTGGATGCCTTGAATCCCTTGAATCCCTTGGATACCCTGTGCGCCGACAACCAACGCGATTGCGTCGCTCCATTCGCCTTCAGGGTAGCGTTCGCGCCAGTAGAGATCGGCGGGGACTTGCGTGTCATGCCAGAGAGTTAAGCCGTCGATACTGAATTGGAGTTCACGGCCGGCACGGAGAAGGGCATCAACCCAGGACTGGGAAGCCCAGACGGTATCAACGACCGGCGGCGTACCTACTGTCGGATCGGGATCGTTTTCAGCGTCTATTTGAATTAATATTCGGACAACCACATATCCGTCAGCATCAAGTCCCTTAAGCCTTAGCCAAGCCTGAATTTTTTGTGATGTTCCCACCGCCGCCAAAAAAGAAGCATAAGCGGTGGACATATTTACCTTGACTTTACCCATGTTTTTTTGACTGTCATCAATATCCGCATCTAAAACACGGGACATGGGTGTTCCATGGCTGAAATCTTTTGCAATACAGCATTCCCACGCCACGGCTGCCGACATATTTTTCATAGTCAGATCGGCATTGGTTGCATTCGCAAACACATTAAAAGACAACAGTGGATGTTCCTGATAGCCGATGGAAAACGTATTTTGATTAAACGTGTTATCGGCATTAGCCGGTTTTCGAGTCGCATAATTGTAAAATATTTCGCGTTCCATTGTTCACCTATTTTTAAGAAGTTGCTATCGTTATCCATTTTTCAGGTACATCAAGGGCGGTTATTGCCCAGCCGGTGCCGCCGTCTGTCGGCGCAGGCAGCGGTGGAGCTGGTGTCCCGAACCAATACGGGTTTGTCCCCTCATAGACTCCAGGTGGATCGCCTAGAGGGAATACCGGGGTTGGCGATTGCGTGTTTGGCCCGTATAATTGGGATTGCGATCCTGACTCCGTGAAATCAAAAGAGAATACCGGGACATATCCAAAGGAATCCGGTCCGGTGTAATCACACCAGATTTCCAGATTTCCGCCCGGTCCAATTTGTCCGGCCTTGCTTGTTTTAAATATGGTTCCTTTTATGTGATATGGTTTCTTAGCATAGATACCTGTCGCCGTAAGCGTACAAGTGACATGCAACTGCCCGGAATAATTTTGACCTTCAGCGTAAGCATCCTCAAAAACGGGTTTTGGCGGGTCTCCATCCTGCGCTTTCCAGAAGTGGTGAGATCTCCTATAAAACGCCATGCCCCATGTGTAGTAATGCATATATGCATCCGGACCATATGTTTGCCAACCATCTGTCCAGTAAGATAATTCATAGGACAGCGTACTGCTTTTTGCATAATCAGTCACCTTGCCGTCATCTGACTTCAAGATGTAAACCAGAGACATGGCGATCTTATACATCTGCTTCAGCCAGTTTGAGGAGTTCACCGGAATGGAAGGCGTCTCGCATAAAGTCGCCTCTATGTTCACGCCTATGTCATTGTGTTCCCAGGCAAGCACCGTAACTGAATACAGAAAAATTTCCGGCAGTAATATGTCTACTGATGTGCTTATGGTTCGTGCGGCTAAATCAATAGTAAATGTGATTCCGGATACAGTGACAACAGCTTTTTCATTAATTATTGGCACGTCGCATGATATAAGCCTGTAAAGGTAAACATATGCTCCAGAAACATACGCGGTGTATTGCTCGTAGTTAGCGTTAATTGCATCTGATTCTAAAATGGAATCAGTCTTGGTATATCTGCCTCCGACATAACTGAAAAGCACCTTCACACACCCTTTGAACCCGTTGGGGCAAGTAGACACATAATACGGATATAGTTGTACAAGTTTTGCATAAAGCGAATCCCGCAGGGCACTGCTCCATTTCAGATAATTATTAAGGAGTGTGATATTCACTCCGGCAACGCCCACATCCTCGGCTTTACCGTTAATGATTTTAATGATCTCCTCCATCGTCGCAGTGTCGCGGAAATCAGGATTGTTCCAGTCTATAGCCATACAGCCTCCTGTGCCATGTAGATGTCGGCGGTATTTGTGCCAGCTATAAAAGAGGCGAATGTCAGCGTATATGATTCCGGTTCCGGAGGGATTGCTTCAGGGTCTGTTTCAGGGGCGGTGAACTGTCTGGAATACGTTCCCGAGATTGTGCTTGACTGCCAGTATCCTGCGTTCATATCCTTGGTCTCGGCGGCGGCGCTGATTATATACGCGCTCCCGTCGAACCACATCTTCTTTGCGGCACTCGCATATATCGGTTTCCCATTCAATTTTTCAAGCGTCTGTGTGAACGTTCCACCGATATAAGAATAAGTTGCAAGTCCGACTATTTTCTTCAGAACGTTTCCGGAAGGAGGCGTAGAAGTCCGTAAATATTCTCCGAACATTGTCGCGCATGTCCAACCGATAGGGGTTGCCATGGCAATGGTTATATTTTGCCGTGTTGTCTTATCTTTGCCCCTTGGGATGTATGTCCCTGCCAACGGTCCGCAACTCCACCAGGTATCGCCTAAATACGAGACAACGCCCGTGTCGCTTGTCTCTGTATATTTTTTGAAATTGAATCCCACACATGGGGTAATAACCCATCCGACACTGGAACAATACCAGAGAGTTCCAACGCCTAAAAAATAATAATCATATTCATTATAGGTAAATCCGCTGGGATAGATCCTTGAATTATTGTACAGGACAGGAATGCCGACATTTGCGCTGATATAATACGGGTTGCTTCCCCACAGCCATAACCGGGCGACAGGATCATAGTAATAAACTGCGGCAATTCCCCTTGTAGTATTGAGGCATTTATACCACATCTTCCCCTCCGGTGACATTCGTCTTTGCAAGCAGTGCCAGAACCTTGGTTCCCGCCGTGAGGGTTGCGGCGTAGTTGAGCATAAGTACCTCGGCTGTAGCTCTTGTCGAGGTTGCGGCCTGATCGTAGCCGTTGGCATAGACATCAACAGTATAGGGCGAGGTTCCGGATACTATTTTGGCGGGGACACTGGATACAGCCGAGCCGCCGCCCGGATTATTTACGGACTCCTGTGATGTGAAGGGTTTTGCACTGAGGGTGATTCCGTCACCCATCTTCTTTACGAATATGGTTTTCCCATCGCCGAAAATGGTCATGGACTTTATCCAGTCCCAAAGTTGGGCATCCCAGCCTTTGGGTTTTTTCTGTCCGCTGATTGGTCTTTGTGGAATAATCATATTGCCCAGTATCCGTCCGTATCCCATTTATCGCTGTATAAATATTTGTTCACACCTATCCAGTATTTACCGTCATTCTCCAGTCCGACCGGATAAGCGAGCCAACGGTAAACGCCACCAGAACTGGCCGGCCATCTGAACCGTTGGGCAGGATCCCGTAAACCCGTCCCCGGTATCAAGAAATTTTCGGCATCTTGTATGTGCTTGCAGTATTTTTTCTCGGAGATTTCAGCCTGAGGCCGCAGGAAAACTTCCTGCCCCGGTTTGGTCATGCCCATACTCTTTTTCCAGAAATATTCACCGGTATCGTCCTTTTCCCTGGCCGGAATAGATTTCGACCATACCCATTTTATCCCGTCAGCCTCATTATAAGCCTCAACTGATTTGGAAGTTGCCCACCATGAAGGAAATGTAAGTATGGGATAATTGGAATCAATGTTGGTGGGTTTGGCCGGGTCAACTTTAAATTTTTCAAACAGATTGTAATTCCAGTTTGTGCGGTAAACCAGAACCCCGGCGGTGTTGTAGGTTTCCTCAAGCATTTTATCAATCATATTGATATTCAGGCTGTATTTCACGTCAAGATTATTTGCAACCAAGGAACTGCCGGGGCTGTTAAGATCATTGGTGTATTGCAACTTAAGCGTTCCGTATCCTATGCCCGACGAAATATTATAGTCGATAAAAAATCCGTCGCGGTCAGTGGAATCGTCAAACACCCCGGTCCCTGGAATAAGCGTAAGGATATCGTCCATAAGGGAGGAATTGAAAGAATAAATCCGGGTTATGAATTTTTCCGTCATACTGCCGGAAAGTTCTGGACTTTCGGGTTTTTCTGTTAAAAGGTAGCTGGTTACGCCCATTTGGTTTCTCCTCCGGACATGGCGATCTTGTCTTTTACCTCTTTAAGGACTGTGGCAATCTCTTTTTGCACTGTGAGCTGATTGTTCTGCACCGCGTCGGAAGCCCCGCCAATCGAACCGCCGATCCGCTTGACTGAATCGCTGATTACAGGAGCTTCCATCTGCAGCGGTTTGATTTCCGATTTTTGGGTAAGATCATAAAGTGCGCCGGTGGATTCTTTAAGTTTCTCTATTTTTTTAGGATCGGTTTTCTGATCCGCGTCCCGTGCCTCTTTTTCTGCGGCATTCACCGCCTCCTGTATTGCCGCCTCTCTGCCTTTCCCCTCATTAACAAGTTTCTGCACTGCTATTTTCTCATTCAGAAGACGGATGGATTCAGATGCCGAACTATTGTAGCCATATTCTTTTTGGTCACGGTCTGCCTGCCATTTGGAGGCTTCCTTGGACAAGGTGTCTATTTCTTTCTGGGCGGCGGCGTTCTCTGCGAATTTCGCGGCGGCATCCTCACGGGAAATTTTTTCCAGTCTGGCTTTTTCATCGGCGGCTTTTTTAGCATTCAGATCTTTTTCAGTTACTGGCTGTGTAATACTTTCGACGCCCCCCCCTTTAAAAATTTCATTATATTTTTTATAATCTTCCGAAGATATAATTTGCATGCGCGACCCTGCGATATTATCATAAGTGACCTCTACAGACTCATTAAATATCTTCCTGCGTTCGTCATTATTTTTAGTGTTCTCAATCTTATCCCTGTATCTTGCCCCGGCCTCTTTTAAAAAGCCCTCCTTTGTAATAATTCCTTCTTTTTTTGCGCTTTCCAACGTTCTCTTATTGTTTATAATGGCGGTCATTTCCTCAACAATTTTTTTTAAATATTCAACAAGTCCGGAATTTATAAAAAGCGCCTTTATGGCTCCCGCCAGTTTAGACATCGCCTTTTCAAGTTCATGCGCCGCTTCAACCGCCTCCCCGGACATTATAGCCCCTACGTCCTGAGCTTCCCTGCCGAGCTCTTTAAAATTATCCAGCATCGGAATGAGTGCCATTCCGCCTTTACCGAATATATCCACCGCATACGCTGACCGCTTTGTAGCGTCTGTAATCTGATTCAGAGCCCCGGCGATCAGTTCAAAGAGCTGCTGGGGGGATTTGTTTTGGACTTCATCCAGGGAAATACCGAGTTTATTCAAGGTTGTTTCGGCTTCCTTGCTGCCGTTTATCGCATCAGTGACCACGCCTGACATTTTTTTAAATGCGCCCGTGACAGCGTCCATATCCGTGCCAGTCTGCTTTGCGGCATAGGCGAGTTTCTGGTATTCTTCGGCAGATAATCCGAGTTTTTTAGATCCTTCAGCAACCTGAGCGGCGGATACTATTGCTTCTTTACCAAAATCAAATAAAGCGCGTGCGCCAAACATACCGGTAAGCTGACCTGCAATACTTTTACCAAAACCATTGACTAAATTTCTGGCTTTATTGAGTCCAGCCTGCAGGCCACTTATTTCCGCGCCGATTTCAAGTTTCATTTTACCCGACATTGACAGCCCCCTTGTTTTCAGGGGTTGGGATTTCCTTGTCGGAAATCAGATCAACCGGTTTTTCTTTTTCCTTCAGAAATGATTTAAAGGCATCCGCGTATTCTTTTTTTATTTCCGGCCTGGCTTTTTCCTGTTTTGCGGTAAGCGGATAAATATCAGGACGGGAGATCTGCCACGGATGCAGTTCCCCTTTCGCCTCCCGTTCATTTGCCAGTTTCAGCTGGAGCCTTATATCATCTTCATCTTTCGGCCTGGTCACACCTTTGACCCCGTTCCTTCTGGTTTCACATGCGGCAATGTGACCTATCAGGCAAAGCGGAACATCCCAGATGACATCATCATACCGGATATTAAGCTTTTCGCTTACCATGGCAACCCCGGCGATTGTTTCAGCGCCGAAAAGATAAGGCATCCATGCGCCGCCCCCCATATTGGGAATCATCTCGTATCCCGAGAACGTATCAACAGTCAGAAAATTCCGGAACGCAATCAAATCCTTAAGGGTCAATCTTTCGGCATGTATCTTTTCGGCGAATTTCGCAATCTTGAAATCCCAGAACAGCCATGTTTTCACATCATCGGCCTTAAATCTGGACTTGCCTCCGGACTGCACCCATTCCTTGACTTCCAAGGCCGCGTCTTTACGGTAATATGAGATATACAGGGCACGGCAGAAATCCATTGCATCAGAATTTGAGAAGTCCTTGATGAATAGGGAATCAATTACTTCGAGGAGCGAAAACACGCCGATTGACGGCGGCTGGATTTCCAGAGGGAGCGGTTTGCAGTTTTTAAAAATACGGTAGAAGAGTCCGCCGTCATATCCGGCAACGGTAAAAGGCAGATTCAGACAGGAGAATATCTCCGAGTCGAAATCTATCTTTTTGTTCTTGATGAACCTTGCCGGAACTTCCGCCATGGATTGACCCTTTCACGCTTATAAATTACGCGCCGGTCGTTGTCGTGGTGGTAGCGCCGGTGCCAGCACCTAATGCGGTGACTCTTGTCTTTGTGGCTTTGGAATAGTCGGAATTTGACTTGTCTATGCCATGCTCGGTAACCGCAGTTGTGCCGGTCTGGCCGTTTACAGCTTCATTGGTAATCGCATCGGCGTAAACTTCCTCGGTGACAGTCTTTTCACCGCCATGAGTGGTGTAATTAAGGATCTCGCCCTTGCCGTTGACTTTTTTTGCAATGTCAACTTTGTTTGATTCTTTTACGCTGATTTCGTCGCTTGGTGTTCCAAATGCCATTGTGTGATCTCCTTTATTTAAGTTTCTGTTATGAAAATATCGCATGCCGCGAGCATCATCTGATAATCCTTGACCGGTTCAAAAGTTTCATCTCCGCCCTGGCGGACTATGCCATCAATAGTCAATCCAGCCGCCGTTCCAAGCGTGGATTTCGTCATTGTGCGGATCAGATCAAAACACTCCCTGTAAAGGGTATTGCAGATCGCCCGGTCCTTGTCTGCCGGAATATGTGTAAGGCAAACCAGTTTCACCGGAATCTTAGAATGCGGGAATCCGGGGGCTATCGGCTCGCATGGGGCGCAGTGAATGACAATGTATTTGGCCGGGCGATCCTCGGTTTTATTGTCCATAAAATGAAACATGGCTGTGCCGTGCCCGGCGCCGCCGGATGAAAAATAGGGCCTCTGTCCGAGCAGGGAAATAAATCCCGCCTGTAGTTTATGCTCGTAACTCTGTCCCGTTGTGGTAGTAGTGGTTGTTGTGGTGTCAGGCATATCAATATCCCTCTATTGCCTTCATTTTTAACTCATATGAATGGACAAGTCTTTTTTCGGCATTCGCCAATCCCACGGCGGCGGAATTCGGTGAAGTTTTCCCGATATAGTCAACCAAGTTAGTCACTGAAATACCGGCTTTAGTAGGCGTGTAGCGTTCCTGCAAAACCGAAAGACTGCGGCGGTTATCCCCTGTATCCTCAAACGCAGATCCTCTCAATGCGCCGTACCAGCCCACTTTCCCGGCTCCGGCGTGGGGAATTCTGCCAACCTTTGAAGATTTATCATATCCATGAGGATTGCCGCTACCAAAATAAGGCGACCAATCCCAATGATTTTTCTTTTTGCTCCATAATTCATAAAATGAGGTGATCCGGTTTATACCGCGCCTCATCGCCTTTTCGCCAAAATCATTTTTATTGCGGAAAATCTTGCCTCTTGCGGATATGTACCAGAACCAGCCGTCTATTGCATTTGTGATTTCAACAATTGGCCGGTACCTGTATTTATCGGTCAACCCCTTAACCGTGCCGGATGTTCCGGGTTTCGTTGCCTTGCTTGCGCTCTGCAAGCCGAAAATCATGGCCTGACGGCAAAGATCTTTCATCGGCTTGCCAAGAGTATTTGATATTTTCGCAAGTATCTTCGAAAACCTCTCAATATCAGCAGGATTAACATGGACTGTCGGTGTTATCATGTTATTGCGTCTCCCAGATGAAGGAAAAGGGCGATATCCGCGCTGTCGGATTCGTCATTTAAAACTTGATAATCAACATTATCAACTTTCACCGTATCTCCTTTGCCCGGAATGGCGGACACAAGGGCTTTCCTTGCGGTCACAGAGAGTTTGTAATTATCCCCGTATCCGTATTCGGAATACTGCTGTTCTCGCGACAGTTTTGATTTGGAACACGGAATAGCCGCTGCACTGCCGATGACCAGATCATGAGGATCATCGGCGATCATGCAATCCAAATCATTTCCAAGCTGTTCTTTGTCAATTGCCATTGTAAATATCCGTAAAAGGATAGGGAGCCGGGTGAAAGGGAACCCGGCCCCCTACTGGACTGAGGTTATCCAGCGGTTGTGGTTGTGGTTGTGGTCGCAGCCGTAGTCGTTGTCGTAGTTGCGGCGGTTGTGGTAGTGGTAGTCGTCACGGTGGACTCGTTGTCATCAACCGCATCGCTCACTACAATCTGAATCGCACGGCCTGCGGCATCCCATGAAGCCGGGAACGGAGCCGGGGCACCAGTAGGATTCGTTGCAGTCCTGGAAGCCTGGAGCTGGCCGAGCCCCTTCATGCTCATCAGAATGCAGTTGATGAAGGGGAGGCGGTCGCTCGGGAACTTCGCGAAGAGCTGGGAAAGGAGCGCGTCCGTCACACCTTTTCCGGTCGCGCCGTCAATATTGTAGGCAAATGCCACAGAATATTTTCCGGCGACCTGTAAGCCAAGGTATCCGCCTGCAGCAACGTTGTAATCGTTGCGGGTTGCGCCCGTGTTGATGTTAGTGATGAACGGGGAAATGGCAGGTTCGGAATAGGTCATATTGCCGTTGTTGCCTATGATTCCGGCGACATCTTCCACGCCGACAATCATCATATATACGCGCGTTCCGCCGGAGCCGCCGACGTTGATGCTGTTGCCATCATAAAGATTTGCAAGCTGTTGGAGGCCGTCGAAACCCTTGGAGGTGTCCGTGCCTTTGATTACCTGGGCTTCGACAGCGGCCAGACCGGCATTCAGGGAGCGCATGGTTTTCTTTTCCATGTATGCGCCCTTGTTGACCTTTCCGTCGACGGAGGCGACATCCTCATGCCATGAGAAGTCGATGTATTTGAGATCAAGCGAGCGTGTGAGCTCCTGGGCGGATGCGTTGACCACGCCTTCGCCGATAGCCCTGAATGCTACTCCGGCTGCGGTTTTCACAACCGTGAATTTGTGCTGTGTGCCGTTGGAGGCTACAATCCATGGGAGGCGTTTGAAAAACTGTGTGGGCTGGACAATCTCCGAATGTTCGAATTCGGCAAGATTCCTGTCATTCATCCGGATAATACCGTTGAGGGTATCCGGTGCGTACTGTGTTCCATTCGTGTGAGGCATTTTGATAATCTCCTGTGATTATTTGATTTTTTGGATTGCTTACGGTTAAACTGTCTTGAACATCTTCTGGAAGGGTTTGGATTCCTCCCTAGGGACTTTCACCGGTTCCGTACCGCTTAATTTCTCAAGGGACTGAACCCGGTCCTTAAGTTCTTTGTTTTCGGCTTCGAGTTTTGCAGTATGCTTTTTCTGGGCATCTGCAAAATTTCCACCGGCGGCAAAGACTTCCGATGCGATTTCAGCTCCGAACACATCAAGCATCTGCTTGAACATCGTCTTGCTGTCATCGTCTTTTTTGGCAAGCTCGGGAACTGCGACGGGCTCCGCCTTCACGGGTTCCACGGGCTTGACTACTATCGGCGCAACTGCTGGGGGCGGTTGCGCGGATAATGCTGTTTTCACTGGTTCCGGCGTACTTTCCGCCTGAACCTTGGTGGTCGATTCAGGAGAAACGGGCGTTACTGCATCTGCCATTTGCTTGTTCTCCTTGTTGGATTTTTTATAAATCTCGTAACGATCAAAAAAAGTATTGATTAATTCGGGACGTTTCTGGGCGAGTCCGAATACCTGGGGATGCAGATCGAGAAACTCGGAGACCTGGCCGGCAATAGTGGAATCGTTGAAGGCGCTGAAAATGCCGTTGGGATTGGCGGCGGGATCGTCAACCAGGTCAGAAGCGAGAAGGGATTTCTGTTCGACAAAAAGCTGTTCTGTCAGTTTTTCCCTGTCCACATCCAATTCATTGCCATCCTTGTCGGTATAGTACACTTCGAAACTCCGCCTGGTTTCGCGCCAATGCTCGTAATATTTTTTACCATCCGAATCCTTCCTGTAAACACCGAAACGTTCAAAGACTATGGACATTCCGAAAGCCTTGGAATCTTCCGAGGCGAGAGAAAGCACGTAATTGTAAAGGTCTCCTTGCGGAGCGTCTTTTGCGGAATTGGAGAGAAACACGTCGGCGATTGCGACGCATTTACCGTCCGGAGTAGTTCCGGCTGTGAAATTCTTAGCGCGGCCAAGAAAGGTGCCAAGGGCTGTAGATGACATGTTTGGATGACCGAAACGGACTTTCAATCCCTGTTTTTTCTCGTTGCCGTTCTTGATTGTGTCGGCAATGAAATCAGCGTCAAGACTCACGCCATGTCCTTTTGCTTCCCCTTCAGTAACTATGTAAACGCCGGACAATACTCCAGCTTCCTTGTCGATCTTTTCGGGTTTCTGTCCAAAAACAAAAGAGCTCATCAGCCATTTTTCATCGGTCTTTATATTGCTGTCCGGCATAATTATTTTCCTCCTGAAGGTTGTTTGTCATCCGGATTGACCGGATCGGGATTGTCGGGGTCATCGGGATTCGGATCCTGCGAGTTGACCGGGTTTTGTCCGGGCTGGCCTGTATAGATCTGAACGCCTTTTAATTTTGCGTATTCAAGGAATTCAGCCTGCTCATCAATAAGCACAAACGCATCCAGTCCGCGCCGTTTGCAGATTCTGGGAATGGAATCGGCTCCAATGGCGAGGGCGCGGGTGTCGCCGTCAACTTCCTTTGTCTTATCGAGCCAGGGAGTGCCAGCGGCAATCCATTCCAATTCGTATTTGATATCGTCGGCGGTCATGCCGTATTTTTTTGCGAGTTTGCCGAGTTTGTCGGGTTCACTTATCCAGCGGTCTATCTTCCAGTCGGAATACTGGCGCAAGACATCCTGATTTTTTTCACGTTTGTATCTGGCGGCTTCCTCGTACTCCACGCGGTCTGCGATTCTCGCGGAAAAACTGGAGGCCATCGAATTGAAGGCGGTGTATGGAATATCCAAAGCCAGTAAAGTAACGCGGATCATGAGTTCGGAATATGACTGCATCTCATTGGACGGGGTTTTGCTTTCAAAAGTTTCAACGCCATCGTCAGGTTTGAGATCTAGGGACATGATGCCCAGGACGGGCTTGATCTGGTTCGGAACGGTATTAGTGTTTGCTGTGGGGTTGGATGCAGGGGAATAACCGGCCTTGTTATAGTTGGTTCCGTCCGCCGTACCGCGTTTTATCGCAATTCCGAAAAGGGAATGCACTTTAATTTTAAGGAGAGTCCATTCCCATGATTCGGCGAGATCCTGGCATCCGTTGATTGCAGTGGAAAGCGGGGAAACGCCCCGCCACTGGTTGAAGCGGAAGAAATACCCGTCATAAATAGCATCCTCGACTTTCACCATCTTGTCAAAAAAATGACCGATACCAAGATCCCCCATCCGGGCAATGCAGAACTGCTTGACCCTGCCATAATCATCAAGCATCAATCCCTGAGTATTCACGGACTTCTGATATTTCGCCGGGATGTCGTTGGGTCTGGTTATGCAATCGGATTCCACGCCCTGCATGTGGCCGGACAGGAGTTTCAGGAATGCCGAATCACCGGCAAGAACTTTACAGGCTTCAAAAATCAGCATTGCGGAATTCCTGTCATGCCGACCTGCAATGTCAAAATTTTCCTTGCGGGAATGCCAGGCGAACAAATCCATGACACGGCGATCCAGATCCTGATTGCCGGTACGGAAATGCGGTTCGAAACGGGTGACATAGGAAAGATGTTTGCGCACCATCCAGGCGAGAAGGGCATGGTTCCGGAACTGCTCCTGGGCAGTGGCTTGCATTCTCTCGCGCTTTAACGCGGTGAGTATGATATCCTCTGTCCTGGTGTAAGTCTGGGGGGATTGCCTGCGGCCTATGTCCTCGATGGCGTTGTATCCGAGGGATACTGTATTCGAGTTTGCAAACTGGAGATTTTTATATTTATCGTCCATATCCACCATATCCCATTCCTGATAAATCGAAGGTTTGAACGATGGGGCTTAATTGCCCCTGGAGATCCCGGATAATGCGCTGGACTGTGGCGAGATCGGCGCGGCTGTAGCTGCGTCCGTCAAGAGTATAGGACTGATTTCCAGAAATGGCCTTTTCACACTGAAGCCACATTGAAAGCCGTTCTTGAGTCGTCGGATCTGCCATATTTCACCTTTGGAAAACTTTTTCCCGGCAATAAAAAAGGCGGATGAACCCTTGTACAAGTTCACCCGCCTTATCGTTCGGCAAAACTATTTTCCTTGCCGGGAATTAAGTTTTTTATTTTAAATCTGAAACTATAATTGATTAGATTTCTATTAAAAACAAGTATTTTTAAAACTTAATTTATAGATTCTATAAATTAAGTTCGGTCTGAAATAAAATGGCCTTTGCATTTTGCGCATTCAAAACGCCGTCTATTGTTCGGATAAGTGTTTGTCACCTTGTGATCGTGGCGATGACCACAATGCGGACAGGGGATTCCGCCGTCTTTGACGATGGAGGCGACTGTGTACGTCCGTTTTTCAACTACCGGTACCGGGGTTTCCCTGTTTTCAACTTTCCCTGCCTGATTCTTTGATGCTCTGCCTCTTTTCATGTCCTCATCTCCTTCTGTTATGAATATTTCTTTCCACTGTGAAAAACTGCGTTCCTGAATTTCAAAGTATCTTTTCTGCTTATTTATGTCGGATTCCGAAATAATTCCAGTAATACGCTCCAGATTGTTGATGAAATCATTGTTTTTTTCAAGCCATGCGGTCAACTCTGAAAAATCAGGTTTCGAGAGCGGGAGCATTTGAAGCAAACTTAAGCGATTTGCCCACACGCCCAAGATATTCTCATGTGTGAGATTGTACGGGATATCCTTCTGTAGGCGGTACAAATGAGCACACTCCAAATCCAAGAGAACTGTCTTTCCGCCGCATAGCCAGTTGGTAATGCAAAGCATTTCCTCATCCATGCCCCAGCCTTTGCCGAAGCGCAGCGGGCTTTTCAGTTTCTCGACATAATTTGACTTTGACAGGCCGTAACATGCCCCCATCACGCAGGGTATTTCCCCGGTTGTCTTCTGCTTGCGCCATTTACCGTGCAGAATCCAGTGCTGATCCCGCTCTTTTGATTTCCATATGAATCTTGCACCCATATAGGGATTGTCGTTGAATGTCATCTTTGCATTGTGGTGACACTTAAGGCATGATATGTGGTTGAGATTAGCCGCCGTGTATTCTGCCTGGGTGTCCAATGCTCCGGGTTTGAACCGCATATGCGCATCCGTGATGATGACGATATCGTTTTTAGCGCGGTTTATCCCTTCGTTGCGGCAGTAGGCGCATCCTTTGCCAGACTGGTCGGATATTGCGATAATTTCAAACTCGCCGCGCTGCGTCTCCTGAATGTTGGCGATGGTCTGTTTAAGGTTTTCCGATTCATTTCGTTCCGAAATAATAATTGAGTATTTCATATTCCGTTTTCCCTTCTGAATTTTGCGCAAAGTTCCACATAATCTGTTTCCCAGTGCGGTCGGAGTTCTATTAAGCCAGTACGCATATTGGCAGCATTCAATTCTTGGAACCTAACCATGTTCTCAGGACTCTCTGGGATGCCTGAAATATGGGTTCTTATTCCACCCCAACGGTAGATGTAGTATGCCAAGGACTTCTTCCGGGGATCATTGTCAACGGTAAAACTGTCGGAATTTGCGGAAATCCTGTTCTCAATGCTCTGATCTGCGGCGGCGTTCGCCTGATTGGAGCATCCGCCCAACTTTTTGAGCAGCCTTTTTGTATAAAAGGCCGCACACCAGAAAAGATTATTCGATATCTCATCAATGCGGCCATAATTCCAAAAGTAGGCAAATGGCATCTTGTAATAATCAAGGCCGCCAGATTGCATGGCGTTAATACCGTGGCTTATTTTGTGGGGCAGGAAGATGTCATTATCTTCCCATGGGGTGATAATGTCGCCGGCGGCCATATTAAAAAAGGCATCATTGTATTTCTGGCCAAGGGTCAAATATTTCTTTTTCAGGTTTACGATTCTAACCTCCGGATGGTTGTAAATCAGTTCCCGATCCGGACAGTCGTTAATCACAATCAATTCTTTCTCCCCCTGATAATCTTGCCGGTGGAATGATTCTATACACTCCTCCAGCCAGCCGGGACGGTTCCAAGTCGGACAGATGCATGATACTTTCATTTTTCTCCTTTATATTTGAATGAAACTTATACTTGTATTTCTTACGACTTCGTTCTTTGGTGCAACCTCCATCTCCTTGCCTTTCACTTCCGCTCCGAATACCGTAACGGCTTAAAATGTCTATGCAATCCGTCCGGCTCTTAATATCTGAAATGCTGGTTCCTGTCGCTGTACTCATTGGCCGCCCCTTAAATTATCGGATTGACGGCCTGTTGCTCAATCCACTTGGTCAAATCAGATTCACGATAAAACACGCGTTTTCCTAATTTATGGCAAGGGATTTTCATTCTCTGTGTGCTGTGCCAGTTCGCTAGCGTTGCCGGTGATAGGCGAAGGAAAGCCGCCGCCTCTACTCGGTCGAGAAGCTCGGATTTTCTTTCGGTCGGGGTCGTCTGCGTAGTCATTTGATTGCCTCCATTTTGATTAACAAATTAAATCTTAATGGAAGCAATTATAAGGGAAGATTATTCTATCGGCAATAGGGTAAATAATAGTAAAAAAGACATATCTAGGAATGTCCGTTTTATTTTCACAGCCCGGCGGATTTACGCCATCTGCTAAGCGTTCTCGTGTCTGGTTGCTTAGTATTTTATTTTGCCAGCACCAATCACGAAACATTTTATTTATGGAAGGTGTCTTTAAGTTTTTTTGTATTCCCTCTCTGTAAATAGATAAATATTTATTTCGTAAAGGTTCTGATTTTTTTAATTTTGCTTCGCGTGAATTTACTTCACTTTCATATCTGACTTCAGCGGCCTTAACGTGATCTCCATACTTCATTATCATTAATTCCTGTCCAAGGATAAACGCGGTATGTACTGCATAATGGTTAGATAAGTGTAGCTTGCTTGCGCCTTCAATTTTAAGTGTTTTGATTTCATTGAAATTATCTTGGCATTGCCTTATAAGTGTATTGAATAAACCTTGAGCAAATTTAATATCTTCCGGCTTGCAGTTAAAATCATCCAGTTCGTCAATTTGACTTTTTATCCTGAATAAATCATCTTTCAAATTTTCTGTTTCGCCTTTATCAACATAGGAAAAGATTTTTCCGTCTGGAGCCGTGATTTTCTTTACAAACTTTCTGTCTATATCCTCTTTTCGTGTCTCTATTGCATGGATACAATTTTTACTCTTTGCCTCTGCCCTGTTTAAAATCTTCGTGTTTGTTTCTTCATACTTTACTGTTTTATTTTTTCTCATTGTTCCGCCTCCAGCCAGCCGGGACGGTTCCAAGTCGGACAGATGCATGATACTTTCATTTTTCTCCTTTATATTTGAATGAAACTTATACTTGTATTTCTTACGACTTCGTTCTTTGGTGCAACCTCCATCTCCTTGCCTTTCACTTCCGCTCCGAATACCGATGCGCCCACTACTGTTATCTTGACCGCGTCCGCAAGATCGTTTCTCGCGCCCGGCCTTTTTGTCCATTTCATCAGCTCCTTTCCGTTTTTATATTCGAGTTCAATCAGTTTATCGGCAATGATATGATCCGCAATTGTCCGATGGTCGGTGTTGTTGTCGCCCCAGAAAGAATAACTGCCGGGAAATCCCGGATTCAGAAGAAATGATTTCTGGAGCCACATGTGCCAGTAGTGGGAATTGAAAATCACATGCTCTCCGCGCTTTTCCTTCTTTTCCCAGTGGCATTCGTGACCTTTGCGGATAACGGTTTTGCTGTTTTGCGGCAGATTGTATTTTTCGGAACCAAATCCACGGAAAACTAAAAAACGCACATTGGAATATTTGCGGTTGAGGAAATCAACTACCCTGTAAATGGTATCAGTGGCATAATTGCCGTCAATTCCAACAAGCTTAATGGCCGGTTGCCTAACCAGAAGCGCGTCCGATAATTCAATCACCCCGTCATAGATTGCCTGTTCGGTGGTTTTTTCGCTGTCCGGATTCCAAATGTCCCCGCCCTTCGGGTATCGGCCATAATCTATCCCGAAACTTGTCATGTCATTTTGCATGGCGGACACTGCCCAGTTAAGTGCGTAATGGTTCACATCGATGCCGGCATTGACGTAATGGCAATCTTTCGGGACGGTATTTCTTTCGAAACCATTGAGCCTGGACAGAACCATGCTGCTTGAGATAGAATAAAATTTGGCTCCAGTGCCCTGTGGTTCGTTCTGAAGTTCCGAATAAAATGAATTTTCACCATTGTCAGAAATGTAATTGTAGATATTCTGGAGGGCGGACAGTTCATTCTTGCTTTTGCGATTTGGGTTGCCTATCACCGCCCCTTTGTTCATCTCTTTTCGGTTCTTGCGGTAAAAATCATTACAGACCTTCTTTTCCGTTCCTTCCTTGCGCGCCTGCCTGCGCAGATCAATATATTCCTGCCATAGGCCGCGCCGATCCTTTGGATTATGTTCGTCAGGGAACTCATATAGCGCCTTCGCCCGGACCGACCGCCATTTCGAACAGATTCTTTCAATCAAATCGTTTTGCCCGATGGCTGTACCGGCCATCAATATCGCCAGCTCCACATCTACCCCGGCAAGCCCCATGACATCAGACAAGATAAGATTCTCCCGCTCTTCGCATTGCGCCATACTTGTAGCTGATTCCCGTGTTTGCGGATCGTCCGAGAATACGAAATCAGGACGGATCACGCTCCCATTGGGAAGGGTTATCTGTAAACCCCTTAATCTTCCAGTCAATCCTCTGGCTTCTATTGCGAACCCGGCCCCGACTTCCAGATAAGCCGGATCCATTTCGACATATGCAAATCTGACACCGTCGGCTCTCCACTCAATATGCGTCGGCCTGTTATTTGACAACTGACCCGCCGCCCTCTGGCTAAGACCGTCAAGCGCTTTGATATAAAAACAGACTTCCGGAAACAGTTCCATCATCCTATTGCTCGTTTCAAGTGTTGTTTTAACCCCATCAAGCACTTTTTCAGCCGCCGCCTGGTCGCTGCCTATGATAACCACGTAACCCCGATGACCATAACAGGCAGCCCAGACAATTGCACCAATGATTATAGTTGTCTTACCCTCACCTCTGGGCATAGCAATACAGTATTGTCCGCCATTTAAAATTGTCTCTTGAATTTCCTTGATGAATTTTTTTTGATCCGCTGAAAACGGCCTGGTAAACTTTTCTGAAAATTCCCGCTTCAAAAAAAGCTCAAGTTTAAACTTATATTTTTTTTTATCTTTGAGCCTTGCCGTGTGGGGATGGGTGCCCACATCGCGCCCGGCAGTACGGCGTTGGCTCATGTACTGCTGGAAATAGGCGTTTAGCTGTTTTTTCTTAACCTTATCTGTTTTTTTGTTTTGCATTATTATTTAACGCAGTGCTTTTGCTTGAT
>Ga0268283_1000309_pt1 | contig 38231 bp, 28 predicted proteins | sample saktaG_13_FD_190140 | JGI IMG/M metagenome (GOLD analysis project Ga0268283, IMG submission 190140) | Saline water microbial communities from Sakinaw Lake, British Columbia, Canada - sak_2013_06_06_36m | ecosystem: Environmental > Aquatic > Non-marine Saline and Alkaline > Saline ...
TAAGATTCTCAACGGTTAATTCATGTGTTTCAATTATAACACTATTATAAATATTATTTTCAAAATCTTTCATATTAAATTTATTTTCTTCTATTCTTATTTTTAATTACTAATCTATTGACTGAACTGCACCATAGATATATTGTCCACGAAAAACCATATACGGCATCCATTGGGGAAGGTCGGCTGCCCCACTATAATATAAAAGAGGAGTGGGATCATAAACATAAAATGTATTACTACTAGTCCAAGGAGCACTAATAGTATACTGAAAACCGCCAGAATAACCATACATAACACCCCAATCATCACACTGACCAAGGTCTCCAGTAACAAAAGCAGCAAACATTGTAACATAATAAGGATATGTCCCACCCAAACTATAGTATTGATAATTAAAAGTCGGCATCAATGCACAATTACCCACACCATTTGCGTATGTTTGACCATTAGCATTAACGTAATTAACTGCGAGAGTATTTGCTGCTGCTTGGCTTACTGTTGATGTATATGTGTTTGCAGCCACATATAATCCCTCCATACTTCCAGCATAACCATATGAACAATTATTTTTACGAAAATATCCTGTATATGCTACATTGTAAAACACTATCTGTGCTGTAAAATTGCTTGTTACAGTTCCAGAATAACTACCCGTACCCGTAACAACAACTTTAATATATTGTCCACCATAAGTAGACGAAATAGTATATGTGCTCGATGTTGCATTTGGAATATTAGCATAAGTACCACCATTATCGCTACAATATGTCCATTGATATGTTTTGGTTGCGTTTGATGGGGTAGTTGCACCAGCAGTTAACGTATTACCAACACCAGCAGTACCAGTAATATTACCCACAGCAGTTATAGGGGTAACTCCATTCTTCTTCCCCTGCACACTCATCATCATATTATTCATAAATATATATATATATATATATATGGTTGACAATTAAACCACTATCAACCACATGTTAAATTTATTATTTTAATCTCAAACGGCTAATATTTCATTTGCACGTTTTTGGGTTATGACACCAGTGGCAACCCATATGTCAACTGCTTTTTTGGTATTGGGATGACTAATCAAAATACCATTTGCCAATCTTAATCCATCAAGACTAATGTGAACCATTAAGCCATCATCGGTAATTTCTCTTTCTTTCGCATATAATGCAATTACTTCAACTTCGGTTAATCTTTCACCGTACATAAATTCTAAAAAAGTATATTCTCTTTCTGGAATTGGTGGGATTGGGATTGGCACATCTAAAGTTAATACATTATAAGTAAAAACTTTATTCACATCATCAAAATAAATATCTGATAACTTTTGCGTATAATAATCAAAAGCAGGGGTTACTACATCATAAAACCCGTATGCTTGTAATTCTATATCACTAAGTAAATCAAATCCACCTATTATGTTTATTTCTCCTTCTGTGAAGGATTTTGGTACTTCGTTGTAAAGTACAATTACATTATTACTGTTTCTTGCTTTCATATTGTTTATTAATTGTTTTAGAAATTTGGTGCTTGCCAATCTGCATATCTTATGTTTGTTGTTTCTTCTATTCCGTTGCGCCTACAATATATTTGTGCTTGAAGAACTTCTCCCGAATTATACCCCCAATATATTTGCATTAATCCATCATAATTACCATCTGAATAAGGATTCCATGTATTAATTATTGATCCCTGTTGTGTACCATATATATACACATGATAGTCAGCATAATTTGGCACATCTGATAAGAATGACCATTGGAGTAATCCATCTGCAAATGTTGTTATTACTGGTGGTGCTAACGGTACTACGGCAGTATATGTTGTTGAATTAGAACCTTCACCACCTAAATTATACGCTCTAATTCTTACGTAATAGGTAACCCCAGCGGTTATTCCATATAAAGCCTTTCCAGTAATATCACCACTATTTACATCAACAGGGTATCCACTTATTATTGCAGTAAAAGATGAATTTGTAGATATATCAATTTTATACCCCGTTGCAGTTGCTACTTGACTCCAATACAATACAATTACTGGGTTATATCTTGAATATGAATTATTTGTATCAATAGTTGGGGCAGTTGCTGGTGGAGAAATACTATTCTTTTTCCCTTGCACACCCATCATCATATTATTCATAAATATTTATTAAGTATATTGAGTAATCGAGTAAAAAGTTAAGGGTGTAGAACTATCAACACACGTTATCCAAATCACATTATTTTTAGTACCATCATAGGTTGTTGTATTTTGTGCTTTACAAGTTGCAGGTAATGCTAAGGTAAAACTGCCTGTGATTTTTAAGCAGATAGTTTTACCCTTTTCCAAATTTGAAAATGTGAAGGTTGTATTAGCAGTTAAAGTAATTGCTTTGTAGAAACCCGTTGCCCAATCAATAGCGTTCGATGTGATTGTCAGATCGTCCTTAAACTCTGCACCAGTTTTAGCATAATTGACACTGTTATCGGTAGGGATACGTACATCAGAGAGTCTGCTATCAGTCGTAGAGGGTACAGATAATGCTATACGAGCATCAGCAGTAGTAATTGCTCCCGTACCTCCATGTGTTACTAACAGAGGACTCTCTACTCCATTTTGTGTAAATGCTGAATTTCCCATTATGCTGGATATTTAGTAAGTATTTCTGAGGCTCTTCCTTCAGATATGATGCCTGCTGTTTCTAGTGATGTCACTCCTGCTATTGTCTGAGGATCATTAAGATCGATGTCTTGAGCCTTATTGTATTTCAACCACCACAACTCAACATCAGGATCTGTCTTAGCTAAAGCCATTATGGTCTTTGCTTCATTATCAGTAAATCTGTTGAGAAAAGCTAATGGGGTGATTACAGATACTAATACAGGCTTAGGAACAGGAATAAAAGGAGCAGTCCATACACCATTAATTCTTGTCCATCCTATTCCAATAATCAATCCTTCTGTATCTAACACTTCATCATAACCAAGAGTAGTTGCAAATTCTAAATCTGCTACAATTATGTTCTCAACTATGCTATTATTTATTAAAGCTACATTCATATTATAAGTTTTAAATTAATTCCCACCAACCTACATAACAATAACCGGCACCACCATCTCCACCTAAACCACAATCGGCACCTGCTGCTGCGTAACTTCCGCCACCGCCACCGCCACCTAAAACTCCATTTCCTCCATTTGAAGGACCACCAGAAAAAATACCTCCAGCACCGCCACTACCACTATATCCTCCAGAACCTCCTCCATCTTCTCCATTATATTGGACATTGTCTCCCGAAGTAGATTTATTTACAGAATAAGCCCCTATACCGATTGTTTCATTAGGAACTGAACTTCCACTACCACCTAATCCACTTGCCCCTGCAGCATAAACGCTTCCAAATACATATACATCATTATTCATGTTAACTCCTCCACCACCTCCGGGCACAGACAATAATGAACCGAATGATGTAGTTCCTCCAGCAGCACCTCCAACGTTAGACCAATAGTATTTTTGACCTACACCTCCTGCTCCTATGGTTACAGTTTGTGGTGTGGTTACAACTAAATGATGTACTGCATATCCGCCTCCACCTCCACTTCCACCACCATTATTAGTGCCACCTCTTCCACCTCCTCCGCCTGCTCCACGAAGGAACACATAACACAATCCTTTCATATCAATTAGACCTTTACTTGGAGTGAAAGTGCCTGAACTAGTAAATGCTTGAGAGAAAAAGGTAGGCACTTTGGCGGCTGCTTTATATTTGTCAAATGCTCCCATTAGTAATCCCCTCCATGTGCAAAAACGTTCAAATTCTGTTGTACTGTCACACTAACATACAGTTGATATGTAGGTGGAAGAACAATAGAACTATTCCATAAGGTTTCATAATATCTTTGAACGCTAAATGCAATTGCCGTTGTAGAGGGGGTAACTGCCGTGATAGGTATCTCATCAATCAGATAGGAAGTAGTACCATTATAAAGCCATATACTCAGTAGCCCAGCAACAGATGTCTGTGTAGACTGAACAGTAATTAGAGGTACTTTTTTGCCATTGGTCGATGTAGGAGTTAATTGTGTTAACCCTGTTGTTCCTATAATGTTTGTCCTTGTAGTTAGAGCTGTAGGACTTGTTAAAGTAGCTATGCCTATGACAGGTGTTAGGGGAAAGATTGGAGCAGTATTTGCAGCCATGATTATATATTTTTAATTGTTTATATTATTTTATATATCTACTAATTGTCATTGTGTTATTTTTTATATAAATACTCTTAATTTTAAAATCCTCCATAATTATTATATAAATATAGAATAGACCCTATTGCTGGTGTTGATGCTGGACTTGCTCCTGCAATTAGTTGACCTCTGAAATTATTAAATAATGCTTTAGTGTTATTTTCTAAAATAACCATTAAAGGTTTACTTATTTGTCCTTCTGTTGCATCGGAAGTAGATAATCCTCCCGGTGTTGTTGCAGATAAAAACATAACTGTACCAGCCACTTGTGCTGGCACGCCAGTTTCTATAATACCATGTGTAACATAAGTAAAATTACTACTGTCAGTAACTACGGTTACAATACCAACTACTTCAGAATTTGCTGATGAATCGGCTTGAGCTTTACCATATGTATTAGCTCCTGTCGATTTTATGATATTCCCAACAGATAAAGAATGTGACCCCTGATTTACTGAAAATTTTGTTTGTTGTCCACCCCCAGAACTTGTAGCACCTGAACTTAATTTACCCACTGAATCAATATAAACTATATTGGTTTCAGTAGACTTAGTTGGTAATTTAGTTACACACATTGAACCATCAATAATCAGTTTCCTGTTGTCAAACTCACCGTAAATTAATGGACGTGTTGCACCTGATGATATGTATAATCTATTTGATTTGGTTTCGTTATAACCAGCACAAGTTCCTAAGAATATACTTGTTGAACCAGTTACATTTGAAAATCCAGCAAAACAACCACTAGCAATATTATTACAACCCTTACTGTTATTACAAAGAGCATTATAGCCTAAGCCAATGTTATTTGTTCCACCAGTATTATTATAAAGTACCCTACAACCAATTGCAATGTTATTACAACCCTTACTGTTATTATAAAGCGCATTCCAACCAAAAGCAATATTATCGCAGCCACAATTATTACAGAAAAGCGATTGGTTACCAATTGCAACATTATTTTTACCCTTACTACTTAAAAGCATTGCATTAAATCCAATCGCAACGTTATCTGTACCCCCAGTATTACTATTTAATGCTTGCGAACCAATCGCAACATTATAATTACCAATTGTATTGGAACTTAATGCCTGTGCACCAATTGCAGTATTTTCAGAACCAGTTGAATTGCTATTGAGTGCAAGACAACCACTGGCAAAATTTTTATTACCTGTTTTATTACCAGAAAGTGCATTATTACCAATAGCAACATTATTACAACCACTTGTGTTACAACAAAGTGCTTTATAACCAATAGCAACATTATAACTACCACTTAAATTATTAAAAAGTGTATGATAACCATTGGCAATATTATAACTGCCTTTGGTATTATAATAAAGTGCATTTTGACCACTTGCAAAGTTATCTGTTCCACCAGTGTTACTATAAAGTGCTTGATAACCACTAGCAATATTATGATTGCCACAAGTATTATTACGAAGTGCATAATAACCACTGGCAGTATTATAACAACCAGTTTTATTACTATAAAGTGCTTGATAACCACTAGCAATATTATGATTGCCACAAGTATTAAAGCGAAGTGCATTATTACCCAAAGCAATATTATTTGTACCACCAGTATTACTATAAAGTGCAGTATTACCAAGTGCAATATTATTAGTACCAACAGTATTTATTCTAAGCGTACTATTACCAATACCAATATTATTTATACCAGTTGTGTTTGCATAAAGCGATTGATTACCAATTCCAATATTATTACAACCACAAGTATTACTAAAAAGTATTTGATAACCAAACGCAACATTATAATGACCTTTAGTATTACTACGAAGTGTGCTACTACCAATTGCAGTGTTATTATTACCACAAGTATTACTATTAAGTGAATAATAGCCACTTGCAATGTTATCAGTTCCACCAGTATTAGAATAAAGTGCATAATAACCACTAGCGGTGTTATTATTACCTGTTGTGTTATTTCTAAGTGCTTGATAACCAACAACAAAGTTATTACAACCACAAGTATTACTATAAAGTGCAAGATATCCCAAAGCAGTATTATAACAACCAGTTGTGTTATTATAAAGTGCTTGGCAACCAAAAGCAGTGTTATTTATACCTTTGGTATTACAATAAAGTGCAGAATAACCCAAAGCAATATTATTAGTTCCACCAGTATTTCTATAAAGTGACATATAACCATTAGCAATATTATTACAACCAGTTGTGTTACACAACAATGCCCTATAACCGCTAGCAGTATTATTATTACCAGTTATGTTATAATAAAGTGCTTGATATCCACTAGCAATATTATTACAACCACAAGTATTACTAAAAAGTGCTTGTAGTCCAATAGCAGTATTATTACAACCACATACATTTACAGGTAATGTACAATAACCAAAAGCATTATTATTATTACCAATGGTGTTAGAATAAAGAGATAGATAACCACTAGCATTGTTATTACAGCCACAAGTATTACTGTAAAGTGCATTAAATCCATTAGCATTATTATTACAACCAGTAGTATTACCATAAAGTGCTTGATATCCACTAGCAGTGTTATTTGTGCCAGTTGTTGTATTATTTCCAGCACCCATACCAATAAACACATTTGTTATACTATTTGGTGATGTTCTTAAAATAGTACTTCCACTTATTTGATAACCAAGCATAGTATTTAATTGTGCACCACTGCATATATTTAACGTATATGCACCCGTTATTGCGGTGTTTCCAGTTAACGCACCACCTAATCTTATATTACTACCAATCACATTTAATCCATTATTGGCTGTTGGGGTAAGTGCACTTTGAAGTATCGTTACAGCATTTCCAACAGAATCGAAAGCAGCTACCGAACTATTAGTCCCAATATGTCCTGAGTCAACCCAATTAAGATTTGATAGGTTTGCGTGATTACTTGCAGAAACTCCATTTACTGTTGTTTGGGACATTCTTGTACCAACAACATATGTTATACCCCCAGTTGGGATAGTAACCCTACCATAATTTGAATTACCATTAGATGATGCATAACTAATACGTGCGTGTAAGACATATTCTATACTACTTGTAGATAAATTGCCAAGTGACAATCCTTTAGTATCTTCGGCTTGTGCAGCAGCAAGTGATGTAAACGTTACTTGTGGTTGTAAAAAGATCGTTCTATACTTTTGACTATTAACATCAGAAGTTACTGGGACTAAAATTTGATATACGTTATACCAACGTGTACTAACACCAGCAGTCATTCCACCAGTTAAAATATTGTTTACATATATATATTGATTTACACCCGCAGATAAAAATGGTCGAACTGCTCCCAAAGTATAAACACTGGTACTTCCAGTACCTATATTCATTAAAGTATATCCATTGGCTTTATTTAATAAAGGAATGGTTGTAGGTAAATCTTCATCTTCAATTACAGCTACATCAAAACTAGGAGAAACAGCTGCATCCGTAGCTAAATTTTCGGTATAACTGCCAGCAGTTGCCAACCCACCACTAGAAAGCCAAGTTCCTATGGTATGATGCAATTCTTCGTGCACACGCCAATCCTCTAATCCGTGAGATTCTCTATTTCCAAAAGTTGCTTCAGATGTCGCTCTATAATTTACCGAAGCAATTCCAATTTCATAGAAATTCCATGCACTTCTACTCCAAACAAAATTTACACCATCGGTAGAAGCTAAATACCAATTACCAGTGCTTGTTGTGTGCCCATTTGATGTCCAAGGAGAAGTCAGCGTATGTTCAACCCCTCTCCACATATAAGTAAGATTACCACTTAAAGTAATTGTACGTCCACTCCAATTATAACTAATCGTAACGTTGGCTGGGTCAACAAATCCAGTATAAGTCTTACTATCATTGATCATTGTATAAGGAACATATGTTGCGGGAGCAGTTGTTCCAGTATATGTGTTAAATTTGATAACTGAGGTTTTCCCAGCCAAATCACTTATTAAATTAGTAACATTTGATTCTGGAATTTCTTGTTGCAACGTAACATTTCCAACCGAGTCAGATATTAGCATTTTATTTGTACCACGATTAGGCAACACTGAAAGTGTTCCACCGCTTGAAATCTCGAATTTTCCATGAACATCAGTACACCCCGATAATATTAATAAATCTCCAACGCATTGTTCAAATCTGCTATCAGTTAAATTCGGTTTTGTATCAATTGAATATGCCATAATTTTTGTTTAATTATAAATACTTATGAAACACAATTAAAATAAAAAACCTCAGCTATTTAGCTGAGGTTTTTTATGTGATTAAATTTATTATCTAATAGTTACTAAGTGACTTATTGTTATTTTTTATTTTTGTTTATTTACAGCATCAATTATCTTATTAATATCAAACAAATTAACAGTATCATAAGGAAATTCTTGTACATTTCCAGAAACATCATCGATTAAATATTTATATTTATCAAACTTATTTGTGATGTTTGCATTCGGATATATATTAGTATGTTCAGGATAGCCAAAAACCTTATCGGTGTTTCCAATCCAACAAACAGTGCTTTGTAATCCTAATGCTGCTGCAGCATGTTGAGGGAAACTATCAATAAACAATCTTTTTGTTGATAAAGGAAAAACTGATAATAATTCTCTTAAAGGTAAATTTATTGCTTCAGCCCCCTGTAATGCAGGTTGTTCGGGTAATCTAATATGTAAAATCCTATAGGATTTTTGGAAATAGTTAGCTAACTTCTGAGCTATTTCAACAGGCATATCCCTATACCAAGATTTCTTGGAATATTGTTGAGATGATCCACCATGCGTTTGTAATAACATAATTGGTCTACCATCTGGTTTAATTTTATCTTTGGCAATTTCCAATTCTCTTGGGTTTATGTATAATTCGGGTTTGCTTCCATCATAAGGAACATCAAACATTTTACACCACGATTCTGTTAAATGTTCTTTTCTTAAAATGTGATTAGTTTCGCTGTATGGATCATGCTTCATTATGATAGTATCTTCTTTTAGATAATCTTTAAAGTATTTCGCCTCCCCGTGTAAGAAAAATCTAAAAACGTTTGGGTTATTAAAAGCTGGTGCATCCCATGATGTAACCCAAATTATTTTACGTTCAGGATACTTCTTTTTTATTGCTCTAATTACAGCCGTTGCTTGAATTTGTTTACCTAATCCTCCTTCGCTATGGAAAATGATATATTTATCATCATCCTTAATACTATTTTCTTCCATTGTTAAATATTATTTTAATTATAATTTTTTATACTTTTTTATAAATACTTAAATAATTTTAAAAAGCAATAAAATTTGTAAATTATTTACAAATTTTTTTCCATATTTTATTAACAATATTCTCACTTTCAATACCAATAAATCTTTCGTCCTTTGTTTCACTCTTTGTGTTGTCATAATATTTATCAAATGAAATAATATACGAACCAATGTTAATATCGTTTTCAATCTTCTTTTTAAACTTTAATTGAATATCCCGATCTTGAAATGGTATAAAATAAAACACAATATCAAAATTTGAATATTCATTAAAATTCATTATATCAACATTATAAAATTTTACTTCTGGAAACATTGTTCCTGAAGCATCATTAAGTATCGGATTTATCTCAATACCAAATGAATCTAACCCACATTCTCTTGCAATGCCACAAATAATGCCAACCCCACACCCTGCATCAATAAATTTTTTACCACTTAAGCCACCAGCATCTTTATTTATTAATTCCAATGCCTCAACAATAAATTCTACTGATGTTGAATAATATTGGTGTGATTCATTTAACATGGGATTTGTTTTGTGCGATGATTCAGATATTTTTCTAAAATAAATATCAATTTTATCCGTTAAAAACAATAGTGTATTCATATATTTTTTGTTAAATAATAAGAAAAAAAAATGGGGACAATCCCCATTTTTTTTTCAATAAACTAAGATTAGTTAATGAATGAGAAACTAAACCAACCTAATGTTGCATCATAAACCAATTCCAAAGCACCAGCATCTGTGTTAATTAATGCATCGGCTGCTTGTCTGTCAACGTTTTTGCCGTTACGACCAATTGTAATTGGTACACTTAATGCAATATATGCAGCATCTTTAATTCTAAATACTTGACCATCAATTGGTGATGCAGGTAATGTAATTGTTGCAGGGGCACTATGATTAACTAATATTACATATGTGCTGCCAGTTGTTAATAGTGTCGAACCAGTAACAGTTGTTTTAGCATAAATGTTATTCTTATCGCCAAGTGATGCACCAGCAACCGTTTTAATTTCACCAGTTCCCGAATTTCTAACAAGAACTTGATCACTTATTGTACCAATATTTGGAGCAACCAATAATGAAGTTGTACCGCTAGTTTTAAATGCACCATGAACGATTACACATTTTGAACTAAAATCACCATAGATTAATGGTTGAGTTGTACTAGAGTTTGAAATATACAATTTATTTGAGGTAGTTTCCCCATATCCAGCACAATATCCTATTGTAACATTGTTACATCCAGTTGAATTACTATATAGTGATCCATATCCTATTGCAACATTATTACAACCAGTTGTGTTAGTTTGAAGTGCTAAACTTCCATATCCAACATTATTATATCCCGATGTATTAAATCCAAGAGCACAATATCCAATTCCAATATTATTTGTTCCACCCGAATTATAATAAAGTGCATTTGAGCCAATTCCAATATTACGTATTCCTTTATTACATAATAATGCGTCTGAACCAAGTGCAATATTATCGCTACCTGTTATGTTAGCCATAAGTGCACGATATCCAAATGCAATGTTATTACTACCCAAAGTATTTGCACATAATGACTCAAATCCATTAGCATTATTATTATTACCAGTAGTATTACTATATAACGATTTACAACCATTGGCTACATTGTTTACCCCACTTGTATTACCATAAAGAGCTTGATAACCACTAGCAATATTATCTGTTCCACCAGTGTTACTATAAAGAGCTTGACAACCATTGGCAATATTATTTCTACCACCTATATTTTGATTAAGTGCCTGATAACCATTAGCGATATTATCACAACCAGTTGTGTTAGTATAAAGTGCATAACTACCACTAGCAGTATTATTACAGCCAATAGTATTATTACAAAGTGCCTGACAACCATTAGCATTATTATTATTACCAGTGGTATTCTTAGCAAGTGCATATAAACCACTAGCAGTATTATTCCAACCGCTTATGTTACTACTAAGTGCTCGATAACCATTAGCAGCATTATTACTACCAGTTGTATTACCATAAAGTGCACAATAACCATTTCCAATATTATTACAGCCAGTTAAGTTATTAAATAATACCCCATAGCCACTAGCGGTATTATCATAACCACTTGTATTACTATAAAGTGCGGCATTACCATTTCCAATATTATTACAACCAGTTGTGTTACTTCTAAGTACATTATTACCACTAGCATTGTTATTACAACCAGTTGTGTTACTTCTAAGTGCATTTTGACCACTAGCAATATTATTACAACCAGTTTCGTTAGCAGCAAGTGCATAATAACCACTAGCAGTATTATTGTTACCAGTAGTGTTAGCACAAAGTGCTTGATAACCATCACCAATGTTATTACAACCAGAAGTATTGTTAGCAAGAGCATTTAAGCCAATTGCTATATTGTTGTGACCACATGTATTACTATATAGTGCAGTATTACCGATAGCAACATTACAACCGCCAAAAGTATTGCTATAAAGTGCTTGATAACCCAATGCAGTATTATTATGACCATTAGTGAGACTATAAAGTGCTTGATAACCAACGGCAACACTATTATTACTAGTATTGGTATTATTTCCAGCACAACAGCCAATAAGCACTGTGCTTATTGAATTCGGTGAAGTTCTTAAAATTGTACTACCGCTTATTTTATAACCAAGAGTCGTGTTTAATTGCGCACCACCACAAACACTTAGAGTATAAGCACCTGTTATTGCGGTATTTCCAGTTAAAGCACCACCTAAATGCACATTTAAGCCAGATTTAGTTAAACCATTGTTGGCTGTTTGAATACCCAAACCAGAAGTTATACCAGTTACATATGCTTTATCAACCAATGAACGATTAATAAAACCTGCACTATAATCAGCAGCATATATTGCACCAGTTGATGGGGAAGTAATTTGAACCCCACAATTTGTTGCATTACTTGAAACCGATACAGTACCACCACTTGTGACACAAACCTTAGCAACACATGAGCTACTAGTACATGCTTGCATATATGCTAAACCATCTTGTATGCGCACATTACTACACGTAGAAATTAAATCTATGCAGCTTGTGCCACCATCCTTAAAGCATAGTCTGCCTGAACCTAACCATACCTGAGTATTGCCAGTTAACTGACCGCCCAAAATCACAGTGCCACCAACTTTTGTTAAACCATTACAAGCATAAACACCCGAAACCACTCTACAATCCACATATTCTTTATCAACCAATGAACGAGTGTTATAATTTGTACTATAATCAGCGGCATATCTTAAACCACCATTAGCACCACTATCCGTAATTGTTGATACATTACTAAAACCAAGTGCAAAGCACTTCATTCCAGTTAAAGAAAGATCATATGTACCAGTAGAACCATTAATGGTTGTATTACCAGTTAACGTACCACCCAAATGAATATTTGCACCAGATTTTGTTAAACCATTGTTAGCACAAATAATTGGTGTACCCATACAAGTAGCAACAGTTGAGGAATCAACATACAATACATTTGTCCCACCAGTATTAATTGCAAGAGGAATTTCGTTACCACTTGCTACACATTTGCTTGCCCTAACATCTACTTTACCACCAGCTACACAAGTTAAGCCAACACGATATGTGTTCCAATCTTGTTCCAATCCAGTTCCATTAAATTGTAAACCACAAGCAGTTGGTGATAACCTAACCGCAATTTGTTTACTAATACCAACGTTTGTAATGACAATACCATTACCCTCCCTAACTGAGATTTGTTGTAAAAATATTGAGAACGATAAAGAATCGCCCGAAACCACTGGATTGGGAGTTGTTAAAATCCAAATACTGTTTGCCTGTGTTATACCACTTAATACAGGAATAATATCACCATTAGAAATTTCACCGCTTGGGTTAAAATTATAATCAGCCGTGCGTCCCCAAGTACCAGTACTTGCACTATAAATACCATTCTGCCATCCAGCTAATTGATTCTTAACCAAGATTCTCATGCCAGTTGTTGTCACAACTCCATCAATAGTAGTTACCCCACTAAGTGAAGTATTACCAGTTGTTGTAGCAAAAACACTTGCATGTGTATTTAATCCAGTTGCAACACTATCAACATATTGCTTATCAACAAGCGAACGATTGACATAATTACAAGAATAATTACCAGCATAAACAATACCCGTTTGATCGGTAGTTAATCTATTATCATAAATAGCAAAACCACTTGCAGCATTATAGTCAGCACCAATACCTATTGCACCAGTAAAATCCGAAACACTATCAACAACACCACTTTGTGATTTTAAATAAATACCACCATTTGACTTAGCATTAAGTCCAATATCTGTCGTATTGTATGTACTTAACGTAATTCCACAAACATCTCCAACTTTAAATGTATTTACACCACAAATTGTCACAGGGCTACTTAGCGTACCTCCAAGACAAACATTATGTGAACCAGATTTACTTAAACCATTTGTTGCACCTGTAACAGCACAAGCACACATTGACACCAAACCATTAATGATTGGTGTTGTGTTGCCTGTATAACTATCAAAATCAAGACATGACATCTTGGTTGCAATAAGGCATGAAGTACTTGCGGTATATCCAGTAAAGATGCCCGGGGTCACATAATCAGTGTCCATACGCATCATTGATAATACCGAACCAATCGATGAATCTTGACATGTAACATAGCCCACCAACAATGCGTCATTTGGATATTGGGGTGGTACACAAGTAAAACATCCAGCCTGTGTTGATGAAAGAAATAATGCAGTTCCCTCTGCCCATAGAGAAGTATTTAAACCATTAACAAGACCCATCGATGTAACATATCCCTTACCATTAATGCCAATATCATCGGTAACAATACCAATAGTATTATCGGACTGAACTTGGTTGCTTGCAATTGATTTAGCAATGGTTGGTAATCCAGATTGTCCTCCACAAATATAAACAACCGAACCATTAGTAATAATTCCAGCAGAAATATTGCATACAGCCACCACCATTTCTTCGCCAATTTGGAGCGTAACACCAGAAATATCTCTATCAAAATTTAATTTATTGTTTTTATAATACAAACTACCTTCACAAAATCCCCTAGATGGTGGTGTTTTACAAAATCTAATATATTCATTATTATCCAAACTACTTGGACTCATGATTGATAAGGTGTTACTACCAGTTATTGTAGTATTTCCAGTTAAAACACCACCCAAGTGAACATTTAAACCAGATTTGGTTAAACCATTATTTGCTGTTTGAACACCTAAGCCTGACGTTATACCAGTTACATACCTCTTAGTTACAAGAGATTCGTTAACAAAATTTGCACCATAGTCAGCAGCATTTCTTAAACCACCATTAGTACCACTATCAGTAATTGTTGATACGTTATCAAACCCAAGTGCAAATGAATTTAAATTTGTTAACGAAAAGTCATATGCTCCAGTAGAACCATCAATTGTAGTGCTTCCTGTTAACGTACCGCCTAATTTAACTCGTTGACCAATTTTTGTTAAACCATTTGTTGCACCAGTAATTCCCGAACTCAATACGTCAACAACATTAATTTGCTTAACGCATTTATCGACTGAATTCCAAACCAATACCCCATCGGTATTTAAACCCGTAATAGGTGTTGTACAAATTTTAATTGGGGCTGTTATGTTAAAGCTATTTACATCAACACTTAATATACATGAACCAATACCAATTGTAGTATTTCCAGTTAAAGCACCCCCCAAGTGAACATTCAAACCAGTTTTGCTCAAACCATTGTTTGCTGTTTGAATACCCAAAACGCTGGTTAGACCCGTCACATAATTTTTATCAACAACTTGATATTTATTTGTAAAGTTTTTTAAACCATCATATTCTAGAATACCATTAATAATGGTAGTTCCAGATAAATTTAGTGTATCACCAACACCCTGTAAAACTTTCGCATTTGATAAGCTTAATTTTGTAGTTAAAGACATAGTTTCATATTTTATATTTTCCCGTTATTTTTCTTATATATAAATAGTTCGAACAATTACAATTACAATTTAATTGTAAAATTTATTTTTAATTTACGAAAGCAACTGCGCTCCAGAAATTTCCATTGTAAATAAATGTTATTGAGCCGTAATCAGTATTAATTATTGCAGATGGATTACCATTGATTCCAAGTGGACTACAAATACTAATTGGGCTGGTCAGTGCGCACGAACCAATGTCGGCAACCGTCACCTTTTGACCAATAGGAGGGTTATCCAACAAACAAATTATTGACGATACACATACACCAACAAAATCATCTTTTGCTGTTGTAGTATATGCTGCAGACACATTACAAACATTAACAATACTATCAAAGTTTTGTGAAATTTTCTTAATTATTTTATCACTTGAATTCCACACCAAAATTTCATCGGAAGTACTACCAGTTGCAGGTGTAACCAATAATGAGGTTGTACCACTAGTTTTAAACGCACCATATATAATTGCACATTTCGAACTAAAATCACCATAGATTAATGGTTGAGTTGTATTAGAGTTACTTACATATAATTTATTAGACCCAGTTTCATAATATCCAGAATTATCCCCCAAGAAAACATTACAACTTCCCAATGAATTAAAACCAGCACTATTACCAAAACCAATATTACTTGAACCATATGTGTTTGCATAAAGTGCATGATAGCCAATTGCAATATTATTTACACCACAAACATTGGCATAAAGTGCTTCATAACCATTTCCAATATTATTAGTACCACCAGTATTACTACGTAACGCCTGACAGCCAATAGCAATATTGTTACAACCAGTTTTGTTATCATGAAGTGCCATGTATCCAGCACCAAAGTTATTGTTACCACAACTATTACTGCAAAGTGCCATATAACCCTTTGCAATATTATTACTACCAGTAACATTCATATTAAGAGTCATATAGCCATTTGCAATATTATTATTGCCAGTGCAAATCATGCCCAACGCCTCACAGCCAATTGCAATATTATTTGTACCTGTTGAGATACTATTACCAGCATTTACACCAATGAAAATTGAGGTAATTGTATTAGGGGCAGTTCTAAGTATAGTATTTCCGCTAATTTGATAGCCAAGATTAGTGTTTAATCGAGTTCCACCAGTTAAATTCAAAGTGTAAGCACCTCTTATTGAGGTATTACCAGTTAACGTACCACCTAAGCGAACATTCAAAGCAGATTTAGTTAAACCATTGTTTGCTGTTTGAATACCTAAACTACCTGTTAAGCCAGTTACATATGCAATATCTGGAAGTGAACGTTTGGTAAAATATGTGCTATTATCATTAGCATATTTTAAACCGCCAAAACCATAACCAGTACTACCAATTATTGCGGTAATACCTGAAAGTACTAAATTAACAGTACCATATGCAACATCTGAACTACAAAGAGATACAGAGGGAAGCAGACCAGTTCTTCTAACACATAGCTTTGCATAACTTCCTGTTATCGATTGGGTTGAATCTGTTGATACTAATAAACCATATAAATTGCAACCATTTATACGTGTGTTTCCAGTTAAAGCACCACCCAAGTGAATATTCGAAGCAGATTTGGTTAAACCATTGTTTGCACATAATGAAGTAGAACCACTACAAATAATCATATTATTCACATATTCTTTATCAACTAATGTACGGTTGGTGTAATTTGATCTGTAATCTGCACCATAAGAAATACCAGTATTTCCTGTGCTACTGTATATCGTATCTATATCACACATATTAAAACAATTACCAATACCATTTGATAATTGAAGTGCTGTGTTATCCAATGTCACAGCCCTGCTACATCCAAATAAACTCGCACAATTTACATCTAAAAGCAATCCACTATTAATAGTATTACTTACCTGAAAAAAATTGCCAGACATATCAATTAAAGTACCGCCAGTTAATGTGCCACCAAGCGTAATGTTATTTCCAACTTTACATAAACCATTTGTAGCACCAATTGAACCCATTCCACACGATACACAATTGTCAACATATTCTTTATCAACCAATGTACGATTAGTATAATCAACACTGTAATCTGCAAAATATTGTAATCCATTAATATAATCAAAACACATTAGTTTTTGCGTTGCCCCACTAAAACTATTTAAATATGTTGTTCCATCTGAACATATATTTATAGCACCCATTTGACTCGTGTTTGGGTTGCAAAACGATAATCTCGTGCTGTCAATTAATGATGTACTTAAATTTAATGATGAACCAGTTATCGAATTTCCGATTTGTAATAATTTTCCTGATGCAATATCAATATATGTATCACTATTAATTGTACCACCAAGACAAACATTTCTTCCATCATAATCGGTTAAACCATTTGTTGCGCCAGTTATACCATATAATCTAACATCTTTTGCCATATTATCAAGCGCAACATAATGTGAACCACCCAACATGGTAATGTCGATGCCCGAACCGGGTACGCTGAGTACATCCGATATTTGATTATATAATGCAAATGTTAATGGTGTTAACCCAATATATATTGGGTCTGGTGTTATTAATACCCACGCAGAACTTCCATTAGTACTGCCAGTTAAAACCCACATGTACGAACCAGAAACAGTTTCACCAGTAGGTGAACCATCGAAGTCAGTTGAGCGTGTCCAAAAACCAGAAGAAGCAATCCAAATACCATTCTGTTGGGGAACACTTGTTTCATCTTTTACCAATACCCTCCAGCCATTTTGAACCGTAACTCCATCAATTGTTGGTAAACCACTATATGGGTATGAAATCGATGTTGTTGTTGCCACATTTACGGATTGTTTTGGTTTTAAGCCACTTGAAACAGCATTAACATATCCAACATCAGGAATTGAACGACTTGTATAATTCCCGCTATAATCTAAAGCATATTTTAAACCACCAGTAGCACCAAAATCAGTAATTGTAGATGCACCACAAAAACCTAAATTAAAGGCTGAAAGACAATTAAGTGACAAACTACTTATGTCAACACCACTAATAATAGTATTTCCAGTTAACGTTCCACCTAAATGATAATTAACACCGCTTTTTGTTATACCGTTATTACTTGTAGTAGTTAATGCATCCACATATCCTTTGTCAACAAGTGAACGATTGGTATAAATCCCGCTATAATCAGCTCCATATATAATGGTACTATTTTTATCAAAACTAGCAGAACTGCTACCAGCAGATATTAATATACCATTACAATCCAAACCAAATAATGTTGAGCTACCACTCGTATTAACTTGAAACTCATTAATATTAGATAAATGTAAATTATTAATTATTGAACCATCAATTGTAGTATTGCCAGTTAACGCCCCACCCAATTTAACTCTTTTACCAGTAACGCTTATACCATTTGTTGCACCAGTTATTTTACCAGTACCCGTATTACCAGACAAGTAAATAAATGTACTATCACTTGAAATTGTAATTATTTCAGGAGTTTTTGTTTGAATCGTTCTTAAATCTAAAACATTATTATTAATCTCAGCAAAAACACCCCCCCCAATAGTTGTTGTAGTGCCAGTAGTTAAACTACCAAGAACCGTATTAATAACCAAATATGAACCATTATTATACGGAATTCCACTTGTCCAACTTGTGCCAATATATCGAGTAACACCACTATAATATGAAGGAACGCTACTATATTGGAATGTTCCCAATTGATCAGCAATGTTTCCATCAACCAAAATCCACCCAACTAAATCAGACCCACCAACATATTCATTCCATAACCAAGATTTAACAGGTAAAGATGTTTTAACATATCCTCTTTTTAATATACCATCACTTGGCTTTCCAATAGATATTTTCCCGTCAACACCTCTATAATAATAATTATATTGAGAGAAATAATTTCCATCAAAACTATTATCAAGCAGATGGGTAATTGGTAATATTTGTATTCCAATTTTTCCACTAAAATAGCCCAAATTTGTTGCGCCAGTAATAAAATTACTTGTTGGGATGTTACTATTATATTTCTTTTCAATTAAATTAATATCAGCAACCCCATTTTTATACCAATACTCAGTTCCATTTACATTAGCAGTTAAACCAGTATATCTCAAACTAATTGGTATTGTTGCATTCACCACAGATGTTGAGGCATATGCAGCATTACCAGTATTTAAATATCTAGTATCTGCTGGTTTACCTGCATTTATCTTTATGTTATCATTTAAATTTATTGCCATTTCTATCTAATTTTAGCTATTTTTTAATTCGATTATTGTATTTAAAGGAGTTTGGTAATTACTAACATATACTTTATACGAATGGGGTGAACCACCAATAACACCAGACCATGTTGTTGAAGCAACATCATTTACCGTAACATAATCAGGAAATAAATTACCGCCAACACTAACCACACCACCAATATCACCACTATTTAATACATCAACATACCATTTAGTTTTGGTTGTCGATTCGATTGGTGTTGCAAACCAAATATAATCATCTGCAGTACTGTTAAAATTAATACAAACAGTTCCAGTACTATAATTAATCTCCTTAGTACCACCCGTTATCAAATATTTGTTAATTGTTGGTCTATTAACACCAGCTGGACTACCACCACTCGCAATCTTACCCCAATAATATGGATATATACCACTAATTGTACATGTTAAAGATGGACTAGTAGTTCCACTAGCCAAAGCTGAAAGCCAAATAACACATTTACTATTATATACTGGACTACCCGATGAGTAACTTACCGATGCTGATATTGCATTATTACCCACCTGAATTTTTGCAGCTGGAAACCCATGAACATAACATAAGGCAGTTGTATTTACCACAGCACAAGTACCACCAAATTGGGTATAATTATATGAGCTGGGTAAACCACTTCTATAAGGTGAACCACAACCACCATATTGTGGTACAATACTCCCCCTACTAAAACATGTTATCCCACAAATATTTGTCACACAAGTACCAACTTCATAAAATAATGCTGGTGGGGATAAGACAAAAGCTGTATTGGCAGGTCCGGTCACCGCAGGATTAATCGTTGGTACTAAAATTTGTTCAAGGATTGTCGATATTGGTTGATTATATATTGCACAACCAGCAGGTAACCCACCAACAGTGCATGTTGTGGGTGATGCACCAGTATAAACCATGCTGCCACCACCAGTTGTGGGGCGAAGTACAATATTACCATCAAGATATGTTAATACCTTATTGTTGCCACCAGTTCCACCAGTTGCAATAATTTTAACATAATTTCCTGAGTCACCGATTAATGTTAATCCGCTTGTTGTAGCTATTTTGGTTTGACCACGTAACGTTAATTCACTGCTAGTCAATTGTTTAAATTGAAGATCATCTAAATTTGGCTGGGCAAAAAATGACATATGCTTTTATATTTAGTTATTTGTTATATTATTTATAATAAATACAAAAGATTCTGATTAAAAACAGTATAAAACAAAAAACCCCATAGGAAAATTATCCTATAGGGGTTTGATTTTAATTTCAATAAAACAAATTAACTACTTGATGGCTTTTATCAGGAATCTGGCTTGCCAAATACACCATTGTTTATCCTTTCGGGCAATGTATATGAGCTTCACACACCATTAGAGAGTTGAGTATTTCTACTTATCCTTAGTGTGACACCGTTGAGTCACCGCTCTCCCAGCTTCACCATCTACTCCTTTTTCGTAGTTAATTTTGTAGCGTTGGGCTGATTCGAACAGCCGTAAACCCTAGTTAGGGGACTCCGTGCTTATGAGACAGGTGAGATAACCAACTTCTCCACAACGCAATATATCTTTAAACCATAAATACGTATTAACTTTTTAAATGTTACATTATTTTATAAAAATCATTCTTTTTTTATTATCTCCTGATTACCACGTGCTTTTTTTAACATTTCATGAATACCTATATGTTCGGTAGGCATTTCATCGGGGTCGATCAAATTGTTTTCAACCTCATCGATATTAAGAATTTCGCTACCGTAACGAGATGCATTATCTTTTCTTGGCTCAAATGGTCTATCGAGAGGTAATTTACTATTCTCCTTAATTAATCTATCCAACTCAGATTCTCTTCCAGTTATTTCTTCGAGATCAATTTCCAACTCAAAAGATTCTTTTAATGGATTTTGAAGAAGTTTGTTTATTTCTCCAACAACATCATCACCCTTTGTTAAATCAAGAAAAAATTCTTCTTCAGTATGAAGAATGTCAACATATTCTTTATCAACTGCAATGTTTTTTTCACCAAATTCTTCGGTATATGATGTCAATAAATCACCCAATATTGAGTCTGAATTTGCTCTACTTATTGCTTCATGCATTCGTATGTCTGACGATATCTCATTTAACGAATTTGCTTTATTTTCTAACTTGGCAATATCTTTCTCATCATGATGTTTTAATCCTTTGGATAACTTGCTATATTTATTATTTTCATCTTGGATAACAATTTCCATCTTATCATTATCAAATGTACAGTCTGTAAATGTTTGACCGTCTTTTGCAAACCTTGCTTTAATAATTCTTATATTAGCAAGTCCAGCTTCTTTTTGGTCGGGAGTTTTTCCAACAGACATAAAAAAGTGTGCTTTTTGAACTCTTTTAATATTACCCCCAGTGTGGTGAGCTTCAATAAATTCAGTATCAAAACCGCTACGATTCGCCTGAATCGCAGTCCACGCAGGTATATCTAAATCAGATGCCAATGCCTCAAATCCTTTTATGATAGCTAATTCTGTTTCATTTCTATCAGGAGAACTTTTATGTGATTCCAAACAATCAAGATAATCCAATACAAGTAAATCAAATTTGAATCCGTATTTTTTCTCTTGGGATAACATCCAATTACGAATATCTTTAATATTGGTGTTTTCTTGACTGAATCTTTTTATAATAAGTCTACCCTTACCTTTTAAACTTTCAGCCTTTTCATGTGCTTTTTTTCTAACTATAATATTTTCATCTTCATCATCCATTTTACTTAATGGAATTCCTGACCATATTGCATAGTGCTTACGCTTAATTTGGTCTTGGGTATCTTCAAATATTACTTGCGCAACATTTTTTTCTTGTTCATATGCGGTATTAGCAATTTTGGTTAATAAAGTAGTTTTACCAACACCCGATGGAGTTAGTATCACACCAATTTCACCCTTACCTAATCCACCTCCAGTTAAAGTATCAATTACATCAACACCAGTTGGGATTGTTTGTCTGAATTCTTTTCTTAGCGCACGATCAATGTTTTCAAATACTTCTTCACAATCATCAGCTTCCTCTCCAATATGCGTAATTTTTTGAAATTTTTCTTCTACGTGTGCTACAATAAGTTTATTTTTAATTTCACCATTTTTAGTTTTTTCTAAAATATATTCAGCCAGTTTACGATACTCTTGCTGCTTAATGAAATTATTAGTAGTTTTTTGAACCACATCCCCATTATATAACATTTGTTTATTAATAATCATCTCATTCCATAAATTAATTCGTTTAATTACAGAAAAAAGTGATTCTTCTTCAATATAGTTGTTGGGTGTTTTATACTTATTAATTGCTTGATGGATACTCTGATTCTGCAAATTTGGAACTCTGCCAAATTCTTTATAAAACTCAAGAATAATTATAAATAATCTTTTGAGATTCGGATCATCGAAATACTCAACCGCTAAACTAGGTATTGTTTTTTCAGCAAACTCTGGTTCTACTAATAATTGCCATATTAAATGCGTTTGAAATTCAGGACCGAGATACGAAGTCAGGGTATTTTCATTTATTTCACTCATCGACTAAAATATTAAATAAGATAAAAAATGGTAGTTGTTTAACTTTAAAATAATTAAACAACTACCCAATAAAACACAATTAATCTTTAAATTCCTGTTGAGGGTTGTGTCAATATACGAACTTGCGAGGAATTTCCACCGTTCCCCCTAATTTTTCTCAACAAATCTTCTCTTTTTGAGGGCACAAATTCTCTGATTTGACTAATTGAGTATCCGTAGACATTTATCAAATCGTAATCATCCCACATATTTTTAATGTCACTTTTTTTGATTTGACGATAAATTGCGTCACTAATATCGCTTACAGCATCCACTATATCGAATGACCATCTCGCAACAGGATTAAAACCATCAACATAAAACTTTCTTTCAACAATCGGTTTATCGTTAATATAGAATCCAATTTTATTCTCAACACCCCTGATAACTTTATCATCAATTTGTTGAACAACTTGTTGTGGATTATATCTCATAGCACCCCTATAATCCAAAGGATATGAATTAATCATCTTTTGATGATATTGATACAAATCAAAGTCTGCATCCACTTGGGTATCATAGCTTTTCTTTGATAATGTTTTTTGCAATTTAGTAATTGCACGTGGAAGAATTTCCCTAATATCAATTGAATATCTGGTAAAGGGGTTAAATTGGTCGGCATCGAATACTTTTTCGCATAACAAAACGTCTTCCTGATGCAAGGAGAACTTAAACATATTGTTATATTCTTTTTCGTACATGTTTAATTATAATTAAATTGTTAATAAATCTTCCAAATATACGTAGAATCTTTCTAAATAGAAAGACTTTTATAAACTATTTTTATTGTTTTTTAAATATTCTGAAAGTAACTGTTTTTCATTCATTATTACAGTATAGAAAGGCTCAATATATTGAACAAAAGTGCTGCCATATACTTTTAAAAACTCATCTTCCATCATTAACTTATAGAGATTCTTACTTCCTCTATTATCGGCAGTTAAGGGCATTTCTAGCTGCAATATTTCATCTTCAGCTTCCTCATTAAGCATTGGCTCACGCAAATTAGTTAACTTAAAATTGGTCTTTAAACGATCAATATTATTTAACATGTTTTCCAATGACTTTAAAGGTTTCTTTTTCTTTGAAACTCTATCTTTATTTATCTCATCTGCTTTGGTGCAAATCTCCCTAACAGATAAATGCTTAAATTTTAGTTCTGGAAATAATTTCAATAACGTATCTTCACCAATTCCTTCAATTCCTTTAATGTTATCACTAGTATCACCACAAATTATTTTCAATGTTAATGCATTGGAATAATGGTGATTGAAGTGCATGATATAATTTGTTTTATTAACAGGTACTTTTATATTTGGGAATAAAATTGTGATGTTTAAATCTAAAAGCTGTGCAAAATCCCTATCATTTGAATGGAGGAATATTTCTTCTTTGTTATTATGCTCAATACAATATTTTGCAATTAAGTCATCGGCTTCGATATTATCGACTTCGATTTGCCTTAGAAATAATTCTTCGGCATATGCTTTAATTCTCATTCTTTGTTTTAGAATCGACTGTTCCTTCTCTCTTTCTCTACGTATTTCAGCAGCAGTCATTTCAATCTTCTTATACCACTCTTTGTTCTTGCGATTGGCTTTATATTCTTTATCAATACGGTGACGATAAATACCGCCTGCCTCACCATCCCAGACTAATACAACTTTATTAATCATATGTTGTTTGATTAACATTCGAGTGGTGGTTAGAAACTGGTACAACCCACCAATATGTCCAAAAGCACTGGTGTGAGTATCTTTAGCACCATGAAACGAACGTTTAAGTAAATTAGATGCGTCAACCAATAGTGTGCGAGTTTTCATATTAATAAAAATTTATGGGTAACAAATGTTACCCATAAACAATCTAGTTTAGTTATTATTCAGACTTGTCAATAAAATCATATAGTAATTTACCGTCACTACCCTCAATTCGTTCACCAGTACTAATATCATCAGCAGTTAATTCATCATTACCAAATAAATTACGAAAATATAATATATTTTTCTTTTTATATTCATCAATACCCTCTACGGTAATAAAGCCTTGTGGTACTGATATTATTGAGCCTTCCATTGAGATACCACCAAGCGGACCGTCAATTTGGTTTTTCAATATATTTACTTTCACCTGTACACCATATGACATTTCACGTTTTTTAGATGTTGCGGTAACTTTTTTCACTCCTTTAGTAAGAATACCGCCAAAGTAATATTGTAATCTTGGAACATATTCCCACATACGACCACCTTTCATTGTAATTGCATTATTCATAGCATCTCTACCAATTTTTTGAACTGCAATAACAGTGTTTGTATACTGTTTATTTGATTTTCTACTATTTGGGATCATATCGTTGAACAAATACATGAATTCTTTTTCGTATGCACCAGCATTCCAGAAATTACTATCCTTTTCATTTTTTTCAGCAGCATTAATTGTTTGGTTACAATTTAATGTTCCAATTGAATCAATAGCAAATACAAATTCATAGGGTATTGTTCCCATCTCTTGCTCTTTTAGGAAAAATCTAATACAATTAGCAAAATCTTCTATTGAGGCATAGTTTCTGTTTTTATCTGCAACCTTACCAAAATTTGTAAGTAAATATTCGTTATCAATAAAAATATAATCACCATTCCAATCAAACCCCATTGTAGTTAATCTATATTTGCTTAAATTATTTTCCAAATCAATAATTATTGGTAACAATCCCATTTTTTGGGAGTTAACAATTCCCAAACAAATTGCTGTTGATTTTCCGCTATTAGAAAAACCACAACAAGTTGTTACATACCCCTTTGGAAAACCGGGTATTCCTGTAACATTTTCCAATGCATCATCCACTGGAATCCATACTAATGGTTTATCGGGTATATCTTGTGCACCCACTTTCTTCTTAAAATCATCCAAAGAAAATGTTTTTTTCGCTGTTGGTTTACGCCCCTTATCATTTGAGGGCACTTCTTCTATTTTTGCCATGTAAATTTTTATTTAATTAAATTATGTAAATAAGGGGATATTAACTATCCCCTTATTATCAATATTAAATTTTCCCATTAAAAGGGAAGGTCATCGTAATTTTCACTCTCAGGCTCATCCTCCGCTTCAACTGCCTTTGGTGTATTTGCAAGTATTTCTGCTCCAAGATCAGATGCATTGTCATTATAAGTACCTACCTTTGATTCGGTAATGTTATTAATTGTGACACGTGGATATTCTTCATCCAAGTCAGATGCTTGTTCAAAATCTTCTTCTGTATCGGCATCAAGATTACGATTGCGAGTATTTGCAGCTTCCTCCAAGTCAGGACGATTCGGGAACACCCAATGTTTGTTTGTTGCATCAGTGTCGTCCCAATAAGGATTTTCACCTCTGACAATCATTTCCAAAAACTCATAAGGTGTGGTGTTTGGTGCTCTTTTAGGCAGAAAAACATCTCTCCAAATAATATCATCATCAAGCCATTGTCTTGCAACCAAAGGATCGCTGTGAAGTGGTGATTTACCACGATAACTAATTGCAGAAATTGTTTTGTAAACATGACCATTGAATTCACTATCGGTCATAATAATACTTAAATCAGTACCATTCTGAGGGTTAGAAAAATCTGCTTGCTGTACTTCCATATATTCTTGAATTATAGGAAGAAGTTTATCAAGAGTACCTTGATTTTTGTAATTGTGTTTAAATCTCCAGAATTTAACACCATCTTTTTCTTGACCCTTGTCAATACCACGAACGATGTAGAATTTTTTTGCTTCCCATTTGATGGCTTCCTTGTAGATTTCATCATTCTTTGCCTTAATCTTCAATTGAGCATCATTCATGTTCTCTTTCTTAAGACCCTTCAAAGATTGATCTTGGGTTGCAATGAGTTTTTTGTTTCTTGCACACAAAGGACATGGTGCTGGAATCATAATTTGAACACCCGAAGAATCCAAAACAGGATTACCGTTAGTGTCCATTTTTTTTACCTTAATGTCATTGTGAGCAGGACAATAAACAACAGTACCATGCTTTTTCTTACCACCAGCAGCATTAGTAGTGACAACATGGAAGAATGCTTCTTCAATGTGTTTTTTGTTTCCTTTTGGGGGGAGAATCCTGAATAATTCTTTGGTTTTACGGGGGACGAAGTACTTTGATAAGATGTCCTCACGTGTTTTTCTGTTACCTGAACCAGTTTGAGTTTGTTTTTTCTGGTAGTCATTAAACATTCTTTTTAAATCTGACAAATCACCACCTTGGGCATTTGTCGCATTTGCATTTTGGTTTTCCATTTTAAAAAATTTACAGTTAAAATTATTTTCAATTATATAATTGTGCTACAAATATAGCCTTCATTTATTATAAATACAAGTGTTTTTAAAAATTTTTTATATATTTTAAATTATTATTACGGTTACGAAATTATTAGTCACCAAATATTGAATATCTCCATCTGGGTTAAAAGTGGTTATACCATTATTACAAGTCATCAATGCAGATGGAACTGTTAATGTTATTGATTTACCTATTATACCACCAAACACACCATCATCACCAACCGTTGTTCCCAAATTAACACAAACAGGTAGATTGATTGACAACAATATCGTATAAACAAAACAGTGGTTGCCAACACTTATTAGCATTGGTAAATCAACCGAATTTAATAACGCACAATTGCTAAAACAACTTGTCCCAGCTGTTGTAAGGTTTAGCATAGTAATTGAGGTTAATGATGAGCACATATAGAAACAGCTATCACCAGCAGTTATTAAATTTGATAGAACGAGTGTCGATAATAATGTACAATCATTAAAACAACTCATTCCAGCAATAGTTAAATTTGGTAAAATAATTGTGGTTATTGAGATACAGCCATCAAAACAATAATTTCCCGCTGTTACTACATATCCATTCAGATCAACAAATGATAATAAACCCGTTATATCAAAAAACAAATTATCTATTAAATGAATATTACTACCCCCAATTAAATTAACTGTATTTCCAACCACCACCACCGAAGTAAAAGGATTACCATTTGTTGGTAAAATAAAAAATGTGTTCCAATTATTAAAATCTGATGAATCTCCCCCAATTAACGAATCTGCACTCGATATATTATCAAAAGTTAAACTCATTACCGTTGGTGGCATTGTTGTGGTACTTGTACTTGTTGAGGTGCTAGTACTTGTACTTGTTGAGGTGCTAGTACTTGTACTTGTTGAGGTGCTAGTACTTGTACTTGTTGAGGTACTACTTGTGCTTGTTGTGCTTGTTGAGGTGCTTGTAGTACTTGTACTTGTAGTGCTTGTACTTGTAGTGCTTGTACTTGTAGTAGTAGTTGTTGGTTTTATGGTAGTTATTTTATTATCAAAAATTCCATCGTTTACGATTGTAAAAGATAGTGTTTGCTTGTTTTCATAATAATTACCATTCTTCAATCTAATTTGCAAATAATAATCTTGTGGTATTAGCAAGAAGTGTCAAGATTAAAATCATATCCAGTATTTGTTCTATTTACAGCGGTAAATGGAATTATATCAATTTCATATTTTTTACCAACAGTTGTGAACAAACGATATTCAATCTCCAAAGGTAAAAAATTGTTTTGATTTGAATACAATTCTTTTATTGTTAATTTTACTTTCTTTGTTACACCCGCTCTAATATTTTCTTTTTCATTAATTCCCCAGAAATAGAAAAAATAATTATTAAAATCAATTTGGTTTGATTGATTGAAAGTATAATATTTATCTTGTGATATTAAATAAAATTCACCATCATATTTTGTATTTCTACCATTAATTGTTATATCCCATTCATCTCTAAATATAATAGCATCTGGATAAATTTGTGAATCAATGTTTAATGTTATTTTATATATACCCTTGCTTACATTAACAATTGAAGTACCGCTTAGAGTATCAATTAATACATCTTCATTACTATATATGTTAACCTTATTGATTGTTATATTTTGTTGAAGCTGACCAACATTAACATATAAATATAAATCATTATCCTTATCTAAATAAAAATAATTTCTATCATCAGTAATTGTGTCATCAATAATTGTTTCAATAAACGGTTCATAAAAAGTGTTGGTGTGTTTTGCATGAAATGCAACTGCTTGCCTAAACTCAGGATCAAGTTGCTCATAAATATCAAGAAATTTAATACCTAAACCAAATGTTGAGCCAGTATATATAGTAGTTCCAGTGTAACCCGTACCAAATAATCTTTGATTAATATAATCAGTGACATCAATTTCAAGATTTTCACTACCCTTTTCAAACCTTTCAATTCCAATAATTTTAGTATTACCACTAAAATATGCACCAGCCGTTGACCATGTATCTGCGGTTTTTCTGTTAAACCAATTTGATGCTTGCGGATATACCGAAGACTCTAATAATTGTGAATCGTTATAGATAAAATCATAACCACCACCTTCGTCCCAATCTTCATTAATATTAAAAACCTCTAAATTAAAACTAGTTGCTCTATCAATACTTAATGAATATGATTTTTTTCCAACATATTGTTCTGCACTACTAATTGTATTGGTCATGTGCAATACATGTTTAACAATTCTATTTGGGTTAATAAGACCATTTGCAATTTTATTTTCTAAATTACTTAAATCAACATCAAAGATAAATCTGCTAACTTGCTTATTATAAGTCCCGTATGAGATTTCAGTTACAGGATTCTGCGAATTATTGGTTAGATTATTATCAATAATCGTATTGTTTTTACTAAAATAATTTCGAAATATGCTCATAGTTTTATTAAATTGTTATATATTCACAAACATAAATACTGCACAACAAAAAAGACTGCCATTAACAGTCTTTAATTTATGCACGAATCGTAATTATTTATTTATTCTTAAATTGTTGCCACAGCGTAAAATATTCTTCTTTATCATTATCAGGTAGTGAATTAAAATCTTTAGCTTGGTATTCTTTGTATTTTCTTTCTGAATCTTGATCATATTTGGCTGTATTGGTATCTACCACAGGTTTTGCACCAGTAGCACCTATCATTTCCTCATCTACATCACCCTTTTGTTTATAACCAAGCAAAATGTCTTCAGTATCATCGGTTGCAAATTCGGTTGAAGGATTTTCTTCTTGATTTTCAAAATCATTTTCTTCATCGCCATCAATATCTTCATCATCTCCAATAGTATAATATTCTGGGTCTTCTTCCAAATTACCCATAACAATTTCCAACGCTTCCATTGGATTTGGATTTTCTTCCATCTCCACTTTTAATCCCGCCAATACTTGGTCTGGATCAAATTCTAATGGGGATTCTTCGTTATCATTCTGCATTTCATTATCTTGTGCAAGTTGTTCAACCTCATCACCGTTTGGTTCAAATGACATTCCATCGTCTTCTCTAAGATTCTGTACATTAGCTGTCACCACCACATATGTCGTATATTCCCCAGTATCTTTATTTCTATAAGTTACCTCATCTGTAATATTAGTGCTATTAACATTTGCATTTACTGTAGTTCTATTTCCAGTGGCGACTCTAGCAAGATTATGTTGTGCATTATTTAATGCAATCTTTTTTGCTGTACTTTGGTCTATTGATTTACCTTGTCCAAATCCATCTTCTTTACTCATTCTCTCATACGTTTGTGTTGAGGTTTCTCCTTTTGATGGTTCTGTCTGTATTCCACCCCCTTGGGTTCTAAAATCACCAACTCTATCTTTAACTTTATCAACAGTTTTTTGAATGCCACCACCAACTTTTTCTATTTTTGCTTTTAGTTTATCACCAAAATGAGGTGCTGCTTGTGCTTGATTATTCATACCCCCCATTGTAGCTGCTGTCATTAATGCACCAGCTGCAAGATTTTTTCCAAATCCTTCTTCCAAATCACCGCTTTCATTCATTTGCGTCATATGCTTTTGATACATTTTTGTTGCAACTCTTTTCAGTACGTCAGCATATTCTTCTCGTGATGCTTCTTGTGGGTTTCTACCTAAGTTTTTAAAAAGTTCGTCTGTAATTGGCAGTGCCTGTTGAATTACCTCAAATTTTGTTACTGGTGGCAATTCTTCATAGTATTTTGTGCTAATATCTTTGGTGTTAAAATCGGGTATCGATTTTATATCAACCGTTGGTGCTGCATCTATCGTTTGGGTTGTATTTGTAATTTCATTCAAACTAGCTTCACCACTACTTAACATTCTTTGAATTTCAGAATTAACCTCACCAGTTGTTAACATACTTTTTGAGATACCCTTCGTTTCTAAATTATTAATTGCTGTTTTTATAATTTGTATTTTATTATCTGGCAAGTCATTAACAGGTAAATTTCCTTCATCAACATATTTATCCAATTCTGGAGATTTAACCCTAAGTTTCGGATTAGTAGGTTTTTCATCAGCATATGCAGCACTGGTTTGCATTTCTTCGTCAATATATTTCTCTAACTCAGGTGACTTAACCCTAAGCTTAGGATTGGTAGGTTTTTCATCGGCATATGCTTTTGAAGTTTGCATTGTTCTTGGTGTACCACCGAATGGATATGAATCAATTTTTTTCGCTATTTCTAAAAAAGATTCATCAATTTCTGGCTGTTCCGATTCAAAGTCTGCATAATTACTAACAACATCAAATAATTCATCGCCATGTTGAGAATTAAATTGAGCTAATCCATTTTCATCAATTGTAACAGTATTACTACCATCTTTATTAATAAACTGAAATTCTTTTAACTTAACATAGTTAACATTATATACACCATCTTGATCACCTTCTGTTGCCTCAGCCTCAAATCTAAATGTTGATTTATTACCCTGTTCATCAAGACAATTAAGCTCAACATAACTTTTATCACTACTTGCTTGAACATTACTTTGCTGAACTTTAAGTGTGTTATTTTTTAGTCCATTAAATTCAATATCAAGAATGTCAGATGCGTTTGCATTGAAACCCTCATTTAATTTGACCTTATTGACGTTTTTCATCATTTCAAAAAGTCTGTCCTTACCACCAATTTGGTTGTATATTTTCATTGTATAAATTTTTTATTCGAATATTTCTGGGTATGTCTTACCAAATTCTCTCATAAGAACACCTGCAAGCACATTTGCTTCATTTTCTTCTGCGCTTCCAGTTTCACCTGAATTTTGATTTAATTTACCCTCTTTATTTTGTTTGTAGTGAACTAATTCATGTGCAATCGTTCTTAACACATCGGCTAAATTTCTGTTTGTTCCAACAACTCTAATTTCATTAGTGTCAGGGAAAAATTTCCCGAAAGATTTCATTTTTTCGGCAACATTATCTTTATACGATACTGCTACGTTTGGAGATTTGTCTCCTAATTTAAGTTTTTTTGTTGCGAATTCAACAAATTCATTTATAATTTCATCTTTTTTTTGAAACGGCAATAATTGCTCATTAAGATTATTAACCCTTTTCATCATTTCGAAGAGTCTTTCTTTACTGCCATTTGAATGAAATATTTTCATAATTAATATAATACTAATGATATATCGTATCTATCTAAAGGGTCTTCAACACTGCCAGCACCAGCTGCGGTTAAATTACCGCCAATCTGTTTTGGTTTACCTAATTTGTCAATAAAACTAATTTCAAAATACCAAATCTTACGCTGTGGTGGTTGAGAGCCATCATACTCCGCTTTAACAATTGACCAATCTAAGCCCATGCTTTCAAAAACCTTAAAAACTTTATGAACATTTTCCCAACCAGCATCACTAAAAAATCCCTTAATTAATGGCGATACTTTATTGTAAATTCGATTAATTGCTATTTTTTTATCTGAAACACCATCAATCTCAGATTTGGTGTTCAATTCAAAATCTTCTTTTAGTTTAACTTTTTTTTTAGATTCACTAATCTCATTAAAACTATTTTGAACATCGGTTTTAGATTTTTGAGGTAAATCATCAAAATCGGCAATAAATGTACCATCAGGTAATTCTTTTATACCCTTTTCCATTTCCTGATCTCTCTTTTCATTAAACCAGTTTCCCGTCCATAAATCATTTAAATTAAAATAATATGGATATGAAACTTTTGATTTATTCATGAGTTTTTCTGTGTTGGTTGGTTCACGAACTTCTTCAACATCTGCGCCTAATGTTTCCAACTTGCTATTCAATCCCTGAACCATATTATTCAGTCCTTCCAACTGATCGTGAATGCTTTTCATTGCCTCAATATTATGCTTGATAATCTCGTTTTGAATATCATCAACTTGCTGTTGTGGTTCAACAGCTGGCATACCATCCATTCCTACGGGTGCTCCACCCATAGGTGGCATTTCACCGCCCGTAGCATCAAACGCTGGCACTGGTGGTTCTGCTGGTACTGGTGGTTGATTTGGGGGTTCAGTTCCCATTGGTAAATCATTCGTTGGTGCTGGTGGCACTGCACCCTCTGGTTTTGGTGCGTCTTCTTGGTCACCAGCTTCATTAGTTAATGAAGGAACTTCATCAAACTCTTCGTCTTCGCCAACCAATGGGCGATATCTTGGGGATTCATTTACCTTATAATCAACACGATATTTAAACTTTCTAAGTTGTTCCTCAAAAAGTTTCGATTTTGTATTATTTTCCATTGATTGAATGTTTTTTTAATATTGTTCTCTTAGTAACTGTCTTCCGTCTTCAGATATAATAATTTTATCTAGCCTTTCTACGATAGTAAAATCGGATTTGATAAATTTTTTTTTATCTTCAACAACTTTATTATTAAACACTTCCTCATCGTTGTTTAAAAAATCGTTTACTACTTTATCTGTTTTATTTTCCATTTTTATTTTATATTAAAATATAATTATTTAACCATAAATACTTAATAATTAATTAAACTTCATTCGGAAAGAAAGAATTAATCCACCCACTCTTTTCAAGTATTTCATATAACTCTAAATCATTTTTAATTACATCGTTAATGTTGCTATATTTCGACAACATTTTCTTTAATCGATTAAAATTCCAAACATTTGAATGACTTCCAATTCCACCAGTTTTACCTCTATTCAATGCAATCCACCCCTCTTCAACATATTTTTTTAAATAAAAATCCTCCATTTTAATTGCATCATCGACTGGTATATAATCAGTTATTTGTTTTCTAACAGGAATTAATCCAGATTCGGTCATATGTTTAATTACGGGATCATTTTTATCTTTTTTCCGACTTTTACTTCTTATTTCAATATCATATGTTAAACCAACATAAACATGATTATCCGAAAATTCATATGAATAAATACATTTATTGTATCTATTTCCCACTGGTGTCATGTGTTCACATATAATATCAATCCAACCATTTTTTCTAGAAAATTTATATGCTTCCTGCGAATATTTATTAAATTCAGTTTTTGTGTTATACTTAATTGCCTCATTTCTACAATTTTCCAAATTATTCCAATATCCATTTTCCACTTTTTTATATATCATATGTTGACATATTTCATCCAACCAACCATTGTGCCTTGCTGAATAGTAAGCATTTTTATTTTTAATGGAAAATTCTTTTCTGTAACTATATTCTAATGCAATTTCTTGACACATTTCTTTTGTCCATTTAAATTTACATGAATATGGGTCTTTCATGTGTGCGCAAACCTCATTTAACCATTTATTTCTAACACATGCAGAATGTGCCCTTGACGAATTTAAATGAAATTCATTCCTATTTTCATATTTTAATGCTTCTTCTTGGCATTTATATTTAGTCCATTTAATTGGTGTGACGTGTTTATGTTTTATTGTGTGAGAGGTTATTTCCTCTAACCAATTATTTTCCTTTGCTACGTGATACCCCCAACTACAATTATTTCTAAAATCTGCCTTAGTTTTATATTTTAAAGCTTCTTCTCGACACTTTTCCTTAGTCCACTTAATTGCGTGATTAATATTTTTCATGTGAGAACACGCCTCATCAAGCCACCCATTCTTTCTAAGCAACTCATATGCAGCAACGTGAGATTTGTTAAAATCTCTTTTATTCACGAAATTTAGTGCTGTGGAAAAAGCAATTTCTTTTGTCCAATAATTTCTATTCTTTCTCATAATCTTTTTAATATAAATACTAATTATATTAAAAAGTATGGTTGACAATTATTATCTCAACATCGTGATTAAATATCTTTTAAGTTGTATGTAATTTGGTAAAATTTTATAATATTGTTCGTAAATTTCACCATTTAAATCATCGTGTATAGTTTTGGTTCTTTCCCCAAGTCTGGCTAAAATTTCTACAACATTAAATTGAAAAAATTCATATGTTTTTAAATTTATTCCAGATATTTTGTTTTGAGATAAAATATATATCATTTCATTTTTAAAATTATACGAAGCCTCAATATGTTTAGGGATTACATCCATTAAATCTTCAACATCTTTTAATTGAAAAAATATTGGGTCTAAATTTATATAATTGTATTTCGGGGAGAAATAAAATTGGGGGATAAAGTTTATGAAATTTTCAATCCCTTTTACATGTGATGCTTTACTTTCCTCAAAGCTACATTCCCAATATAATTCATTTGCAGTTATTTTCTTTTTGAGAATGTCTGCATTTTGAATAATTTCATTATTTGGGTTACAAAACTTCATGAACGACCAACCAACATATAGTGTTGGGAGTGTTTTATCGAGTTTATCATATTCAATGGCTTCATTATAATAATTAACAAAATCTACTTTAACATGATTAATCAATTCCTTTTCATAAACAATGTTTGCGATTTTCATTTGTATAGTTTTATAATTTTATTAATAATATCACTAGTTGCCATCCCCTTTTTTGTTGGGATACGTTCTAATTTACCTCCATATGTTTTAATGAATTCACCACCCACATCATCCAACTGATTTACATTATAATCATCACCCTTGGTCATAATATCTGGCTTAACAAATTTAATTAAATCTAACACCGAATAATCATCAAAAATTATTACACAATCAACAGCCTCTAAACTTGAAAGGATGAATGCTCTATCTTCTTCACTAAAAATAGGTCTATCCTCTCCTTTAAGTAGTTTAACCGACTTATCAGAATTTACACCAACAACTAAATAATATCCCAATTCTTTGGATTTGTTTAAAAGATTAATGTGTTGAGAATGAATTAGATCAAAACAACCATTAGTAAAAACAATATTTGGTTTTTTTCTACCAAAGGGATAAAAACACATAAAAAAATCGTCCATGAATTTACGTCTTTCATCCAATACTTCTAAAATTTCTTTCTTATCGGTTGTAAAATTATAAATCTTTTTCATTTATTAATTTTTAAATTTCTTCAATTCTTTTGGTTTTATCACAAATATATAAATCGTAATCTGGTTTATGATTCATCCAAATAAAACTAAATTTACATTTCCAAGAATATAGTTGTTTTTTTGTAAACTCAGTCCAATCAATATCACTTCTTCTTCCTCTTGCAGAATAATAAACAACCGTATTGCCCTCATCAAACAATTTATTAATCTTGGCAATATTTTCGAAAATTGGTTCAGAATTCTCGTAATCACTATCTCTAGTCAAACAAATTGTATTGTCGATATCAACAAAAATATTCATTTTATTTCATTTAAATTTACAACAGAAACTCCTTTTTGTGCAACAGCCCATGAAGCACATTTATTTGCAAATCTTATTGCACTACAAATATCATCATTATTTATGAAATCTGCAACAAGTCCTGCAAGAAAAGTATCACCAGCACCAGATAAATCTATAACAGCGTCTGCGTTATCAATTAAATAACAATCTTCATTGTTTAAAGTTGCGCCATTTTTACCTTTGGTCACAATTAAATTGTTTTGAAATCCTTTTAATAGATACTCTCTATTTAATTCAAATTCTTTTTCGTTGATTTTAATAAATTTAATATCATCACACCAAGTATGTGCCAAATATTTTTTAGTATCCATAAATGTTAATTTATGTGACTGTGCAATATATTTAATATCTTTTTCAATTAAAAATCCCTTATTATAATCACTTATGACAACAGCATCATATTTACTAAAATCAATTGATGTTAATCTTTTTTCCCCAATTCTTTTAATAACATCCTTTTCATCTACTCTCAATAACATTTGGTTTGAAATCTCATCAACATATCTTGTTTTTACTGGTCTGTTGTCATTGGTAACGATATCACAATCGACATTCAATGCCTTTAAATTTTCAAACACATTAATTGACATTCCACCACTAATTATCATTTTTGTTGGGGTAAAAACAGGAACAGGTGCTTCTGGACTCAATCTCTTGCAAACACCATACCTATAAATGTCCTGACAACCGTCACCAATTACTAATACTTTCCTCATATAATATTCTTTAATATTTTTACTATTTTCTCTGCAGAATGCCCATCACCAAACGGTGAAACATAATTAATCTCATAATTATCAATATGTTCGTCAAATATTTTTTTCAATACTGATGGACTTTCAACCATAAATGTGCTCTGTCCTATTGCTTCGGGTCTTTCTGTAACAATTCTGCAAGTTAAGCATTTTTTATTAAAGAAACTGCATTCTTCTTGCAATCCCCCACTGTCAGTAATAACAAGTCTTGTTTTAACCAATAAATTCAGCATTGCATCATATGGTAATGGGTCAATAACATTTACATTCGTTAATAAATGCTTATACCTCATCACATTTGGGTTCGGATGTATTGGTAATATAAATTCATATTCGGGATGCTCCTTAGCCAATTCATTAATTTCAATAAACCATTTATCCAACCAGTGATGATTCTCACGTCTATGCATTGTAACCAATATTTTGTTTGTATATTCACACATACTTTTATATGGTAATAAATTATCAATTACAGTATTGCCAACA
>Ga0268283_1000314_pt1 | contig 37854 bp, 49 predicted proteins | sample saktaG_13_FD_190140 | JGI IMG/M metagenome (GOLD analysis project Ga0268283, IMG submission 190140) | Saline water microbial communities from Sakinaw Lake, British Columbia, Canada - sak_2013_06_06_36m | ecosystem: Environmental > Aquatic > Non-marine Saline and Alkaline > Saline ...
CGATTGTTCGCCATGAATTGCCAAATTTTGTAAAAAATCAGCGTCCACGTCAGCACTGAAAAAAGTATCAATATGTTAAACGTTGCTTCGATAACGAAATGGGTAATTGAATCGGTCATTTTTTGTTCCTAATTATTTAGAAGGTTGAAATTTAATTGTTTTATTGCCTTTGAAACTCACGGCTTTTCCGTTCACGATTTTTGGCTCGAATTCCATTTCCATCAAACTTTCTTTGATTTCTGAAAGTACGTCATCGTCAAACATATCAGCAGGTTCAGCATTTTTAAGTGTCGCATTTTGAACTTTGCCATCTTCGCCAATCGTAAATGTGAATGAAACTGAACCTGCAAAATTGCGTCGTGCATAACGGCGTTGCAAACGTTTTTCGATACCGTCACAGTTTTCACAACTTCCGCCCGAACTTGCTGAACTTTCGCTACTTGCAGATGATGTTTCAACTGGTTTGCTAACAGTTTTCGCAACGGTTTGAACAGGTACGGCTGGTGTGAATGTTGGCGCAGCTTCAAATTTTGGAATACTGACTTCGGCATTTTCAGAAGCGGTCGTTAAAATTTTCGGTTGTAAAACAGGTTTTGGCGGCGTGATGTGTTTCACTGGCACAGGTTTTACAATTGGAATCGGTTTAGGTTTTACAACCTCTTTTTTCACCACAGGTTTAGGCGGTTCGGGTGGTTTGATTTCAGGTTTTGGTGGTTCAGGTGGCGGCTTAGGTTTCGGAATTGTCACCATTGCCACTTCCATAATTTGCGGCATTTTTTTCGGTTCATCTTTTGGCGCGTTCAAAAGCTGAAATGCCACGCCACTATGCAACGCAATAACCATCACAAGCATTAAACCACCGCGCAAACGGGCATTTTTCAGCTCCTGTTTTGACGGCTCAAAAATGGGAAAACCTGTAAAAGTCGAATTTGTTTTGTCCATAAAAATTACGTTTCGTTAATGAGTTGCACAGTGATTGATTTCGACGGTGATGTGAACTAATTCTTCATGAATGCTCAATTGCTTTTTGAAATCATCGGGCGTGGCGTTTTCACTGGTGAGCAGTGACAAAATGCAGGCATATTTGTTTTTGCTAACGCGCCAAACGTGCAAATCGGTGATTTTTGCTTGAATCGGGCTGTCGTTGATGACTTCAAAAATTTCTGCGACAACAGGTGCGTCCATTTCGGCATCAAGTAAAACCCGCCCTGTGTCGAGTAACAAACGGTACGCCCAAATTAAAACCAAGAATGCCCCGACAATTCCCATCGTGGGGTCAAGCCAATTTGCGTCCCCAAATTTCCCGCCAAAAAGCGCGATAATAGCTAGAATTGACGTTGCCGCGTCAGCAACAACGTGTAAATACGCCGAGCGTAAATTTAAATCTTGATGATGGTGGTCGTGTGAATGTTCGTGACCGTGAGAATGTTCATGATGATGCCCATCTTTTAACAGCCACGCGCAAAGTAAATTCACCACTAAACCAGCCGCCGCAATCGCTATCGCTTGATCGTAATGAATCGGCATCGGTGAAATTAGACGTAGCGTCGATTGATAAAGCATCAACGCTGCAACACCAATCAAAAAAATCGCGCTGGTGTAGCCGCCCATGATTTCAATTTTCCACGTTCCAAACGCAAAGCGTTTATCGTGGGTTAATTTTCTTGCGGCACGATAAGCAAACACAGATAAACCCAACGCTAAAACGTGCGAACTCATGTGCCAACCGTCGGCGAGCAGTGCCATTGAGTTGTAAAACCAGCCGCCAAAAATTTCGCCAATCATCATTAGCGCGGTTAAAAAAACCGCCCATTTTGTATTGCGTTCGGCAAGCGGATTGCCCTCGTTGAAAAGGTGTGAATATCGGCAATTATCAAGGGATTTATCTGTAATACTCATTTTGAAATGCTCTTAAAAATTTAAAGGCGTTATTATCACAACAAAATCATTTAAAGTTTGTAATCAATTGCTCGATTATTTTGACTATCTTTTTTAATATCGGTTTCCACTTTTTGCCCAGCGCGTTCTTTTTGATAATTTGCAATCATCGCTTCCCAATTTTCAAACTGTTGATATTGCGCTAAACCTTCTGCTTTGCGTTGCCCAAAAATATCTTTGCCCATTGCAATCAATTCAGATGGCGTTTTGCCATCAATGGATTTAAAAAAGATGGCGTTATCTTTTTCGGCTTCGCGCAATAATCCAAACGCAATTTCATACTCAAGGCGCGTATTTTCAGGCAAACGCGGTTTTATCATTTGCACCGAGCGATAAACAGTTTTTTCATTGTGACCGTTGATTTTTTGCCCGTTGTTACAGGCGGTTAACATTGCACAACTTAACAATACCAGCGTCATTTTTTTCATTTTTCGTTCTCCTCTTAACGTTTTTGGAATGTTTGGCTAAACTGTTGCCACCTTTCCATTTTTATTGTTCTTTTTGTTATGAAAAAATCCATTTTTTTACTTTGCAGCACTTTTTTAATTTCAGGTTGCGCTTCTGACCCTGCGCCCGTCACGGTTGAAACTTTCAAACCAGGTTTGGGTGAAATCATGTCTTTAACCGCCATGCGTCACACAAAAATTTGGTTTGCAGGTCAAGCCGAAAACTGGGCGTTAGCAGCTTACGAACTCGACGAGTTAAAAGAAGGTTTTGAAGATGCTGAAACCTTCCATCCAACCCATAAACATTTAAAAAATGCGCCAATGAAATCATTGGTTGCCGCGACAATGGAAAATCCCGTTGCCGCGTTAGAAAAAGCGGTTGAAACGAAAAATCTGATTGAATTCAACAAACACTATGACCAATTAACCGCTGGTTGTAATGCGTGTCATCAAATGGCGGATTTTGGGTTTAACGTGAATGTTGTTACGCGCCCAAATTTCAATCCATTTGCGAATCAGAATTTTTCGGCGCATTAAACGTCTTTCGGTTTCAATTGGCGATTCACTAAAAAGCCAATTCCAAACGCAAACACCACCACAATGAGCGCGACTTTCAAAAATCCGCCTGCTGATTCGGGTTCACCTGCAACCGTCATCGCAACGACTAACGGAATATGCAACGCGCTCATTTCTGGTTTTGTGTGCAAATCATCATCTTCAACATAAAGCACTACGTCATATTTACCTTGATTTTGGAAATTCACAGGTAGCGAAATCACGGCTTGTTTTTCTATTTTTGGAGCAGTTTCTGCAATCACATTTTTTTTGCTATCAAACACTTTCACCCAAACAGGTTTGCGGCGCACGTCGCGGTCGAGCAAATCAATCGTAATTTGTGCCGCGCCTAAATACGGCAAATCCTCACACAAGCCTGCAATCGACGCGGCTGTTTTTTTGTCTTTCATTTGGCTGGTCGGATAAACGGCAAAATTAGCAATGTAATAATCGTTTGTTTGCATACAGCCAAACATATCAACTTTTCCTCCCACGCCAGCACGCGGCGCAAGCGGCACAGAAGCAAACGCATTTGAAGTCAACGCAAACAAAAGCAACATGTTTAAAAAGGTTTTCATGGTTGCACCTCTTTGTTTTTGAGTTCAAAACGGCAAATGCCACTCACCACTAAACCGTCTTCCGTGACCACGCGATAACGAATCGCATAACATCCTGCGGCTAAATCAACGGTCGTCGCGGTTAAAATACTGCGGTCGCCAATCGTGAGTTGAACATCTTGTTTATCAACGCGCGTCCCCGTGCTATCAACAACAACTAATGACGGTGAACGCTCGCTAACATTGCCGCTAAACGCAAGCCTGATTTTGTTGTCGAATTTATCCAGCGCGACAACCGAATTATCTTTGGGCAAAACGTCCATCAAAACGCCTTCGGCAAAAGCGGTTTGCGTCATCCAAAAAAAAGAAATTAAAACTAAAAATAAACGCACTTTCAATCACCCCAACAAATCACGAAGTAGCAAAATAACAGGGTCAATCACGGGGTGAATAAATCCCAGCGAGACCAGCAACAAACCGCCTGAAAAAATCGGCAACCAATCTTTGAGCGACAAATCTTGTTTGCGCCACAAATAATGAAAAACTGCCCAACTGCAAAACCAAACCATTAACGCCAACGCCTCTTTGCCTGAATAAGACCCCGTGCTACCTAACGCGCCACTGCCAACAGAACCAGGAATCCATTGCCCGTAAGAATGAATAAATTGATCCCAGTATTTAGAAAGCCGCGACACATGATGCGTAATCATTAGCGTATAAAAACCGAGTAACGGCGCGAGCGTTGCGGCAACAACGACACCTGAAAAAATTTGGGGTGAATCATTTTCTATATTGTTATTCATAACAATTTAAAGAGTGTGCAATTTGGCAAGCGTTAAACCTGCGACAAATCCGAATAATAAAAATAACCACGACAACAACATCAAAATCCCGACAAAGTTAAGAATATCGCGCCGCGTTGCAATCGCATTTCCGTAATAAAACAAAACAAATGTGACGGTAAGCATCAACGCAAATGGAAATAGCGAGATGAATTCTTTGAATTCCATCATTACGTTATGAAACGTTGGAACGTGTGACAAAATCCAATCTTTCGCGCCGCCTTCGCCGCGATAACGCATATAAACCCAGTTACCGCTGATTGCGCCGAGTAAATTAAAAAACGTTGCCGCGCTTGTCCAATAACGCAACGATTCAAAATTGATATGTACGCCGCGCATTAAGTGATAAGCGCGATGTGTTAAAAATGTGCCTGTGACTAACGCCGAAATCGTTGAAAGCCCGTGTATGCCTGCTTCGATGTGAAACGTGTTAGGAAAGAAAAAATCAAATCCGCCCAGCCAAAGCAAAACAAATAACGCTAATGCGGCTTGGGTGCGAATTAAAATTTTCGACAAACTGCTGTGATGCTGTACGGTTGTCATATAAAAGATTCCATAAAAAAACCGCTATCCGCAAACAATCAACGGATAACGGTAACGGTAACGAGGATTAAATCGAGTTTTTCAAATCTTGAATTTCTTTGATGGCTTTTTCTAAGCCTTCTTGCGCTTCAGCGGTTTGACCTTCTTTCACTTTGGTGCGAACTGCTTTTAAGTGAATGATTGCGGTATCACGCGCTTTGTCAGTTTTGTAGTTTGAAAAAATTTCGCCTGTTGATTCCGATGTTTCTTTGATGAGTTTGATAACTTCATCTGCGTTTGAACCGCCTTTTAATGCTGCAAGTGCCGCATCACCTTTTGAAACTGCGATTTCAATTGCCTGAGCTGGTTTCATTGTTTTTTCTTCTGCTGAAACATTCAATGATGCAGTCATTGCAAGTGCAACGACAACAGACGACAAAACTTTTTTTAATACGTTCATAACGTTAAAACCTTAAAAATAATTGTTAATAAAAAATGAAAAGTTGGGTCTCTCGTTCCCACGAAAAATAAAAAATATGAGAACGAGGCTTGAGTTAAAAAATCCAGTTTTACAAACTGGGCTTGTGCATAACATCTATGTTAAAAATCGGCAATAAGCCCCACATCGTTGGTAACTTGGAAGGAAAACCCAAAAATACAGAACTTACTGCCAAAACCTTATAACGAAATGTTAGATACTACTTTAGCTGGCAATTTACCACCGTTGTCGTCTTGACCATCGATACAGCCAGATAAACCAAGTACAACAATTGCCATAACTAACAACGAAACTACTTTTTTCATGTTTCCTCCTAGGAAATTTATAGTTAATTAGAATTTTTCGTAGTTGCCATGCCGACAAAATCAACATGACGTTTTATGAACGTTTAACCGCCCACACCAACGCACTACGAGGCATCGGTTTAAACTTTTTTAAATTTCAAGTTCATAGCATTCACGCTACGCGCCAGCCCGATTCCTGTTAAATGTAACAATGACGTAGCGCAAATAAATCCTAAACTGTAAGACACTAAATCTGCCGAATCCGCGATTTCTGTGCCGTGTGCGAAGCCATGAAACAGCGCAAAAAATCCGACGATTAACGCGCTGACTTTTAAATCAAATTGCACGTTTTTAATTGCCAAAATACTCAGAACAAAACCTGACGATAAAATAATCGTCTCAGCATAATCAAGCTCAAATCCTGACGTACCGAGCAATCCGCCTAACGTCATGACGCTAACAAATGTAAGCGGTAAAAACCACATCGCAACGCCACGACATTGTGCTGCCCAAAATCCAACCGCAAGCATCGCAACAATGTGATCAAGCCCTTGCAGTGGATGTAAAAAGCCACTATTCAAATCAATAGCCATAAAAGCCATCGAATGCGCGTGAGCAAAAGAAGTGGAAAGTAAAAATAAGGCTAAAATTTTAGACAAACGAATAGACATAAAAATCCCCTTGGAATTTAAATTTAGAAAAAATGTGATTTGAACGCGAAGGCGTTGGAAGTACAGCGTAGAAGTAAAGCGGATTTTTGAAACAACGAGCGAGGAATTTTGAAAAATTACGTCGTTGTTTTATATAAAAAACATAGCACACGAATTGCGAAACCGTAAACACAAGCAATAACGCACTCAACACAAAATACATTTCGAGTGGTTTAAGTATTTGCAAAATCGGTTTGTCTGGCGGCGAAAAATTCAACGGTGGTTTCGAGATTGAAATTTCAATTGCTGAAATTTCACGTTGTTCAACGATTGAACACATTGCCGTTGTTTTATTTGTAGCGGATTCGCTCGGTGAAAAACTCACCAGTTGTGCAATGAAAAACGTGATTGAAATTAAAATGACTTTTGCAATCAAAATTCCTGCGCCGTGTAAAAGCAACGTTGCCACCATAAACCCTAGCGTGTAAGAAATTAAACTTGCTGAAGCAGAGATTTCTTGACCGTGTGCAAAGCCGTGAAAAAAGGCAAAAAATGCCACGATTAACACGTTGATTTGAGTGGTAAAACGCACTTTGCGAATGATTAAAACGCTAAAAACTAAACCGGATAAAACGATTAAAATTTCCGCGCTTGGTACGACTAAATATTTTGCCGCGCCAGAAATACCGCCTAAACTCATGACGCTGACAAAGGTCAATGGTAATAACCAAATCGCCTTACCGCGTAATTGCGCTGCCCAAATGCCAACAGCCAACATGGTAACAAGATGATCCCAGCCATCTAGTGGGTGTGAAAAACCGCTGGTCAAATCGACCATTGTTATATCAGTTAAACGCCCACAAAACCACGCTATCGCAAGCAGCAATAGAGCCGCAGGTAATAATAATCGTTTTATAAAGGTCGTTTTTAATGGCATAACAAAATGAGATAGCTCCGTTACAGTTTTGAATTATGGGCATTCTACGCGGCTTTTTTAGTTTCTCCAATTGTCGATAACGTAGATAAACCTTGAAACAACGCTTTTTTTTCTGTGGTGGTTGCGTATAATGCGAGTTTCCTTAACCTAGTTTAAAAGTAGGTTAAAGAAAAACCCACGTCTTTTCACATTTAAAGGAATCCAATGAACATTTTTAAAAAAATCGTTTTATCAACCGCTATTCTTGCTGCATTTGCAGCAGTTTCTGCTCCTGCGTTTGCAGCTGAAGAACACAAAGACAAAAATGCTGAAGTAAAATTAGCAGCAACTAATACGGCTGCAAAAATCGAAGAAGCTATTGCGATTGCTGACAAAGGGGACAAAGCAGCGTTCATGACTGCGGTTTCTGAAGCGCGTCAGTTACAAAAAGAATTCCGTTATGAACAAACGGAACGTTTACGTCAAAAATTGAACGATAAATTGAGTGCAGCTCGTGAGGCAGCAACTCAAGATAACATGTCAGAAGCTAGCGTTGCGATTAAAGCGGCATTAGTTTATGTAAAAGAAATGAGAGAAATTTACGACGCAGCGCACAAATAAGTCTGTTTTAAAAAATCTTTAAAATATTCCGCCGTGCTAGTTGTTGAAATTAGCGCGGCGTAATTTTGATAATTTAATTTTCAGTTTTCAAAGTTGGGTTAAATGTGTTCTCTTGCCAAATTTTGCTGCATGAATGAAACAATCTTTGTTTCGTCGATAAAGTTACCATAAGCTAATGATAATTTCACATAAGTCGCTTCAATTGTCATATTCCAAAGCATCGTCGCCCCACTATTTACTAATTCCAACGTCGATCGATAAGCGTCATTTGATTTAAAAATGGGCGCAAGATAAATCGCTACGTTTTGTGTTTGGCAGCGTTTTATAAACGCCAACAATGAACGATTTTCGCCCCATTCCAGTGTCGCGCAAGCTGTCCCAGAGTGATACAAATCGTGTAAAACGGCATCAGCATTCGTTAAATCAAAATAATCGTAATTCAATGCAGGATATGGTTCAATCATTAAAATTCGTTCTGAAAACTGCGGTTTGAGAACGGCGTTAAAAACGGTCTTCGGAACTGAATTTACATTTTCTACGCTAAAAAAATCACTGCTCAATTGCGGTGAACACGTTAATCGTGTTGCAGAATGCAATGTCACAAATTCTTCCGACGGATTTCGATAAGGCACAAAAACACCCATTAAATTTTCAGTCGTCATTTTCTCAATCGCAAAACTAAAATTATCCAAGCCATTCGCGTTTATATTACTCAATGGCAACTGGCTTGAAACGAGAAAAATCGGCACGTTCAGAGCATGAAAATAAAACGCTAACGCTGCTGATGTGTATGCCAAAGTGTCGGTTCCGTGCGTGACAATAATGCCGTCGTAGTTTTCTGGAGTCGCGTTTTCAATCGTAGAAATTAACGTCGTCCACGCTTTCGGCGAAATATTTTCGCTCAAAATTTGATACGGTTGCAACGTCGTAAACGTCACTTCAGCATTCGGATAACGCTGTTTAAATTGCGCTAATAGCAGAAAAGACGTGTTTTCGTCGGTGTTAATCGCGCCATTGTGAACGCTCGAACCAATCGTGCCGCCTGTAAATATCACTAAAATTTTTTTCATTATCTTTTTTGCATTAAAATTACACATTCTTAAAGCATAACAAGCGTTGTATTAAATTGAAAATATCACTTATCGTCGCGATGTCGGCAAACCGCGTTATAGGACGTAATAATAAAATGCCGTGGCATTTATCCGCTGATTTAAAACGTTTTCGTGCGATTACCATGAACGCGCCGATTTTAATGGGGCGCAAAACATTTGAATCGATTGGCAAGCCGTTAATTGGGCGCACCAATATGATTTTAAGTCACAATTTGGATTATCAGCCCGACGGTTGTTTGGTGTTTAATTCGCTTGAAACGGCATTAAATGCCGCGCAAAATGTGGGCGAAGAATTATTTATTATCGGCGGCGCGACGCTTTATAAAATGGCGTTGCCGCTGGCGGAACGGCTTTATTTAACTGACATTCAAGCCGAATTTGAAGGCGATACGTTTTTTCCTGAGATTGATTTTAATGACTGGAATGAAATAGCGTGTGAGCGCGTGACGGATGACGAAAATGTTGATTTTACTTACCAGTTTTTAACGATGGAGAAACGTGAATGTTAAACGATTTAAGTGTGTTAGCGGTAACGGGTGACGATGCCGCCGCGTTTTTACAAGGTCAAACAACGTGCGATGTAAACGAAATTAACGAAAATAAAATGGGTTGTGGCGCGTTTTGCAATCCAAAAGGGCGCGTCATTTCAACGTTTATTTTGCTAAAATCTGAAAATGGCTTTTTGTTGGTGTTGCCAGAATCACTTTTGCTCACGGTTCAAGAACGCTTACAACGTTATAAATTACGCGCAAAAGTTGAAATCACAGAAACGGATTTGCACGCGTTTGATTTGCCTGAAAATATGCCGTGGCTTTGCCCTGAAACCAGCGAACAATTTATTCCACAATGGTTGAATTTAGACACATTGGGCGGAATCAGTTTCACCAAAGGTTGTTATACGGGACAGGAAATTGTGGCGCGGACGCATTATTTGGGCGAAGTGAAACGGCGTTTGTTTGTGGCGCGTTGTGAAACGGAATTGGAAATTGCGCCAAATTGTTCAATTCTTGACGAAAAAGGCGCGACGGTTGGCAATGTTTTAGTGGCACAAAATGGATTGGTTCAATGTGTGTTGCACGTCGAAGCGCAAAATTCGGCGTTGCGATTGAATTTGCCAACACAAGATGTTTTAACTCTCGTGGGAATTTTATGAACGACGCAGCAGCGTTGCGTTTTCGGCGACTGGGAATGTTAACGATTGTCGCGGTTTATTTGGTGATTTTAGCGGGCGGCATTGTGAGAGCTTCGGGCGCAGGAATGGGTTGTCCCGATTGGCCCACTTGTTTTGGTCAATGGATTCCGCCGACTTCGGAAGCGCAATTGCCCGCGAATTATCACGAAATTTACGCCCAACGTGGTTATGAAAACACGCAATTTAATCCGATTAAAACGTGGACGGAATACGCTAATCGGTTGATTGGCGTGACGATTGGTTTTTTGATTTTCTTGACGGCGTGGTCGTCGCGGATTTATTTAAAAACCGATAAGCCTGTTTTTTATTTGGCGATAACGGCGTTTTTATTGGTGGGATTTCAAGGCTGGCTCGGTTCAACGGTAGTTTCCAGCAATTTAAATCCGCTTAAAATCACCATTCACATGATTGTCGCGCTCATCATTGTCGCGCTGTTGATTTACACGATTACACGCTCGCAACGTGATTCATTTGCGCCGATTGATTTAGTGAATTTGCCGCCAAGATTTAAAGCCGTTTTGCTGGTTGTTATCGGCATGACGTTGGTGCAAATCGCGATGGGAACACAGGTGCGTCAAGCGGTGGATTTTATTTCGCATGACCTTGTTTCGGTTGATCGGCAATTTTGGCGTGACGATTTTCCGATTATTTTTTATGTACATCGGTCGTTTTCGTCGCTGATTTTATTTGCCAACGCTTGGCTGGTGTGGCAACTTCGGAAAAATGTGGCGAAAAATCACCCGTTAGTTCGCGCTGGATTTTTGCTGTTTGGGTTGATTGTGACGGCGATTTTAGCGGGCGTGAGTTTAGACCGTTTGGGAATGCCGCCTGTCGCGCAACCGATTCATTTATTGATGGCGAATTTAATTTTGGGAACGCAATTTTTCATGTGGATGGCGTTGCGTTATAGCACGCCAAAAATCGCGATTTAAATGGCAAATTTCAATATGCACCTTTCCGTTGCCGCAAGCAGCAGCAGTGTCGTTGCGGTGTTGGGCGTAAATTTAAACGTGCTGGATTTCTCGCACGCGCCGTGGTTAATTTTTCTCGGAATTGTGGGTGGAATGTTGCCAGATGTCGATGCGGTGAATTCCAAACCGGTGCGATTATTGTTTAACGTGTTGGCATTATTGTCGGCAACGGCGGTTTTATCAGCGTTAAAAAGTTACGTCGCTGCATATCAAGCGTTGTTGTTGGCGGGTGGAATTTATTGGCTCACGCGCTATTTAGTATTAGCCTCAATTAAACGATTTACTGTGCATCGCGGCATTTTCCATTCTGTTTTGGCGTTGATATTTTTTGCCTTATTGATGGTTTGCATAAGCGATTATGCGTTTAAACAAACGGCAAATTATGCGTGGTTAAACGGATTTTTTCTGGGATTTGGGTTTTTGGTGCATTTGTTATTGGATGAAATGTACAGCGTGGATTTGTCGAATCGCCGCATGAAAAAATCCTTCGGCACAGCATTAAAATTGTTCAATTATAAAAATATTCCGTCGTCAGCGTTAATGTCCTTATTGACGATTTTTTTGTATTGGGCAACGCCGTCACCGTCAGTATTATTAAGCATCGGTTTACATGGTTTGGATTTTTTGCCGTTTTAATTTCACGAAATTACGCAGTTTAAAGTTAAGACGCGACCTGTTTTTATTGCTAAAATGCTCTAAGTTTTTTAATTATCCCTTTGTTTATTGAGTTTTTATTTTAATGAAAATCCGCGTTCTTGTTAGTTTTTTAGCCTTAGTTTTTTTGAATCAACCCAGCTTTGCGACTGTTTATAATTTGCCCGCCACGAAACACGAAACGGTGGTGGCAGAATATCCAAATGAAATTGCTGTCACACGCGCTGACCAAAATGAAACCTTGCTTGATGTGGCGCGACGTTTTTCATTGGGGCAAGTCGAAATTATTCGCTTGAATCAAGAATTAGATCGCTGGTTAATCAAAAAAAATCAAGTCATTACGCTGCCGAATAAGCGCATTTTGCCTGATTCGCCGCACGATGGCATTACGTTGAACATCGCCGAATATCGTATGTATTTCTATCCTGAAAATGGCTCGAAAGTTTATTCGTTCGCGCATGGCGTGGGGCGACAAGATTGGAAAACACCGCTTGGAAAAACCAGCGTTCAAAAGAAAGTAAAAGATCCCGTTTGGCGACCACCAGAATCGATTCGTCGTGAACACGCAGCGTTAGGCGATCCATTGCCTGAAGTTGTTCCAGCGGGGATTCATAATCCGCTCGGAGCTTACGCGCTGTACTTGAATTTGCCAGGCGATTATCGAATTCATGGCACTGATATTGATAAAATTTTTGGTATTGGAATGCAAATTACGCACGGTTGCGTACGAATGTATCCTGAAGATATTGACCAACTTTATCATTTGGTCAGTGAAGGAACGCCCGTTTATATTGTGAAACAACCGATAAAAGTAGGTTGGCTCGATAACGTACTTTATGTCGAATCGCATCCTGATTTGGAAGGCGAAGAAACCACGTTAGACCAACGTTTATCGAGCGCAATCGCGTTGATTGAAAAAGCCAATAACAATGAATTACCCGAATTTAATCAAACCGCTTTGAAAGAAGCGTTAGAAAAACAAAACGGCAATCCAACGGCTATTTACGAGCGCGTTATTTCACCTGAAGAAGAAGCCGCCGAAGCCTTAGCCGCGCAGGAAAAACCTGCAATCCCTGTTATTCCACCCGTTAAAACGATTGCGCCAGTGGAAAAAAAATTGGTGGTGAAAGCTCCAAAAATTGCGACAAAAACAAAAGGAAATGTGACAAAAAAATCGGCTATTTCAGCTAAAGTTAAAGCGGTAAAATCCATCGTAAAACCTGCGACAAAACCCGCATCAACGGGTTATTATCACGGTTAATAATTTTTTAAACTCACTCAATTAAAATTTTCTATGAAAAAAATCCTGATTTCAGACAAGCTCGCAACCGACGGCATTAACTATTTAAAAGAACAAGCCGATATTCAAATTCACTTTGAAGTGGGATTAAGCGAAGATGCTTTATGTGAAATAATTGGTGATTTTGACGCGCTGTTAATTCGTAGTGATACCGTTGTCACGCCAAAAGTGTTGCAAGCAGCGAAAAATTTGAAATTGATTGGGCGTGCCGGAATTGGCGTGGATAACGTGGATATTCCAGCGGCAACCGAAATGGGCGTAATCGTCATGAATACGCCTGATGCAAACGCGACGACGACCGCAGAATTAGCGATTGCACATATAATGTCGTTGAGTCGTCATTTGCCGATGGCTGATAAATCAGTTCGTTCTGGGAAATGGGAACGTTCAAAATTAACGGGTTCAGAAGTGGCGCGTAAAACATTGGGAATCGTGGGTTTTGGTACGATTGGGCGTTTGGTTTCAGAGCGTGCGGCAGGTTTGCAAATGCACGTTATCGCGTTCGACCCGTTTGTTGCGCCCGAAATTTACGCGGATTTGGGAGTGGAATCGGTGAGTTTGGATGATTTAATTTCACGTTCCGATTATGTGACGCTGCATTGCCCGTTAATTGAAAAAACAAAAAACATTATTAACGCGGCGCAACTCGAAAAAATGAAATCGACGGCGATGCTGATTAACTGCGCTCGCGGCGGTTTGATTGACGAAACGGCACTTTATGAAGCGTTAAAAACTAAAAAAATCGCGGGCGCGGCGTTGGACGTTTATGAAAATGAACCGCCAGCAAATTCGCCGCTGTTTGAATTAGAAAATATCGTTTTCACGCCGCATTTAGGCGCATCGACAAATGAAGCGCAATTAGCTGTGAGCGTTGAAATTGCTCAACAGGCGGTGACTTTTTTACGCACCGGCGAAGCTGTCAATGCGTTGAATTTGCCGCGTGTTTCAGCGGAAGAATTGAAAAAATCCAATGATTACATGAATCTCGCTACGCAACTTGGCAAAGTATTAGCCGGTTTGAGTTTGCAACCGTTGACGAAATTAGACGTCGCTTTATTTGGCAAAGCGGCAGAAGTTGCGTCACGTCCCGTTTCGGTTGCTGCGTTAATTGGTGTTTTGAGTGGGCAAGTTTCAACGCCCGTGAATCGTGTCAATGCTGAAAATATCGCAAAACGTCAAGGTTTGGTGTTGGTTGAATCGGTGTCGCAAGAAATGCTGGATTACGTTTCGCTTATTAAACTAACAGGTCATAGTGCAGGCAACACGATTACATTATCAGGTGTTTTATTGGGTGGTCGTCACCCGCGTTTAGTTTCGATTAACGAGATGGACATCGAAGTGGTACCAGAAGGCACGTTGTTGGTCACGCGCCACGACGACAAACCCGGTGTAATTTCGGCGATTAGTTCGGTGTTGGGCGAAGCGGCGATTAACATTTCCAGAATGCAAGTCAGTACCGCCGATAATCAACAGCAAGCAATCGCGGTGATTAGTATTCCAGAGCCGTTGAGCGTGGATTTGTTGGCGCAAATTGGTGCCATTCCCGCAGTGAATCAAGCGACGCAAATTACGTTATGAGTTTTGACATCGTCTGCTTTGATTGCGATAGCACATTAAGCAAAATCGAAGGTATCGACGAATTGGCGCGGCGCGTGGGTTTGGGTGACGAACTCGCCAAGCTCACCGACGCGGCAATGAATGGCGACGTGGCTTTAGAAGATATTTATGGCAAACGATTGGCGTTAATTAAGCCAAATCGCGACGCGATTTTGTGGCTCGCAGATTTTTATATTGCCGAATTAGTTGATGGCGTTGCGGACGTTTTTGCGGAACTCGCCAAACATAATAAAACCATTCACATTATCAGTGGCGGATTATTGCCCGCGATTTTGCCGTTAGCTAAATTATTAAATGTTCCTGCTGAAAATGTTCACGCGGTTGATATTTATTTTGCTGAAAACGGTGATTACATAGGTTATGAAAACGATTCACCGCTTGCGAAAAATGGTGGTAAAGCGGCTATTATCAAATCTTTAAATTCAACAAATTTGGTGATGATTGGCGACGGCAAAACCGATTTAGAAGCACAACAAGCTGGCGCAAAAGTGATTGGTTTTGGTGGTGTGGTGAATCGAAAACTGGTTCGAGAAAACGCCGATTTTTTTGTGGCTAATAAGAGCCTGATGGAAATTTTGCCATTTTTGGGTATTTTATTTTTAAACATAAACTCGCGAATGTATTTTGCAAAATGCTATCTAGTTTCCTTCTTTATCTTTGAACCCTTGTTTATATGGTGGCTTTTTAACACTGAATTGAACAAATTCTCGGATATTATTCGATGGGATTTACAATCTTCTTACATCGTTTTGATGCCCTATTTTTTCGCTAAGATACTTACGACTCGAATTACAAGCGAACAAATTAAAGAACTCAATACTAAATGGCTAAGTAGATTTGCTTTGAGTTCAGCTTTGAGTTATCAAAAATGGTTCGACAAAATAGAAGAAATGCCTTGGTATTATTGCGCCTTGTTGCTTTTTTTGTGGTTTTCGCCATCAATCGTTGTTATTACTTTCTCGATTTTTAATTTTTTCAATCCAGAATTGTCTGACGCTTGTATCAGGGAAATAGAGCATTTTTACGAAAATTTAACAGCGGTTTTACCGCACATTTTATAAACTTTTTTCATTAACAATTTAGAGAGTAAGAACACATGGCTGGTCATAGTAAATGGGCAAACATTAAACACCGCAAAGCGGGACAAGACGCACAACGTGGAAAAATTTTCACCAAAATTTTGCGCGAAATTAGCGTTGCAGTAAAAACGAGTGGCATCGATCCAGCGAGTAACGCTGCGTTACGCTCGGCGGTGGACAAAGCGTTGGGGGCAAATATGCGCCGTGATACCATCGATACCGCAATCAAAAAAGCGTCGGGAACATTGGAAGGCGTGCATTATGAAGCTATTCGTTATGAAGGTTACGGCGCAGGCGGCGTGGCGGTTATCGTCGATTGTTTGACCGACAACAAACAACGCACCGTCGGTGAAGTGCGTCATGCGTTCAGTAAATCGGGTGGAAATTTAGGCACCGACGGTTCAGTTGCGTATATGTTCAGCACCATCGGAATTATTAGTTACGGTGCTGAAACTGACGAAGATGCGTTAATGGAAGCCGCGATTGAAGCTGGTGCGGACGACGTGGTAACGAATGAAGACGGCTCGAAAGATGTTATGACGACGCTTGAAAATTATTTGAACGTGAAAGAAGCATTAGTTGCGGCAGGTTTTACGCCAGAAAATTCTGAAATTACCATGCAAGCGGCGACCAATGCCGAATTAGACGCTGAAAATGCCGAAAAAATGATATTGCTAATTGAGCGTTTGGAAGATTTGGACGACGTGCAAAATGTTTATTCAAATGGCGACATTAGCGACGAAATTATGGCGACGATGGGTTGAAAATTCTCGGCATCGACCCAGGTTCGCGTTTGACAGGTTACGGCATTATTGAAATCGTGCCGAACGGTTATCGATACATTGCGAGTGGCGCGTTGAAAATTCAAGCCGATGATTTTCCGCGCAAACTCAAACAAGTTTTTGACGGCATTTTACAACTGGTCGAAATGTATCAGCCCGAACAAATGGCAGTCGAACAAGTGTTTATGAGTAAAAATGCCGATTCGGCGTTGAAATTGGGACAAGCCCGTGGCGCAGCGATTTGTGCGGTGCAAACGCACGATATTCCTGTTTTTGAATACGCCGCGCGGCAAGTCAAACAAGCGATTGTCGGCAAAGGTAGCGCGGATAAATTACAAGTTCAACAAATGGTCAAATTGTTGTTAAACATTCAGGGTAATTTACAAATCGACGCGAGCGACGCGCTGGGAATTGCGATTTGTCACGCGCATTTCGCGCAAACCGCGCAACGTCTACAAACGGGAATGAAATCATGATTGGATTTTTACGCGGTAAAATTGCTTTGAAAGCTCCGCCGCTGGTTGTTTTAGACGTAAATGGCGTGGGTTATGAAATCGAAGCTCCGATGACGGTGTTTTATAATTTGCCCGAAGTTGGCGCGGAAATTACGTTGCAAACGCATTTAGTCGTTCGCGAAGACGCGCACAGTTTGTTTGGTTTTGCGACCGAAGCCGATAAAACGATGTTTAAAACCTTGATTAAAATTAGCGGCGTTGGGGCAAAATTGGCGTTGGTGATTTTATCGGGACAAAGCGCGGAACAGTTTCAAACGTGTATCCAAAATAATGACATAACGGCGTTGGTGAAATTACCAGGCGTTGGTAAAAAAACCGCTGAACGGCTAGTAATGGAATTGCGTGATAAATTGCCAAAATCTGACGACGCGCCACAGCTTTCAAACGTTGGAAATTTGGGTAATGCGCGAGCCGAAGCAATTAGCGCGTTGTGTTCATTGGGATATAAACCGCTCGATGCGAGCCGCATGGTTTCTGCGATTCAACCTGAAGGTAAAACGTGTGAAACGATTATTCGTCTGGCGTTGCAAAGTGCTGCGAAATGATTGAAGAAGACCGTTTAATTACCGCGAATGCAGGTCAAGATGAAGAAGGTCACGACCGTGCAATGCGTCCGAAAAAATTGGCGGATTATGTTGGCCAAGAAGAATGCCGCACGCAAATGGCAATTTTTATTGAAGCGGCGATGGCGCGACAAGAAGCCCTCGACCACACCTTGATTTTTGGTCCTCCAGGTTTGGGAAAAACCACGCTCGCTTTGATTATCGCTAACGAAATGGGCGTGAATTTACGTCAAACCGCCGCCCCAATTTTAGAAAAGGCGGGCGATTTAGCGGCGTTGCTGACGAATTTAGAAAAACACGACGTGTTGTTTATCGACGAAATTCACCGTTTAAGTCCCACCGTTGAAGAAATTTTATATCCTGCTATGGAAGATTATCAGCTGGATTTGATGATTGGCGAAGGTGCATCGGCACGGTCGATTAAAATTGATTTGCCGCCATTTACGTTGATTGGTGCGACAACTCGCGCAGGTTTATTAACTTCGCCTTTGCGCGATAGATTCGGCATTGTGCAACGCTTGGTTTTTTACACGGTAGAAGAATTAACCCATATCGTCACCCGTTCGGCACAAGTTTTAAAAATGGGCATCGAACCAAAAGGCGCAATCGAAATTGCCAAACGTTCACGCGGCACGCCTCGAATCGCAAATCGATTATTGCGACGAGTGCGTGATTTTGCTCAAGTCAAAAGCAACGGCATCATTACCGAACACGTTGCGGCGGAAGCCTTAACCATGTTAAAAGTGGACGGTAACGGCTTTGATAGTTTGGACAGAAAATTTTTATTAACCTTGATTGAAAATTTTTCTGGCGGGCCAGTTGGTTTAGACACGATGGCGGCGGCAATTAGCGAAGAACGCGGCACGATTGAAGATGTTTTAGAACCGTATTTGTTGCAACAAGGTTTTATTATGCGAACACCGCGCGGACGAGTTGCCACATCAGCGGCTTATTTGCATTTTGGTTTGACCGCCCCAAAAGTTGCGGCGAATGTCGATTTATTTACATCCTGAAAAATTATTGAGATAAAAATATGAACAAATTAGTTTATTTAACTGCTTCAATTTTAGCTTTAAGCACCATCAATGCTAACGCAAATACATTAGCGAATCTTTTGGATGATATAAAAAGCGACATGATTATTGTCGAAAAAACGGGGAGTTGTGACAGAAATCCGAACTTAAAAGATGCTGACGGCGTTAGTCATTCTATTAAACCTTGTAAGTCGGTAGTTGCTCAATGTCCACAAGGCACAACCATCATTCCAGGTTTATCAAAATGTAAAATGACAACGTCAGCTCAAGATTCAGAAATTTTGTCTATACTTAAAAAGATAAAGGGCGATTCCGCCACTTTGAGCAGTCCCGATGGATATAGCAAAATTATTACTGGTAAAACGTTAATGAGCAATAACACTCAGCAATGTGACGTAGATGGTGATGGTACGGAATGGACAACTGATGATATTGGATACACATCTTTTTGTTTTTTTGACCTGTCAAAAGTTGAATATGTAAGCAACAACCTTTTGAAATATGCTGTCGAATACAATGCAGACGGCGGTTTAGTTGTAATGCAGAATAAACCTGCAAATTATAGTTATACCTATCCAGAAACTTTTGCATCGCTAAATAATTACTCAAAAATAACTCTTAGTGAATTCAACAATTCTAGCAATTACAAATGTTACACAGTCAATATCAAAGCCCCAGCTCGTTGTCTTCCAACGCCAGACGGTTTTGTTAAAAAATTAGGGCTTGAAGCGGAAAAATTCTAACCGTTTGGTTTGGTTTGATTTGGCTTTGTGGGGTTTGATTTTTTTGGGAGCGATTTATGGAAAACATTTTTTCAGAGTTAAGTGTTAGTGTTGGCGAATTGAAACGGAATTTTAGCGGTGTAATCAAACAAGCTGACGACGAAGCCGTTGCGATTTTGAATCACAATCGCCCCGAAGCCTACTTATTATCGGCGCGACATTACGAACAGCTTTTGTCGTATGTGGAAGATTTAGAAGACGAAAAATTAGTCCGTGAACGTTCCAACGGCGTTTTTATTGAGGTCAACATCGATGACTTATAAATTACGTTTTCAAGAATTGGCGTTGGCAGAATGGGAAAAACTCGACGCAACAATTCGTGAACGTTTTAAGTCAAAATTACAGGAACGTTTGCAAAATCCGCGTGTACCGACGGCAGCACTTTCTGGAATGCCGAATTGCTACAAAATTAAATTGCGGAGTTTAGGCTATCGTTTAATTTACAAAGTGGAAGATGACATTATTTTTGTGTCGGTTATTGCAATCGGCAAGCGTGAAAAAGACAAAGTTTATAAATTAGCGAAGTCGCGTTTGCAGTGATTTCACATTTTCACATTTTCACATTTTCGGTTTATTGATTTAATTTATGAAAACCCCATTTACTTTACCCATTAGAGTTTATTACGAAGACACCGACGCAGGCGGCGTGGTGTATCATTCAAATTATTTAAATTTTTTTGAACGCGCCCGAACCGAAATGTTGCGTGATTTAGGTTTTGAACAAAACGAATTACGCGCACAAAATGGCGTTATTTTTGCTGTTAGAAGTATACAAATTGACTATTTACGTCCTGCAAAATTTAACGATTTACTCGCCGTTAGTGCGACAATTAGCCAAACCAAAAAAGCGAGTTTAACTTTTGAACAAACTATTAAACGCAAAGACGAAATACTTTGCACCGCTAGCTGTCGGATTGTCTGCCTCGACGCAGACAATTTGAAACCGACCGCTATTCCTGATTTTTTATTTGACGCATTTTTAACTAAAAACAATGAACACTGATTTATCGATTTTCCATTTAGTCACTGAAGCCAGCTTTGTCGTGCAGTTTGTGATGTTAATTTTATTCACGGCATCGTTGGTGTCGTGGACATTTATTTTTTCCAAACGCAAAGAACTCAATCGTTCCATCGAAATTACTGACGAATTTGAAGAACAATTTTGGTCAGGCGTTTCGTTGTCGGAACTTTATCGCAAACTCGCGGCGAAAGATTTTGAACCCGAAGGTATCGAAAAAATATTTTTAGCGGGTTACAAAGAATTTTCGCGAATGCGTTTGAGTGGCAACGTCGAACCAGCGGTGCAAGTTGAAAGCGCACAACGTGTGATGCGAATTGAATTATTGCGCGAACTTGACCGATTAGACGAACATTTGGCATTTTTAGCAACCGTCGGTTCAACTAGCCCTTACGTCGGTTTATTCGGCACGGTTTGGGGGATTATGAATTCATTTATGGGATTAGGAAACGTCAAACAAGCGACACTTGCGACCGTCGCACCTGGGATTGCCGAAGCCTTGATTGCCACCGCAATTGGTTTATTTGCCGCGATTCCTGCCGTTGTCGCGTACAACCGTTTTTCAACGCGCTTAGACAGATTAACGGGACGTTATGAATTATTCGTTGAAGAATTCATCGTGTTATTGCAAAGACAGGCACACAGCAAATGAACGTAAACAATAAAAAAGCGGGTCGCCGCCGTCCAATGGCTGAAATTAACGTTGTGCCGTATATCGACGTGACGTTGGTGTTGCTGATTATTTTCATGATTACCACGCCGATGTTGCAATCGGGGGTGGAAGTCGATTTGCCCAGAGCGCAAGCCGCGATGATTGATCAAAAAGACGATACGCCGCCGTTTATTATTTCGATTCAAAATGCAGCCGGTGCAGGCAAGTATTTTATTAACGTCGGTAATGGGGAAGATGAACCGGTTACGTTGGAAGAAATTTATCCGCGTATTGATGCTGTTTTGAAAAACAAACCCACCACGCAAATTTTGATTAACGCTGACAAAAATATCGATTACGGCACGGTTGTCGTGACGATGGCAGCGTTGAAAAAAGCGGGCGTGCCGACGGTTGGTTTAATGACTAAATCAGATGATTAACGGCTTCAATGTCTAATCAAAAATTTTCAAAACCATTTTTATTGGCATTAGCGTTTCATTTAACGCTTTTGGCGTTGTTTGCGTTGAGCGCGTTGTATAAACCCGCCCCTCCACCGCCACCGCCTGAACCTGAAATTATTCATGCCACGATGGTTGAGTTGAACGCGCCAGTCGTAAAACCAGTGCCGCCCGTAGAAAAGCCTGCGCCCATTCCAGAACCACCAAAACCGGTTGAACTACCGAAAAAAGTAGAGCCACCTAAACCGGTTGAGCCGCCAAAAAAAGCAGAACCACCTAAACCGGTTGAGCCGCCAAAAAAAGTAGAACCACCAAAACCGGTTGAGCCGCCAAAAAAAGTAGAACCACCAAAACCGGTTGAGCCACCAAAAAAAGTAGAGCCACCAAAACCGGTTGAGCCACCAAAAAAAGTAGAACCGCCTAAACCGGTTGAGCTACCAAAAGAAGATTTGGCGAAAAAAGCGGAAGAAACGAAGAAATTGGCGAATGAAAAAATTGTCAAAGAGGAGGCAGCGGTGAAAGCTGAAAAAATTGCCACAGAAAAAGCCGAAGCTCAAAAAGTTGAAGAGGCGAAAAAAGCGATTGAGCGCGTTGAATCTAAAAAAGCCGAAGACGCTAAAAAATCAGAACACGAAAAAGAAGCTGCGGCTGAAAAGTTAGCGAACGAAAAAGCGGAGGCAAAAAAAGCAGATACCGAGGCGAAAAAGACTGAGGAAAAAGCAAACGCAAAAGAAGCAGCTGAAAAAGAAAAATCTGAAAAATTAGCCGCCGAAAAAGCCGAAGCGAAAAAATCCGAAGCGGATGCGAAAAAATCTGCTGCAAAAGAAGCGGCCGAAAAAGCCGAAGCAAAGAAAGCAGAAGCTGAATCTAAAAAATTGGCTGATAAAGCCGCAAAAGCGGAAGCCGAAAAAGCTGAAAAATTAGCTGCCGATAAATCGGCAAAACAAGCCGCTGATAAAGCCGCGAAAGATGCCGCAACAAAAGCAGATTCAGAACGCGCCGCAAATGAAAAAGCGCGAGCCGATGCTTTAGCAAAACAAGCGGCTGAACGTGCCGCAGCGGATGCTGCCAGAATTGAAGCCGCTCGCCAAGAGGCAGCAGCAGCAAATGCTAAAGCCGCTGCTTCCGCAGCGGCGGCAAATAATGCAGATTCCGCCATCAAAGGTGAAATTAAGAAAAAAATTGAAAGTCATCATCATCGCCCACCAGGTTCTGAGGAATTGACCTGCGTGGTTGAATTTAGGCTCAGTGCAACAGGCGATATTATTGGTGATGTTAATGTGACAAAAAGTAGCGGGGATTCAACATTTGATGATTCAGTTGTTAATGCCGTTAATTCATCTGTTCCGTTTCCAGTGCCTAGTGACAGAAAAATTAAGATAACAATAAGCAGAAAATAGAAGGTATCCCATGAATTTATTTAAAAAACTGGTTTTAGCTTCCACGATTGGAATGTGTTTCGCGCCCATTGTGAACGCTGAAATGTCGATTGAAATTACCGAGGGTATCGAAAGTGCGATGCCGATTGCGATTGTGCCGTTTGCGTCACAAGATGCGCCACTCGATGTGAGTAGCGTTGTCGATTCAGATTTGCAACGCAGCGGGTATTTTAAAACGTTACCGCCGCCACAAATGCCAGCCAAACCATCAACGGCGGAAGCGATTAACTTCCCTGATTGGCAAGCAGCTAGGCAAAATTACGTTGTGATTGGGCGAGTGATACCGAATGGCGGTCAATATACGGTTGAATTTCAATTGTACGACGTGGCAAATGGGTCGCAATTATTGGGCTATCGCATGTCTTCACCGGCAAATGGTTTGCGTGCCGTCGCGCATCATATTAGTGATATGATTTACGAAAAATTGCTCGGTAAAAAAGGGGTGTTCAGCGGTCAAATTGCCTACATTACCACCACGCGCCAAGGCACGCAGAGTAATCATAAATTGATGGTTGCCGATGCCGACGGCGCAAATGCCAAAGCAATTGCTACATCGATTGAACCGTTAATGTCGCCTGCGTGGTCGCCCGATGCCAAACGCATTGCGTATGTTTCGTTTGAACACAAAACGGCTTCCGTCATCACACAAACGTTGGCGACGGGGCAGCGTGAATCGGTTGCCGAATTTCCTGGAATTAACGGCGCACCAGCTTGGTCACCAGATGGTTCAAAATTGGCTGTGACTTTATCGAAAGATGGAAATCCTGACATTTATATTTTGGATTTGGGTTCGCGTAACGTATCTAAATTAACGAAAAATCGTGCCATCGATACGGAACCAGCATGGTCGCCAGACGGTAGAAATATCGTGTTCACTTCTGATCGTGGTGGCAAACCGCAGTTGTATTCGATTCCCGCGCAAGGGGGCGAAGAAAAACGCATTACGTTTAGCGGCAGTTATAATGCGCGTGCCAGTTTTTCACCAGATGGAAAATACATTACGATGGTACATGCGGACGGCGGAAATTATCGCATCGGTGTGATGGATGTGAATTCAAAAGCCATTAGTGTTCTGACCTCGGGGCCTCTCGATGAGTCCCCGAGTTTCGCGCCAAATGGTAGTATGGTTTTGTATGCGTCACGAAAAGGCAACACCGGTTATTTATCTGCGGTTTCTATCGATGGTAAAATGCAACAAAGGCTGGTTTTTGATAGCTCCGAAGTGCGCGAACCAGCGTGGTCGCCTAAATAACAACTTTTTAATCCCTATTTTTTGGAAATGAATAATGAAATTGACTAAAACACTGGCAATAGTCGCCATGATAAGTGCTTTAACCTTAGCGGGTTGTAGTTCTGACGACGAAAAGGACGCGAGTTTAACCGACGGTAGTTTGAACGGTGCAAACGGGATGAATGATGCGTCGGTAAATGGTTTGGGGGATGGCTCTGGCATGAACGGTTCTGGAATGGGCGGGGGGGGGCGTTATGGCAATGGAAAATACGGTGCGAAAGGAGCAAACGGTTTGCCGCCAGAATTTAGCGATCCGAACAATCCTCTGTCAAAACGCACGATTTATTTCATGCTTGATAGCAGTCAAGTTCAACAAGATTTTGTGTCTGTGATTTCGGCACACGCGCGTTATTTATTGGCAAATCCGAGTCAACATATTGTTTTGGAAGGAAATGCCGATGAACGCGGTTCACGCGAATACAACATTGCGTTGGCAGAACAACGCTCAAAAACGGTTGCCGGAATGTTAAAAGCGCAAGGGGTTTCCGAAAGCCAACTCGGCATCGTCAGTTATGGCGAAGAAAAACCTGTCGCTATGGGGCATGATGAATCGTCTTGGGAATTAAACCGTCGGGTCGAACTTGCATACTAAAATGAAAAAATTACCTGCGCTTTTACTTTTCAGTGCCAGTCATTTAGCGTTGGCGGATTCGCTTGCGCCGGTGATTGATAATTCAGCTTATCCAAACGGTGCGCCAGCTGCAATGCCTATTTCGGTCAGCGCACCAATGAATAGTACGTTTGAAATGATGACTCGTTTGGATGAAGCGCAGGTTGAAATTCAACAACTGAACGGCAAAATCGAAGAACAAGCTAATTTGATTGCCGAAATGAAAAAGAAACAATCGGCAATGTATGCTGATTTTGATGATCGTTTGCAGCAAGTTGAAACGAAATTGGGTGGCGCGAAAACATCGGCTGTAACGGAAACGCCAGCGGCAAAAGACCCCGAACCCGCTGAAGTCGCGCCACCGCCTAAACCAGCGGTTTCTGTTGTTCCGCCTGCCGCTACGCCTGCTGACGAAAAAAAGCAGCAGTATTTGCAAGCGTTCGAGGCATTTCGTAACGGTCAAGTTCCCGAAGCGATTGCCCAATTCAATACGTTGTTAAGCAAAGACCCAACGAATTTGTACGCAAATAACGCGCAATTTTGGTTAGGCAAAGCGTATCGTGTAAATAAAGATATTGGCGCGGCAAAGAAGGCGTTTAACGTCGTTTTGGAAAAATATCCAACGAGTCAGAAAGTACCCGAAGCCTTGGTTGAATTGGGGATTATCGAAATGGAAGCGAGAAATTCCGCGAAAGCAAAAGAGGATTTTATGCGCGTGATGACCGATTTTCCGACCTCAAAATCTGCTACCGTTGCCGCGAAAAAATTGCAGCAACTCAATGAAACGCCAAACTAATGTCAGTTGAATTACGCATTAGCGAGATTTTTTATTCGTTGCAAGGCGAATCTAACTCCGTCGGTTTGCCCACGGTTTTTGTACGCTTAACGGGCTGTCCGTTGCGCTGTAATTATTGCGACACGAGTTACGCATTTTCGGGCGGCGTGAAAATGTCGCTCGTCGATATTCTTGCTGATGTTAAACAATATAATTGCAATTATATTTGTGTGACAGGCGGTGAACCACTCGCGCAACCCGCTTGTTTAGTATTATTGACGCAATTAGCAGACGCAAGATTTAATGTTTCACTTGAAACCAGTGGCGCGTTAGATGTGTCGAAAGTCGATAGCCGAATTGTCAAAGTGATGGATTTAAAAACGCCGAGTTCGAGCGAATGTGAAAAAAATCGTTACGAAAATATCGAATTTTTGACCGCGCAAGATCAAGTGAAATTCGTGATTGCGGACGACGATGATTACAATTGGTCGAAAAAAATCATGCAGGATTACAATTTGTCGGCGCGTTGCCAAGTGTTATTTTCGCCCGTTGTGCCGCAACAAAATCCAACTGAATTGGCAGACAAAATTTTGGCTGACCGATTACCGGTGCGTTTTCAAATTCAACTTCACAAATTTTTGTGGCAAGACGTGCAGGGGAAATAATTTTTATGTCGAAAAAAGCAGTCGTTTTACTTTCAGGCGGTTTAGATTCCGTGACCGTTTTGGCAATGGCGCAAGCGCAAGGCTACGAATGCTACGCGCTGAGTTTCGATTACGGGCAACGCAATAAAGCCGAATTACAAGCAGGTGAAAAAATTGCCGCCGATTATGGTGTGACGCGAAAAGTCGTGAATTTAGGCTTGGGAGCCATTGGCGGAAGTGCGTTGACGGATGCCGATATTGCCGTTCCACAAACGTTGGAAACGGGTATTCCTGTCACTTATGTTCCAGCCCGAAATACAGTTTTTTTGTCGTTAGCACTGGGCTGGGCGGAAGTTTTACACGCGCAAGATATTTTTATTGGCGTGAATGCGGTAGATTATTCGGGCTATCCCGATTGTCGTCCCGAGTTTATCGCTGCATTTGAAACGTTGGCGAATTTAGCGACGAAAGCCAGTGTTGAGGGCGAACCGTTTAAAATTCACACGCCGCTTATTCATTTGAGTAAAGCGGAAATTATTGAACACGGGACACGTTTGAATGTGGATTATCGACAAACCGTTTCGTGTTATTCTGCCAACGAAAACGGCGAAGCGTGCGGAACGTGTGATGCGTGCCGATTACGCAAAGCGGGATTTTTAGCCGCTGGAATTGAAGATTCAACCCGTTATGCACTACAGCACTAGATTACGCATCTCGATTTGAATGGTTAATCGAATATAGATTTTAGTAGAGATAAAATTGATGCAATCAAGTCGTTAAAAAATTCTACCGTGCTTTTAAGTAGGTCATCAAATGCAAAAATTACAATAACTACGAAAATTGTAACAATAAATAAAGAAATGTATGTCGCCAGTAATACTTTTGAGGGTTTTTCATTTGAGTGCGATGGAACCGTCTCGTTCTCTAATTTGTTTTCGGAGTCCATTTTATTTTGCTTAATTGCTGGTTCAATTATTCTTGTCATTGTTTCATTATCACTGCCGTGGCAATGCTCTATGTTGGTACTTCTATCAAGATGACAACCATTTATGTTTGTTCTGCCACTATGAGCAACTGAATTCGTTGAGACTAACAAAGCAAGTAAAATCAGTATGTTAATTTTCATTTCAACCTGTGTAAAAATAATTAACTGACAAATTAAAAAATCTGTCAAGACGAGCGTGTGATTTTAGATTACTTAGTCTCAAAACAAGGCATGAAAATTTGTGCTACCATCCTTTTTTAACTTAACCAAGAGGTATAAAACCATGAGTAAAGAACTTTCCAGCACCACATTGATGTATTCGATTTTATCTGTCGAAGAAGGCGTAAACGTTCAAAAAGATTATCTTGAATCGGGCGAAATTCCAGAAGGCGAAGTCGAATACGAAGAAGAAATTTTGGGTGATTTAGAACAAGCGTTGATGGAACTTATCGATGTTTACAAAATCCGTTGTAAATCAGAACCTGAATTACCACTGATTGAAGATTTACTCGGTGGCGATTCTGACGAAGATGAAGAGTAAAACATGATTATTCTGTACGGTTTGGCGACGTGTGGCTCCGTAAAAAAAGCCCGTGATTGGTTAAAATCGCACGGGTTGGAATATCGTTTTTACGAGTTGCGCCGTGAGGGTTTGTCGTTGGCGTTATTACAAGAATTTGCTGAACGACTTGTTGATTGGCAAGTTTTGGTAAATCGTAAAAGTGCGACGTGGAAAAGTTTTTCACCCGAACAACGATTGCTTGCCGACACACTTGCGACTGCTTTGCCGTTAATTATCGAATATCCAACGTTAATTAAACGTCCGGTACTCGATACGGGTGAAGTGATATTGATTGGTTTTGATGCCGATAATTACGAACGCACGTTGCTATGACTGACACGCTAGACCTTTTAAAAAATTTAATTCGGCGTGAATCTGTCACGCCGAATGACGCGGGTTGCCTTGATTTATTGGCGCATCGATTAACGCCTTTGGGGTTTGTCGATGAGCGTTTAAATTTTGGCGATACGGAAAACATTTGGTTGCGTCGTGGAACAGAAAAACCATTGTTTGTGTTTTTAGGACACACCGACGTTGTACCCGTTGGCGCGTTGAATTTGTGGGAATCACCGCCGTTTGAACCGACTATTCGTGACGGTAATTTATACGGGCGTGGCGCGGCAGATATGAAAGGCGGCATTGCGTGTTTTTTCACAGCAGTGGCGCGTTTTGTTGCGAATCACCCGAATCACGCTGGATCGATTGCTATTATGTTGACCAGCGATGAAGAAGGCGCAGGAATAAATGGTGTAGTAAAAGTCGTTGAAGTTTTAGAAAATCGCGGCGATAAAATCGATTGGTGTTTAGTCGGTGAACCGTCGAGCGATAAAAAAATTGGTGACGTTATTCGAGTGGGGCGACGCGGTTCATTGTGTGCAAACTTAACGATTCATGGCATTCAAGGTCACGTTGCTTATCCTGAATTAGCGAACAATCCGATTCATGAAATATCGCCTGCGTTAAACGATTTAATCAGCGAAGTTTGGGACAGTGGCAACGAATTTTTTCCTGCCACAAGTTTACAGATTTCAAATTTTAACAGTGGATCGGGTGCTGAAAATGTTATTCCCGCAAATGCGAATGTGCAGTTTAATCTGCGTTTCAGCACCGAATTAACGGCTGAAATTATTAAACAACGTACGGCGGAAATTTTGAATCGGCACGGTTTGAATTACGATATTGTGTGGCGTTTATCGGGAAATCCGTTTTTAACCTCAAACGGCGCGTTGATTGATGCGGCTCATGGCGCGATTAAAAAAGTCACCAACTTTGAAACGCTTGATGACACGGGCGGTGGCACGTCTGATGGACGTTTTATCGCCCCGACGGGCGCACAAGTGATTGAGCTGGGCGCGTTAAATATCAGCATTCACAAAGTAAATGAACACATTGGAATGGCTGATTTAGAAATTTTGAGCCAAATTTACGAGCAAATGTTGATTGATTTGTTAGTTACAAAATAACAGGCACAAACCAAGGTTTGCACTCCAAAATTAAATTCATTTGGAGTACAAACCTTGGTTTGTAACAATTCCCACATTTTTAATAATCAGGTTTTATGCACTTACTCGAACTCGCACGACAAGCCATTCTCATCCCAGCGGGCATTCAAGATTCCGATATTGAAAAATTGATGAATCAACTTTTGAGTGCCGAAGTAGATGCAGCGGATATTTATTTTCAATCAAGTCATTCTGAATCATGGGTACTTGAAAGCGGTATTGTGAAAGAAGGTCATCACAGTATTGAGCAAGGTGCTGGCGTGCGGGCGGTTTCAGGTGAAAAAACAGGTTTTGCCTACAGCGACCGTTTAGAAATTCCCGTTTTGCTCGCCGCGATAAACAATGTCAAAGCCATTACGCGCCAAGCGCAACACGCGCAAGTGAATTTGAAAGCCATCCATACCAATGCACGAGTTTTATATCCGGCATTGAATCCGTTGAAATCGCTTAACGACCAACAAAAAATTGATTTTCTAAAACAACTCGATAGCCAAACTCGCGCGTTAGATTCACGCATTGAAGAAGTGATTATCAGTTTATCAGGCGTACACGAACACGTTTTAGTGGCGAATCAAGACGGACATTTATTAGCAGACGTTCGCCCATTGGTGCGTTTGAATGTCACGGTTATTATCGTCGAAAATGGTAAACGCGAACAAGGCAGCATGGGCGGTGGCGGACGCTGTGATTACGCCATGTTTTTTGAACAAGATACGGCATTGAATTACGCCAAAGAATCCGTGCGCCAAGCTCTTGTAAATTTAGAAGCAGACGAAGCTCCCGCTGGAAATATGACGGTTGTTTTGGGTTCTGGTTGGCCTGGAATCTTGTTACACGAAGCGATTGGACACGGTTTAGAAGGCGATTTTAATCGCAAAGGCACCTCGGCATTTAGCGGACGAATCGGCGAACGAGTTGCGTCTTCATTATGTACGGTTGTGGACGATGGCACATTGCACGGAAGACGCGGTTCATTAAGCATCGACGATGAAGGCACGCAAACCGAAAATACCGTGTTAATCGAAAACGGTATTTTAAAAGGTTATATGCAAGACCGATTGAACGCACGATTGATGGGCGTTTCACCAACTGGAAATGGTCGCCGCGAATCTTACGCGCATTTACCCATGCCGCGCATGACCAATACTTACATGTTGGCGGGACAACATAACCCCGATGAAATCATTAAATCCGTCAAAAATGGGTTATACGCGAAAAATTTTGCAGGCGGACAAGTCGATATTACGTCTGGGAAATTCGTGTTTTCTGCCAGCGAAGCCTATTTAATCGAAAATGGAAAAATCACGCGACCTGTAAAAGGCGCGACGTTAATCGGCAATGGCCCCGACGTTTTGACAAAAGTATCGATGGTCGGCAACGATTTAGAATTCGACAGCGGCGTGGGAACGTGTGGCAAAGACGGTCAAAGCGTGCCAGTCGGAGTGGGTCAACCCACATTGAAAATCGATGGTTTAACCGTTGGTGGTACGCAGGTTTAACATCATGAAATTTACCAAAATGCACGGTCTTGGCAATGATTTTGTCGTCGTCGATGCGATAAATCAACGTATTGCCATTACGCCGAAAAAAATTCGTTTTATGGCAAATCGACATACGGGAATTGGTTTTGACCAACTTTTAGTGGTCGAAAAAACCAATCAGCCGAATGCGGATTTTAAATATCGAATTTTTAATGCAGACGGCAGCGAAGTTGGTCAATGTGGTAACGGCGCACGCTGTTTTGCACGGTTTGTTCGTGACAAAAAATTAACCGATAAAGACGAAATTGTCGTCGAAACAAAATCAGGACAGCTTGTTTTAAGTTTTACCGACAATGATTTAATTACCGTCAATATGGGCATTCCGCGTCATTTACCTGCCGAAATTCCAGTGATTTCAGAACAAGAATCGCGATTTTATACCGTGAATGTGAATGGCTCAGAAAAAGCGTTTGGCGCGGTTTCGATGGGAAATCCACATGCTGTTTTACAAGTAAACGACATTAAAACCGCTCCCGTTGAAACGATTGGTGCTGCTCTCGAAAGTCACAAAATTTTTCCCGAACGTGCCAACATTGGTTTTATGCAGGTTTTAGATAAAAATGCGATTAAATTGCGTGTTTACGAACGCGGTGCGGGTGAAACGCAAGCCTGTGGAAGTGGCGCGTGTGCAGCGGTGGTTATTGGTATTGAACAAAATTTATTAAGCGACACCGTGCGCGTCGAACTGCCTGGTGGCGAATTAAATATTCGTTGGGCAGGGCGGGGCGAACCCGTATTTATGACTGGTGCGGCGGTTTCTGTGTTTGAGGGATTTATTGCGCTATGAGTGAAGAATTAGAAAAAATAGTGAAAAAACCATCCACGACGCGGGTTTCAAAACCGAAGACGGTGGTCGAAAAAATCGTCAAGCCGAAAGTTGTTAAAATTAAGCCAGAAAAAATAAATGCCGCGCAGGTGGCTGATTATTTAAAATCGCACCCCGATTTTTTTATCGAACATGTTCATTTACTCGAACATTTGAGCGTTCCCCACGCCACAGGCGGCACAATTTCGTTAATTTCAAAACAGCTAGAATTGTTTCGTTTTCGTTCGCAAGAAATGGAAAATAAACTAGTCGAATTAGTTGATATTGCGCGAGGCAACGACATGACGGTTAATCGAATGCACAAATTAAATTTGGCATTACTCGACGCGCTAACATTAGAAGATGTCATAACGAATTTAAATATCGTGTTATCGGACTATTTTTTGACGGATTTTGTTGCCATTCGTTTGATTCAAGCCGCGCCACATCGGGATTTAAAAGGGCTTTTTCTAGCACCCGACAGCAAAGATTTAAAACCGTTTGAAAATGAACTCCGTTCAGGCATTCCCAGTTGCGGAAAACCCACGTTGACGCAAGCCCGCGTTCTGTTCGGCTTTCAAGCCAACGAAGTTAAATCTTGCGCGATTGTGCCAATGCTATTCACAGATTTAGAAGGTTTATTTGTCATCGGAAGTCGTGACGAAAATCGTTTTCATGCTGGCATGGGACATCTTTTTTTAACGCAAATGAGTGAAGTTATCGCCACTTGTGTAATCGCTTTATTACAGCAATAAAAATAAAAAGTAGGCGTAAATTGATTCACGCCCATTTTTCTCTAATTTAAATTTTTAATATAAAAATCATGTCGTTACTTATTTCATATCTCAAACTTTGCTGGTTTAAAAGCGATCCAACCGATTTATTACCGAGTCGTGCTTTTTCACGCAACTGCATTATTTTTTACTTAATTTCAGGCATTATTGTTGAAGGTTTAATTGCCGATCCTGCCGATGGCACATTGGAAGTGTCATTGCGTGCGATGATGGCATTTTCAACAGTAGCAACGTTTTTATTTTTCCACAAAAACATTTTGCTTTTTCAGCGTATTTTCACCGCGATTTTTGTGTGCGAAAACTTCATCATGGTGTTAGCGATTTTGTGCGAAGTGTTAGATTTTGCGCTGGTCAGGATGCACTTTGAATACCGAGCAGAAGTCGGAATTAGTTTAGCTGTATTTTTGGTGAGTTGGTATTTAGCCATTGTCGCGTACATTTTACGTCGCTTTTTTGCGTTTAACGTCGGCAAAAGTTTGTCGTTAGCATTCGGCTATTTCATCTTAACCTACGGCATTCCAATGCTGTTTATGGATATTTAAATTATGCGTTTAGCCTTGTTTTCAAAATCACGTTTTAGCATTTTAGGGCTATTTTTGCTCATCAATTTAATCACGTTTGCGATGTTGCGCGTGGCGTTATTGGCGAAACAATGGGCGGACATCGACACGCCGTTTTATCAAATTACTTTCGCCTTTGTCATGGGCGCGATTCACGATTTAGCGTTTTACAGCTATTTTTTGATTCCGTTCACGCTCTATTTATTGGTGATTCCGAATCGTTGGTATCACAGTAAATGGCACAAATGGTTTGTATTTTCGGGCTTTTTGCTGAACTTGTACGGCTTGTTTTTTCTGATTCTTTCGGAGTGGACATTCTGGGATGAATTCGGCGTGCGTTTCAATTTCATTGCCGTCGATTATTTAATTTACACCCACGAAGTTGTTCAAAATATCATCGAATCCTATCCGCTCGGCAAATTGTTGACGGGGATTTTAATTATTACGATTGGCTGTTTTTGGCTGGTGAAAAGCACGTTAGCCGTCACGTTTTATGCGACAGAAAATTTTAAACGTCGCGCAAAAATTGCGGGCAGTTTGTGTTTATTACCTATTTTGAGTTATTTTGCGATTGGTCGCACGACGTATCAATTCTCACAAAATACTTATTTAAACGAAGTCGCAGCAAATGGCGCGTACCAATTTTTCTCGGCGTTTCGCAATAACGAACTGGATTATCATCGCTTTTATCGTTTAGCGGATGACACGCAATTGTCGGCAAAAATTAAAACAGAACTCGGCGCGAAAAATGACGGTTTGTACAACATCAAACATCAAATCAAAGGGCAGGGCGCGGAAAAACGTTTGAACATTATTTTGATTACGGTCGAAAGTTTGAGCGCGGATTATTTAACTAAATTCGGCAACACTCAAAAAATTACGCCGTTTATGGATAATTGGTTTAAAGAAGGCGCGTTATTCACCAATTTTTATGCGACTGGAACACGCACCATTCGTGGCTTGGAAGCCTTAACATTGTCGATTCCACCGACGGCAGGGCAGTCGATTGTGAAACGTCCCGACAATGGAAAATTATTTAATTTGGGTCACGTTTTACAAGAGCGCGGTTACGATACGGCGTTTTTATACGGTGGGCGCGGCTATTTTGACAATATGAATGAATTTTATTCGGGCAACGGTTATCGGATTGTCGATGAAACTGAATTTACTAACGAAGAAATGACGTTTAAAAATGCGTGGGGCGTGTCGGATGACGTGATTTTTAATCGCACCATGAAAGAAGCGGATAAGGATTTTGCCGAAAATAAACCGTTTTTCTTTCAAATTATGACGACCACAAATCATCGTCCGTATTCGTACCCTGAAGGAAAAATTGATATTCCGTCAGGTCAAGGTCGTGAAGGTGCGGTGAAATATACCGATTACGCGATTCAAGAATTTATTAAAACGGCAAAAACGAAACCGTGGTTTAACGATACGATTTTTGTGATGGTCGCGGATCATTGTGCGGGCAGTGCGCGAAAAACCGAATTGCCCGTTGATAAATATCATATTCCACTGTTTATTTACGCGCCAAAACACGTTCCAGCGGTTGAAAATGCCACGCTTTCAAGTCAAATCGACGTTGCGCCAACTGTTTTGGGTTTGCTCAATTTGAATTATGAAAGCCAATTTTATGGGCAGGATATTTTTAAAATGTCGCCGAAAAATGGACGTGCGTTGATCAGTAATTATCAGAAATTGGGCTTGTTCAAAGACAATAAATTGGTGTATTTATCGCCGCAACAAAAAGTCAATATGGTGGACGATCCACTGGGTGAACATCAAATTTTGAATCCCGAAACACAACCCGATTTAATCAATGACGTGATGGGTTATTATCAATCGGCGGATTATATTTGGACGCATCGATTGAGTCGCTATCCTTAAATTATGAAAGCACTTGCCGCAAAGCAACTTACTGATTTTTTCACGCAATTAGAAATTGAATAGCGCGTATCGCTCCACACGCTGACCAATTGCCAACGGGATTTACACCACTTGACCGATTTTTGCTACAAACAAAAGTTTGAACATTGGTCACGAACGATATTCGTCAACATGTCGCAAATCGGCAGCGGCAAGGTTTGGGCAGCGCGAGTTTACATTTGCAAGTGAATTGTCAGCAATGCGGAGTTTTTATTACAATCCAGTCAAGATTTACGTGCAGTTCAAGAATTGCTCGGACACAACAGCATTAGCACCACGCAAATTTACACGCATTTAGATTTCGATCATTTGGAGAAGACACGCATCCACGGGCGAAAAAAAAGCTAGTTTAGCTGCGCCAAAAACAGTAAAAATCTGCTACTATGCGCCTTACTTTTAAAACACAATCACGCAAAATATATTTCCTTTAAAGGTTCAAATTATGGCGGCAAGCGAAAAAATAACAGACATAAAATCAAAAGGTACATTTTGGATACTCGGCGTATTAGCGTCGATTAGTGTTCTAGTGCTGTTTGTGTTTAGTCAGTGGTGGGGGCGAGAACCTCAACAATTTAACATTTTGGAATCAGCTATCTCACAGGCAAATCCTGACGCTGTCAAAGTTGAAAGTGCGGTCGACGAACACGGTGGCGCAATCGAAGCACAAAGCTACGAATTATTAGCAGCGGATTTGCCTTTGGGTTACACCTACACGGCGACTTTGGCGCATATCGCCGATACATTATTGAATAAAAGTGGCGGCTATATTACCAACGACGTTGCACCGCCAGGCGTGTTGCTCGATAACATTACTAGCTGGGAATTTGGCGCGTTAGTCATGTTGCGCGATGCAACCACCGCATTACGAAACCATTTTGCTCGCGACCAATCTCAATCAGAACAAGATCCCGATTTGGCCATTGCTGAACCGTATTTCTATTATGAGCCGAATTCGTGGGCATTACCGGCAACCGAAGCGGAATATGAAAAAGGGATTCAAGCGTTGCACAAATACATGGGGCGTTTGCAAGATCCAAACGCGACCAAAAAAGCGCAATTTTATTCACGCGCCGATAACTTGTGGCAATACACCGAGGTTGTAATTAAGCGTTTGGGCGATTTATCCACGCGATTAAGCTCGAATGCGTCGAGTAGTAACTTTGCCCCAGGTTTGACCAATTTAGAATTGGAAGAAGCAAGCGGTAAAACGGCAGCAAAAGTAACGTGGTTTGAAATCGATAACGTATTTTATGAAGCACGCGGCGCAAGTTGGGCGTTATTGCACATTTTGCGGGCGATTAAACACGATTTCCGCGATATTTTGCTTGATAAACGCGCCATGCGAACTGTCGATGTCATGATTCGCGAATTGGAAAACAGTTTAACGCCAACGTTAAGCCCAATGGTTTTAGACGGTAGTGGTTACGGTTTATTTGCCAATTATTCGTTATCAATGGCGAACTATATTGCGCGTGCAAACGCAGCAGCTCTCGATTTACGCGACATTATGAACAGAGGTTAAAACAATGGAAGAACAAATCAACATTCATTTATCGCAAGCGCAAACCTGGAAACGTATTTTTTTCATGTTACTTTTTGCCGTCATCGTGACGTTGGTACGTTGGCTGGCATGGGCGGTGATTGTGTTACAGCTGATTTTTGTCTTAATAACAGGCGAAAAAAATAGTAACACCTTAAATTTTGGGCGGAGTTTGGCAACGTATGCGTATCATATTTTGTTATTTTTAACCTTCAGCACCGAAACATTGCCGTTCCCCTTTTCACCGTGGAATATGTCGGCAGAACTAAAATTTCCTGACGAAAAGTAACTCTTTCACGCATCAAAAATGCCCTAGAATTTTTTGAGTTCTGGGGCTTTTTAATGGAACATTTTTTCAAATTGAACGAGCAAAAATGCTATGATTTTTTCACGAACTTTTTCACGCAAACAAATTCGATTTGCTTTGTTATCCAGTTTATTCAGTTTTTCATCGTTAGCGAATGCTGATTTTTTTGAATGGACGAACACCGAAATTCAATACCTTCACGGTGACAGTTATCGAATGCCGGCGAATCCTCGCAGTATCAGCCAATCTATTATCACCTTTACGCACGCAGATGGTTGGAAATTTGGACGTAATTTTATGTTTATGGACACGCTAATTACCGAAGATGGACAACCTTCGCAAACGAGCGTTTATGGCGAAGCGTACAGTTATTTCAGTGCCGGAAAAATACTCGGCAAAGATTTGTCATTCAGCATTTTTAAAGATATTAACGCGACGATTGGCGTAAATGCTGGGGAAAATTTCGATAGTCCAAAAAGTGGTACACGCATTGCGTTGTATGGTTTTACCGTCGATTTTAATTTACCAGGCTTTAAACTTTTCTCCGTTGATGTTCTCCGCCATCAAATTCTGGAACCTTCCCTCACTGTACAAAATTCCTCTTGGCAATTTACGCCCGTGTGGAAACTGCCTTTTTCCATCGCCGATACAAAATGGAGTTTAGAAGGTTTTACCGATTTTATCGGTTCAAAAGGGGGCAATTATCACTACAACATATTGGCGCAACCGCAATTACGCTTAGATGTGGGGGATTTGTGGGGCGACAGCAATCATCTTTTTGTGGGCGTTGAATACCAGTATTTTTATAACAAATACGGCATCAAAGGATTAAGCGAAAGTTTGCCGCAAGCGTTAATTTTGTGGAAATTTTAATTCAAATTTAAAAGGGTTGACGTATAGTATCTAATTCGCTAACATTCACTAACATTAGTTAATAAATAAAAGCGAATGAAATACTATACGAGCCGAGAAGCATCAAAGATTTTAGATGTACACCCGAACACATTGAGA